>Ga0308157_10000664_pt1 | contig 99538 bp, 76 predicted proteins | sample PhyBR1_FD_201035 | JGI IMG/M metagenome (GOLD analysis project Ga0308157, IMG submission 201035) | Phyllosphere microbial communities from UC Gill Tract Community Farm, Albany, California, United States - DLSLB.R1 | ecosystem: Host-associated > Plants > Phyllosphere > Unclassified | place: USA...
ACCGGCGGCGGCCAGCGCCAGCGCGATGCCCTGGCCCAGACCGGTATTGGCACCGGTTACCAGGGCGACCTTGCCTTCGAGACTGAATGGATTCGTCATGCTGTTCCTCTCCCAGAGCGGTAGTTCGATGGTGCTGCCGGCGACGGGTGCCGGAGCGGGGCGATGGCACCGGAGCGGGTCCGGTGAGCGCATCTGTCCAGTGGCCCGCAACTGCAATCCGCGGGCCTGCAAGGCGATTCTAGCCAATTATGGAAACCGGTGTCATTTTGCACTGCAAGATAAGCGGTTTCCTTTGAAAAACAAAAACTTGGGTTCGATCAGTCCTGCGGCGGCTGGCAGGAATCGCGCACGATCAGATGTGGGCGAACGCTGGCCAGGGGCATCGCGGTCTTGCCCTCGGGCTGGATCAGCATCGCCGCCGCTGTTCTCCCGGTGTCACGGGTGTTGCGGCGTACCGAGGTCAACGATGGCCACAGGCGTGAGGCCAGCGGGCTGTCGTCGTAACCGACGATCGACAATTCGCGCGGAATGCTGATACCGGCACGCATGGCGACCTTGTAGACGCCGGCGGCCATTTCATCGTTACCGGTGAAGATGGCGGTCGGCCGTTGCTTGCCCAGCAGCAGCTTCTCGGCCGCGGCCACACCGGATTCGAAGGTGTAACCGGCCTCGATGATGCGCGCCGGCGGCAGCTCGATGCCACGCCGCTCCAGGGCTTCAAGAAAGCCAGCGGTGCGTTCATGCGCGGAGCGGTAGGCGGTGGGGCCGGTGATCAGGGCGATGTCGCGGTGGCCCAGCGACAGCAGGTAATCGGCCGCTTCGGCGGCGCCGTCACGGTCGTGGGTGATCACCATCTGCGAGGTTTCATCCAGCGGCAGCGAGGCGATGCGGGTGAAGCGGCAGCCGATCTCGTCCAGCATGTCGGCCAGCGCCTGGTCTTCGGACGCGCGCGGCACCAGGATCACGCCGTGCAGCTTCTGCTGCTGCACGAAGCGCTTCACGCCCTCGATGTAGCCGGGGCTGCGGGTGTCGCAGGGGTGCACCACCAGCTCGAAACTGGAGCCGCGCAGCGCATCCAATGCACCGTTCTGCATGTCCACCACGTACTGCGCGGTGGGGTTGTCGTAGACCATGCCGATCAGGAACGAGCGCCGGAACGCCAGCCCGCGGGCCAGCGGGTCGGGCGTATAGCCGACCTCGCGCATCAATGCTTCCACCTTGTCGCGGGTGTCTTTGCGCACCAGCGGCGAGTTGTTGATGATCCGCGAGACCGTCTTCTTGGAAACACCCGACAGCCGCGCGATGTCGTTGATGGTGGCAGGCCGCCCCAGTGACTGGGGCGTGGCGGCGGCGTCGGCTTTCTTGCGCAAGGCGATGTCCTTGAAACCGTTCAATACATTCATTCTATCGGGCCGCGCTCAATCCAGTGCGCGGTAGCGGAACTGGCGGAAATGGACCTTGCCGTTGCCGGCGGCATAGATGGCCGGCTTCAGTGCAAGGAATTTCCCCGCCACATTGTGATGGTAGCCGGAGACTTCCATCTGAACAGGATACTTCTGCCAGGTCCGGCCGTCCTTGGAGCTGTGGATGGTGAGGATGTGGCGGTTGTTGGTGACCCGCAGCCACAGCTTGCCGCCGGTGGCGCTGGGCTGGGGCCGGGTGGGGCGCTCCTCGCCATAGCGGTGCAGGATGAACTGCTCGCCATTGCTGCCCACGCCGGCGTACAGGCGGTCGCTGTAGTACAGCAGGGCGCCACCAAAGGCACCCGGCTCGATGTCCATCTCCACTTCAAACTGATAGGCAACGTCGCCGGCAATGGCGGTCAGCGGTGAGCTGTCACGCGGGGTGCTGCCCTTGCCTTGCAGGGTCATGCCGTCCTTGTCGAAGGACAGGCGCTGATACTCCTCGCGGGTCGGGTTGAAGAACGACCACTGCGGGCCGAGCTTGCCGCCCTTGAAGTCATCGGACAGCGCCATGCCATGCGGTACCGCTTCACCGGACGGTTTGGCCAGCGGCGCGCCCAGATCGCCGCCCTTGGCCACGAACCAACCATCGTCGGTCCACTCGATTGGTTCCAGCAGCATCTGCCGGCCCAGCGTCCAGTAACCGTTCTCGTAGCCGTGGTACATCATCCAGCCGCGGCCATCGGTGCCTTCGATCAGGGTGGCATGGCCACGCGACCACCACGGCTCGGCGCGATCGACGGTGCGGGTGATGGGGTTGTTGGGTGCGTTTTCCCACGGCCCGTGGATCGAGCGCGAGCGTGCGGTGATGACCATGTGCCCGGTCGGCGGACCGGCGGTGCCGCCGACCGCGGTGGTCATGTAATACCAGCCATTGCGCTGGCTGATCTTCGGGCCTTCCTGGGCATAGGACTCCACGTCCCAGCTTTCCGGGTAACGCCAGCCGTCATAGACATGCTTGGGCTTGCCGACCACGCTCAGGCCGTCATCGCTGATCTGCACGTAATCGCCACCGGACAGGAACAGGTAGCGCTTGCCGTCCTCGCCCACGGCGTGGCCGGGATCGATATAGCCGGACAGGCCGATGTCGATCGGCTCGCTCCACGGGCCCTTGATGTCGTCGGCCCAGACCACGAAGTTGCTGCGCGAATCACCGGTGCGCGCCGGGAAGTAGATGAAGTAGCGGCCCTTGTGCTTGATGATGTCCGGTGCCCAGATCGCGCCGACGTTGGTGGTGATGGCATGGCCCAGCGGCTGCCAGTTGACCAGGTCGCGCGAATGCCAGATCGGCAGGCCGGGATAGGCGTCGAAGGAGGACAGGGTGAGGTAGTAATCATCACCGTCCTTGAGCACCGATGGATCCGGGTGATCGCCGGCCAGCACCGGGTTGAGGAAGCTGCCATTGCCCAGATCGGCCATGCGCTGGTGTTCGATGCCACGCTTGGGACTGGCCGGTGCATCGGCAGCCCAAGCCGGTGCGGCGGCCAGCAGGCATGCGGTGGCCAGCGCGGCCAGGGTACGGGTCACGTTCATCGTCATCTCCAGATTGTTGGCGCGGCGAGCGCGCCAGCGACAAATCACGGCTGCGGACAGGCACGAACCTGTCCGCAGCGTGCATGCATCAGCTACGCAGCAAAGCCGGCAGCCACAGCGACAGTTCGGGGAAGAAGGTCACAATCAACAGCACCACCAACCCGGCCATCCAGAACGGCCAGATGGTCTTCATGCTTTCGCCGACGCTGATCTTGCCGATGGCGGTGCCGATGAACAGCACCGAGCCCACCGGCGGTGTGACCAGGCCGAGGCCACCGGTCAGCACCAGCACCAGGCCGAAGTGGATCGGATCGATGCCATAGGCCTTGGCCACCGGCAGGAAGATCGGCGTGCAGATCAGGATCATCGGCGCCAGGTCCATGAAGGTGCCCAGCAACAGCAGCATCACCACGATCATCAACAGCACCATGTACTTGCTGTGGGCGAACGACTGCAGGAACTCCACCGCCGCCGCAGGCACCTGCAGGTAGGCCAGCAGCCAACCGAACACCGCAGCGGTGGCGATCACGAACAGGATCACGCCGGTGCTGCGCGCCGCATGGATGACGGTTTCGAAGAACTCCTTGATGCGCAGCTGGCGGTACAGCACGGTGGTCACCAGCAAGGCATAGACCACGGCGATTGCCGCCGATTCCACCGCGGTGAAGATACCGGCGCGGATGCCGAAGAAGATCAGGCCGACCAAGCCGAGGCCGGGCAGGGCGGCAACCAGTCGCAACAGCACCGCACGCCAACCCGGGAACGCTTCCACGCCATAGCCTCGGCGCCGTGCAACCACGTAGCCGGTGACCATCAGCACCACCGTCATCAACAGCGCCGGCACGATGCCTGCGGCGAACAGATCGGCGATGGACAGGCCACCACCGGCCGCGGCCGAGAACAGGATCAGGTTGTGCGACGGCGGCACCAGCAGCGCCACCAGTGCGGCGGTGATGCTGACGTTGACCGCGAAGTCACGGTCATAACCACGCTTGACCATCTGCGGAATCATCGTGCCGCCGACCGCCGACACGTCGGCGATGGCCGAGCCGGATACGCCGCCGAAGAACAGCGAGGACAGGATCGAGACCTGGCCCAGGCCACCACGCATGCGCCCAACCAGCGATGAGGCCAGGGAAATAAGACGCTCGGAAATACCACCGCGCATCATGATTTCACCGGCGAAGATGAAAAGCGGAATGGCGATCAGCGACGCCGAGCCGGTACCGGCCGAGATCTGCTGCACCAGCACGATGCTGGGGATGTCCAGGTACAACAAGGTCGCCAGCGCGGCAGCGGCAAGCGCATAGGCCACCGGTACGCCGATCAACAACAGCACGCCGAATACGGCGAAAAGAATTGCGATACCCATGACTCAGCGGTCCCCTTCGGCAGCGTTGGCAGCGGTGCCGGCGCCAACGCGCAGCGACAACAGCAGGCGATTGAGTGCGAACAGCGCCATCAGCGCACCACCGATGCTCAGCGGCAGGTAGTTCACGCTCTGCGGCAGGTTGGCGCCGGCGGCCTTGATGTGCAGGCCGTCCAGCCACAACACCCAGCCCCACCAGGCCAGGAAACCACCGATGGTGCCGACGATCAGTGGCACCAGCGCATCGATCAGGCGCTTGACCAGCGGGTGCATGTGCTCGGCCAGCAGGAAGAAGCCGAAATGGCGGTTGGTATACACGCCGGCCGCCGCGCCCATGCTCATCGTGGTGCTCAGCAGCAACAGCGTGACCGGCTCGGTCCAGCTCGGCGAATCATTGATGACGTAACGGGCGAAGACCTGCCAGCCCTGCACCACCACCAGCCCGAGCAGGGCGGCGACGGCGATGTAGATGACCACGTTGGCGAGTTTCTCCAGCGCGCGCTGGAGTCCTGCCGGGGCCGCTTGTACGTTGGAATCAGACATCGGTACGGCCCCCTCAGGCGAAGTCGCGGATGCGACGGTGCAGCGCGGCGATATCGGCCTGCTGCAGGTAGTCACGCAGCAGCGGTTCGGCAGCGGCGCGGAACGCCGGCATGTCGACCGCATTCGACTTCACACCGGCAGCCAGTACCGCCTCGCGGGCCTTGTCTTCGGATGCGTCCCAAGCGGTGCGCATGACCTGCACCGATTGCCGCGCCAGGTCGATCACCAGGCGGCGATCTGATGGCGTCAATGCATCCAGGCTGCGACGCGACATCAGCAGGATGTCCGGCGCGTACGAGTGTTGGCTTTCCGACCAGTAATGCGCGGCCTCGAAATGGCGGCTGGAATGGAAGCTGCGCATGTTGTTCTCGGCGCCGTCGATCATGTGCGTCTCCATGCCGGAGAAGGTGTCGCCCAGCGACATCGGCGTGGGATTGGCACCGAACAGACGCATCAGCTGCAGGAAGATGTCCGAGCTGGCCACGCGCAGCTTCAAGCCGTGCAGGTCCTTGGGGGTGATGATCGGGTGCTTGGTGTTGTAGAAACTGCGCGCACCGGAATCGTAGACCGCCAGGCCGACCAGTTCGCGGCTTTCAAAGCCCTGCAGCACCGCATCGGCGATGCCACCATCGAGCGCGCGGCGCATATGTTCGACCGAGTCGAAGACATACGGCAGGCACAGCGCGCGGGTCAGCGGGAACGCATTGTTGAGCGCGCCGGAATAGACGCGGGTGATGTCGATGGCACCGAAGCGCGCCATGTCGATCGCCTCGGACTCACGGCCGAGCTGGCCGGAATGGAACTGGTTCAAGCCCAGGCGGCCGCCGGTTTCGCGCAGCAGCTGTTCGCCGATCCACTTCACCGCGGTGACGGTCGGATAGTCCGCCACGTGCACATCGGTGGCGGTCAGCAGCTGACTGCCACCGGCCGCACCCTTGCTGCCACCAGAGCAGGCGGCGAGTACCGGCATGGCCAATGCCCCCATGCCGGTTTTGAGAAAGCCTCTTCGAGTAACCATAGCGCCCTCCAACGCGTTGCTACCGTGGCGGCCGGGATTACCCGGCTGGCACGGCCTTGCAGGAAATGTCGCCGTAACCGGCGAAGCGAATCAATGCCTGTTGGCCCACGGCGATGTCGTGGATGCCGGTGGCATTGCCGGTAGCGATCAGCTCACCCTTCTTCAACGGCCGGCCACGCTTGGCCGAACGCGACAGTGCGAACGCGTACGCCGCACGCAGGCCACCGGGCAGGGTGGTAGCGCCACCGGTGCCGACCACGACGCCGTCGATCTCGGTCTGCGCACGCAGCTCCGGTTCGTCGCAGCGGATCCAGTTCGGCACCTCGCCGCCCAGCACCAGGCCGTTGTTGTTGCCGAAATCGGACACCACCACGCGCGGCCCCAGCACATTGATGGTCTTCAACGGGCTGCTGGCCACTTCCACGCCGATGTAGAGCTTGGCCGGCAGCGCTTCGGCCTCTTCCGGGGTCCAGTCGAGCTTGTCGGCCGGGGCATCGGCGAGCAGTTCCAGCACGTATTCGGCTTCCACCGCGGCAAAGCCGCCTGCGGCTTCAAATACGGGGATCTCCACGATGCTACCGGTAGCATTCCAGAGATTACGTTTGAAAATCGGGCCGAGCAGGCGATCGTCGCCGGAGCTGTCGCGGCGCTCGGCGGCGATGTAGCCGACCTTCCAGCCAACCACGCTGTCATCCCAGCGGCCGATCGCCAGATCCTGCACCTGATAGGCGGTGACCAGATCGTCCGGGATGGTCCCGGGGAAATCCGGAAGCGAACGGCCATCGCGGCGTGCTTCCACAAAGGTGCGGGCAATCTCGTCCAGCGCGGCTGGCGCCTGCGGCTGGCTGCCTTGGTCGTTGCTCAAGTGCGTCTCCTGGTGACTTTGCTGCACTGCCCATCGACAGTGCTGTGACTGGCTGTATAAGGTAAACCGGTGTCATCTGACAATGTGCACTGCACCAGAAGCTGTACCACGCCCTCGGCCCAGACCTGACCGCTACGCCCATGATTCGACTGAAACCCTTGTTGCAGCTGGCTTTCGCCGCTTTTGTCGGACTGCTTCCGACAATTGTATTGGCCGCCACCGATGGTGAACCGGCAGCGGGGTCGGCCGACCGTATCGCGCTGTGGCCGCAGGGGATGGCACCGGGGGACAAGCCGCTTGCACAAGCGCAGCGCATCGTCGAACGCAGCAGCGATCCCGCCTTGCCTGACCGCTATATCGACCACGTCAGCGCGCCGTATCTGGTGGCCTATCGCCCGGCCAAACCCAATGGCAGCAGCTTGCTGGTAATCCCCGGCGGCGGCTACCAACGCGTTGTGCTGGACAAGGAGGGCACCGCGCTGGTGCCTGCCCTGGTGGAGCAGGGCGGAGTGACCCTGTTCGTGTTGCGCTACCGGCTGCCCGGCGAAGGTCGTGCCGACCGCGAAGCGGCGCTGGCCGATGCGCAGCGTGCACTGCGGCTGATCCGCCACCACGCCAAGGACTGGGGCCTGGACCCGCAGCGTATCGGCACGATGGGTTTCTCGGCCGGCGGCCACCTGGCCGCGCGGTTGGGCAACGGCTTTGACCGCAACGTCTATCCGCACAGCGACGCAATCGACGCGGAAAGCGCACGCCCCGACTTCCAGCTGCTGATGTACCCGGTCATCACGATGCGCGGCGACGACGTGCATGCAGGCTCACGCGACCGCCTGCTCGGCAGCGCGCCCAGCGACGAACTGCTGCAGCACTACTCGATGCAGCTGCAGGTCCGCGCCGATACACCGCCAAGCTTCCTGCTGCATGCTGCCGATGACGACGTGGTGCCGGTAGGCAACAGCCTGCTTTTCTACAACAGCCTGCGCAGTGCAAACGTCAGCAGCGAAATGCACCTGTTCCCACACGGCGGCCACGGCTTCGGTACACGCGGCACGGTAGGCCTCACGACAGCGGCATGGCCACAACTGGCCTTGAGCTGGATGGCATCGCAGACAACTCAACCGAAGTAGCGCTCAAGCCCCTCTCCCCCGGGAGAGGGGTTGGGGAGAGGGGGAAACCATCAGCCCCTCGCACCAATCAGCCGCCTGCTAGAAGACAACCACCATGCCGCAAACCCCAAACAACCCCGCCCGCCGCAGCTTCCTCCAGCAATCCACCCTGCTGGCCGCAGCAACCGGCTTGAGCACCTTAGGCAACACCAGCTGGGCCAACACCCCAGCAAGCCCGATCGCCCGCATCCGCAGCGGCCGCCTGGCCGGCCAGACCGAGAACGGCACGCACGTATTCCGCGGCATCCCCTACGGTGCCGACACCGCGCCTCGCCGCTTCCAGTCCGCCCTGCAGGAACAACCCTGGCGCGGCATACGCGATGCGCTCGACTACGCAGCCGCGGCCCCGCAAACCGGCAGCGAAGGCCCGGGCAGCGAAGACTGCCTCTACCTCAACGTGTGGACGCCAGCACTGCGCGACGGCGGAAAGCGGCCGATCCTGTTCTACATCCATGGCGGCGCCTACAACAACGGCTCCGGCAGCGACCCGCTGTACGACGGCGGCAACCTGAGCCGGCGCGGTGACGCGGTGGTGGTGACGGTCAACCACCGCCTCAATCTGTTCGGCTATCTGTACCTGGCCCAGCTCGGCGATGAGACCTTCGCCGACTCCGGCAATGTCGGCCAGCTTGATCTGATCCAGGCACTGCAGTGGGTGCATCAGCACGCCGCCGAGTTTGGCGGCGATGCCGACAACGTCACCGTGTTCGGCCAGTCCGGCGGCGGCGCCAAGATCGCCACGCTGATGGCGATGCCGGCGGCCAAGGGCCTGTTCCACCGCGCCTGGACGATGAGCGGCCAGCAGGCCACCGCCGCCGGCCCCCGCGCTGCCACACAACGCGCGCAGCTGGTGCTCGAACACCTCAAGGCCGATCCGGAGGCATTGCGGCGCATGCCGATGCAGCAGCTGCTGGAGGCGGTGAAAGTGCGCGATCCCTCGCGTGTGGAGAACAGCAGCCTTTACGTCGGCCCGGTGCTGGATGCGCGCAACCTGCCGGTGCATCCGTTCTGGCCGCAGGCACCGCAGCAGTCGGCGACCATCCCGATGGTGATCGGCAATACCCACGACGAAACCCGCGCCTTCCTCGGCAACGACCCGAAGAATTTCGAACTGAGCTGGGAGGATTTGCCAGTCAAGCTCGAAGCCCAGCAATACGTGGACCTGTTGCCAGCGGTGGTGATCGCCGAATACCGCCGCCTGTATCCGCAGTACACGCCGTCGGACGTGTTCTTCGCCGCCACCACCGCCGGCCGCTCCTGGCGCGGTGCGGTCGAAGAACTGGAAGCACGTGCGCGCCAGGGCGCACCGACCTGGGCGTACCAGCTGGATGGCTTTGACCGTGATGGCGACGCCGCCAGGTTGCGCGCCTTCCATACCCTGGATATCCCGCTGGTGTTCCACAACAACACCCAGCCCGGTTCCCGCACCGGCAACGGTGCGGCGATGCAACAGCTTGCCGACACGATGAGTGATGCCTTGCTGGCCTTCGCGCGAAGCGGCGATCCCAACCACGCCGGTCTGCCGCATTGGCAGCAATACGGACTGGAACGCCGACAAACGATGCTGTTCGACACACAAAGCCGGCAGATGGACGACCCGCGCGGCGGCGAACGTCGTCTCTACCAGCAGGCGCCCTTCATCCAGCGCGGTACCTTCTGAGCTCGCCGGCAGATAGTTTCAACGGAATCTTTACCTGCCTTGCCTAGACTGCAGCGATGAATTTGCAATCGCCGCATCCCGAATTCGCCGGCCGTCAGCGCCTGCTGGACGGTATCGACGCCGCCTTGCAGGCCAGCGATACCCACAGCACGGTCGCCCAGGTGCAGGCTGTGCTGGAACGCGCCATCCGCGATCCGCAGATCGTGCTGCCGGCCTGCGTGCACGCACCGGTGCACGATCACTACGCGCGCCGCGAGATCTACCGCAGCCCGGAACACGGCTACAGCATCATCGCCATGACCTGGGGCCCGGGACAGGGCACGCCACTGCATGACCACGACGGCCTGTGGTGCGTGGAAGGCGTGTGGCAGGGCACGCTGGAGATCACCCCGTACCGGATGCTGGAGCGCGATGGTGAACGCTACCAGTTCGCGCCACGGGAGTGCCTGCACGGCTGCAAGGGCAGCGCCGGCAACCTGATTCCGCCGGATGAATTCCATACGCTGCGCAACAGCGACGCCGAACGGATTGCGATCTCGGTGCACGTTTACCAGCGCGTGATGGAGCGCAGCCACGTTTTCCAGCCGATCGATGATGCGCCACGCTGGTATGCGCGTGAGTGCAAAGAGCTGGGCCTGGATGCCTGAGCTGGCCGCTTTTGCAGGAGCGGCGTAAGCCGCGAAGCCGGCAATGCAAGCAACACCTGTAGTGCCGAGCCATGCTCGGCATAGGGCATTACCGGTAAGGCCTTTGCCGAGCATGGCTCGGCACTACAGTTGGCAAAGCCCCTCTCCCTTAGGGAGAGGGGCTTGAACAATCACTGCAGCGGCAGCCGGTTATTAAGCTTCGTCACCTCAGCTCCATCCCCTTCCAAACCAACCCGCACACTCGCGCCCTCACGCTTGAACCCGGCCGGCATCTGCAGCTCCACCGTCGCCGTCCGCGGCGACAGATCCAGCGGCGCTTCCAATGCAGGCACCGCAACCCGAGCGACCTCACGACCGCGCGCATCTTCCAGCACCGCATAACCAGCGCCAGTCCCGACATGCCCCAGGCTGTGCACGGTCAGTAGCACGCGCTCACCGTCGATCTTCAGATCACCACGGCCAATGCCCAGATCCGAGCGCGTCTCCACCGGCGTGCCCGGCGTCACCAGCTCGAACTCGAATACCTGGTTCTGCTTCGGTGCAAACCGCAGCGGCGTGCCGACGCTCTTCTCCAGCAGCACCTCGCGGACCTCCGCCTTGCCGTCGATCACATCGTCACCATCGCGATCCACACCGCTACGCACACGCCAGGTACCGGCGGCGATGTTCCAGCCAGTCATGGTCGCATCGAGCGGCGTATTGCCAAGGTTGTAGGCAATCACCTTGAAGCGCTCACGTGACGGCGCATGCACCAGCAAGGCGACCTGTTCGGCACGCTCAGGCTGGGCGAACTGCCAGCTCACCGTATGCCCCGGCCAGCTCTGGTTGCGCTTCAGGCCGATGCCACCCAGGCGCAGGCGCTGCAGGAACTCGCTCGGTGCTTCGACGCGGTCGCTCCACCAGTGGCCTTCGGTGTTCATGTACTCGCGCTGCGCCTTGGCCTGGATGCCGTCGGCATGCAGTGCTTCCAGGTACTTCTTGTTACCGGTCTGCTGCCAGGCACTGATCGCAGCAAAACCACTGCCACCCTTGTCGGCATCGGCCACCAGCTGCTTGCCCCAGTCCTGCTGCCTGCCCAGCACATCGACGTAGTTCTCGCCGAGGTTGGAGAGCACGCCCGGCCCACCACGCACCACGCGGTAATCCAGCGCCTGCAGGTACTTGGCATCGCCGGTCCAGCGCCACGCGGCCCAGAAGGTGTGCATCAAATCGCCACTGCCCGAGCCCTGGTTCAACTCTCCGCCGCGGGTCTTGCCCGTGGCCCAGTTGATCTCGTTGGGCAGGGTGAAGCGGCCCTTGTCGTCGTTGTAGGCGTGGGCCAGATAGCCGTCAGCCAGACCGGTGACCAGTTTGCGGCCGGTGGGATCGGCGTTGTACTCACCCATCAGGAAAGCCGGGTGCAGCGCCGGGAACGAGTATGGCTTCTGCCATTGCCAGTTCGGCTCGCGGTAAACCTTGTTGCCGCCAAACCAGTTGCTGGAGAACAGCAGGTTGCCCTGCGGGTTGCGCAGGATGATGCGTTCGTCGAAGGCCTTCACCGTCTCCATCAGGCGCTCGACGGTCAGCGGATCGCCCCAGTTGAGGTAGAGCATCGCGCTGTTGGTATTGATGCCCTCCTCGTAGGCGTGCAGCTCATCGGTCTCGATGGTGCTCAGGCCATTGGAGAACATGCCGTTGCGGTAAACCGCATCGGAGAGTGCCGTCAGCGAGCGGTTCAGGCGCTCGGGCTCCACGCCCATCAGTGCCAGTCCCGGCCACTGTTGGGTCAGGTCGCTGTCATCGGAAATGCCGCCGCCGAAATCGCCGTAAGCGACCTGCCGGTTCTCGATCCACCAGTCAACAAAGCGACGCACGTACTTCAGGTCTTCAACCTGGCGGAACGCCCACAACGGTACGCCCTTCGGCGCCTGCGGCTGCTCGAACGGTGGCTTGCCCTGGCTGTTGTAGCTGATGTAGTTCCAATACAGGCGGCCCAGCTCATGGTCCGGATCGACCCGCAGCAGATCACTCAGATCAGCATAGACGCGCGAGTACAAACGCTGGCGCTTGGAGGTGGTGTGCTCCTCGACCAGGAAGCCCCAGTTGTCACGCACCTGGTTGAAGCGGTCGGCGACGTGCTGCTTGATCGCCTCCTTGCGGTCCTTGAACACCAGCCGCACTTCGGCGCCGTCCAGCGATGCGGCATTGAAGCCGGGCGCGGCCGAGGCCACCGAGATCCACAGGCTGTCGGCGGTGAGGATGCGGTCGCGCAGGTCCAGCCACAACGTGCGTGCTTCACCCGGCTTCACCGACACCGAAACGTCGATCATGTCGCGCGCCGGCCAGATCGGGTCCTTGATGCGGATGTTCAGCGGGATCAGACCGTCATGCGTCGCCGGCAGGTCCAGTGCGGGGATATCGATCGCCACACCATCCAGGCCGTCGTACATGTTCTCCCAACTGTGCGCCCAGCTGCGGATCAGCGGCTGCGCGGCCGGGGCATCGCCGACGCCGGACGGAATCAGCACGTGCACGATCGGCATGGGCTTGGCCGGCAAGCTGTCGGCAGCGCGCTTGCGCGAGCCTGCGCCCTTGGGCAGCGCCATCACCGTGCTGCGCTCATCCGGCGCGAAGCGGCCGTCGATGTAATCGCGCAGGCTTGCGATATTGGTGTAATCCGGCAGCACGCTGCTGTCGATCTGGTAGCGCTGCTTGACCGTGCCCTGCGGTTCGGCTGCGTCGCTGACCTGGTAGCCCCAGATCTCCTGGATCGGGGTTTCCTGTGCGGTGTTGTGGAAGTGCAACGTGCCACCAACCTGGTCGACGAAGCTGTCCACGCTGCGCACAACGCCCTGCGGACGCTTGAACAGGGTGCCGGCCGTTCCTTTCAGCTCGCCGTAGGCGGCGCCGCGGATCTCGATGCGATTGATGTGCTCGCCTTCGGGAACCGTCAGGTCCAGTTGCTGGCCACCTTCGACGTAGGTGTTCCAGTCCGGCAGCTGGAAGTAATCATTGCGCCCGGCCAGGCGAGAGCGGTTGTAGACGCCCGGCCAGGTGGTTTCGGCGATGCCGTCAGTGCCCTTCCACATCCACTGCAGCTTGTCTTTTACGTCAGCAAACTCGACCTTGCGAATGCTTGTGGTCGGCGCGCTCAGTGCCGGCGGCGCTGCACCTTCCCAACCATAGCGGTGCCACCAGGCGCGCTGCGAGGCGCTGCCGCTCTCGGCGCTGCGCGGCTCGACATTGCGCGCAAGCGCGGCAACACCGGCAGCATCGAGCATGCGGTCATAGACGCGGATCTCGTCGAAGTCACTGCCACGCAGGAAGTTGTAGCGGCTCTGCACCTGGTAGGGCGCCATCACCCGGCCGGCGAGGCCGAGCTGGTCCAACGCTGCGTCGTAGTCGCCGGTGGTGGCTGCCTGTGCGACTTCACGGCCATCGACGAACAGCTTGACGCCCTTGTCCTCGTCCCAGGCAAAGGCGATGTGCTGCCATTGCTCGGGCGACGGATTCTTGTCGAGTTTGAACGAGACACGGGTGCGGGCCAGGTTGGCATCGGTGACGAAGGCATCGAAGCCGTGCCCGTTCCAGTCGATGCGCAGCCACACCATGTCCCAGCTGCTGTGGTCGGCGTAGCCGACGCGGAAGATCACGAACGGGGTTTCGCCCACCGCATAGCGCGAACGCCAGAAGAACGACAAAGTGCCGCGCTCGGCCTGGATGTTGCCGGGCGCATTCCACGACAGCACGCCGTCGTCCTGCCATTGGATGGCGCGGCCATGTGCGCCGTCATCGACAAGACTGACTTTGTCCTGGAAGTTCGGGGTTGCGTCGCCTTCGGCGTGATCGGCGACAAAGCCCTTGTCCGCTGATACGTGGAACAGCAGCTGCGGCGAAGAAGCCTGCGCTGCCGTCGGGAGAGCGAACAGCAGCGCAGAAGCCAGAAGCAAGGGGCGGAATACAGGGCGGGTGGAACGTGGGGGCATCGTGCGTCTCTTGGTAGCGTGCGGCGCAGGTACAACGCCGCATGCGGTGGGCCAAGTTAGCGACGCCAACGCGTCTGCACATTCTGCGTCGCACCATTAAAACCCCTCCCGGCATTGCGCCGGGAGGGACATCACAGCATCAGAACTTGTAGCGGAAGCCCAGCAGGTACTGGCGGCCGGTCTCGGTGTAGTACAGCGGCAGCTGGCCGGTAGCCGGCGACTGCACCCATTCGTCGTAGCCTTCGTTGGTCAGGTTGATGGCTTCCAGGCTCAACTCCACCTGGTCGCTGATCTTGTAGCGCAGCGAGGCATCGATCACGGTGGTGCCGCTGACTCCGTGCACGCCGTCGACGTTGAAGCCGACTTCCGCGCCCGGTACTGCCGTCAGGTAGTCATCGCGATTGGTTGCCGAGATACGTCCGGCAAACTTCTCGCCTTCATAGAACAGGGTAGCGTTCCAGGAGCTGCGCGACAGGCCCAGCAGGTCCTGCTTCAGCGCCAGGTTGCCATTGCTGTCGGGGTACTTGATGTTCGACTCAACCCAGGTGTAATTCAGCTGCGCGCCGAGGTTGGACCACTTACCCGGCAGGAAGGTGAACGGCTGGACGTAGTTCGCTTCGACGCCGCTGAGATCACCACCCTTGGTGTTGATCGGCGTGGTGAAGGTGAAATCGTCGTTGACGGTTGCACCCGTGCCTTCCAGCAGCGAAGCCGGCAGCCCGCTGGTGGAATAGGCCCGGACTTCCTTCAGGTTGTAGATGGTGCTCTCGATATCCTTGTAAAACAGGCCGAGGCTCGCCATCGCACCTTCGTTGAAGTACCACTCGAAGCCGAGATCCACGTTGGTGGCGCGGCTCGGGTCAAGCGCCGGGTTACCACCACTGACGGTACGCGCGCCGCCAGCGACAGCGACCGTCACGCCTGGCGTCAGGTTACCCAGGCCTGGACGCGTCATCACCTTGGCAGCGCCCAGGCGCACCAGGAAGTCCGGCGTGATTTCGGCGACCAGGTTGAACGAGGGCAGGGTGTCGTCGTACTTGCGGCTGGCCGTAGCCGGGGTGGTCACACCGTTGACTAGGCCCGAACCTACCGAGCTCTGCTTGGTTTCGACATAACGCACGCCGAAATTACCCGAGAACGGAATGGAACCGAGTTCGGTCGAGAACTCACCCATCAACCATGCGCCGCGGTCCTTCTCCTCGACGCTACGGGTGTTGTTCAGGCGCGGCGCCACCGCGAACATGCCGCTGTTGCTGTAGATGTCCAGCAAATCTGCAATTGCATTGAGATCCGGCACCACCCAGTCGGACGGATAACCCTGGAAGGCCTTCAGGCCAGCCTGAGTGGTCAGGTCACCGGGAACGAACTTGGTGCCATCCGCAAAGTTCGGCACGGTTGCTTCCGCCGCGCGGCGCAGCTCCACCGTCTTGAAGCTGTAGTCCTTGGCCAGTACGCCACCCTTCAAGCGGAAGCCAGGGCTGATGTTCCAGTTGAAATCGAGCTGTGCGGTATCGAAATCATTGTCCACGTACTGCGGGCGCAGACGGATTTCGGCCAGCGTCCAACCGTTCGGGTCGGTCGGATCGATACCGTAGTTCAGCACCGGGCGATTCATGTTGCCGCGGTAGTCGTAGCTGAATCCATCGACATCGAACTTGTCCATGATGACCGTGGTCTGCACCGGGTTTTCGTGGGCCGAACGGGTCGTTCCGACCTTGCCGGACAAGCTGAAGTCATCATTGAAGCGGTGTTTGAAGTTCAGGCTGAGCTGCTTGAACTCGGTGCTCCACTCGTCGTGGCGGTTCTCCGAGCGGATGTCGACGTTGTCGAACACACCGTAGACCAAGGCGTTGTTGCGAACCTCGCCATCACGAACGATGGTCTGTGGCTTGCCGGTACCGGAGCGACTGAAGGAAATAGCCTCGATGTAGTGCTCATCGCGCTCAGCATCGATCTTCGAGTACAGAGCGTCCAAGGACAGCTCGGTTGCGTCCGTGGGCTTCCACTGCAGCGAGCCGGTCACGCCCAGGCGCTTCTGCATGTGCTCCATCTGCACGTAGCGTGGGAAGCGCGGGTGGTAAGTGTCAGCTGAGAGTGCTTCGGTGAAAGGCGAGGTATTGTTGAAACCACCATTGCTCGGGCCATTGGCCCAGCGGCCGGTGTTGGAACCTTCTTCCAGCGCCTGGCGCTCGGAGTAGGCCACTGACAGCAATGCGCCGAAAGTGCCATCGGCGAAGGTGTTGGCGATCAACGCGGCCACGCGCGGATCGGCCTTCTGCGCCATGTCGTTGTAGCTGGCCTGGCCGCTGGCGGCGAAAGTGAAGCCGTCATAGTCGAACGGGCGTGCGGTGTTCAGGTCAACGGTGGCACCGAGCGAGCCTTCCTCGACATCGGCCGAGGCAGTTTTGCGCACGATCAGCTGCGAGAACAGGTCTGAAGCGAACACGTTGAAGTCGAAACCACGACCGCGGTTGGTACCGCCAGTCTGGTCACCGGAACCCACCGTCGACAGCGCCTCCATGCCATTGATGCGCACGCGGGTGAAGTCCGAACCCAGGCCACGCACAGTGATGCTGCGGCCTTCGCCGGCATCACGCGCGATCACCACACCCGGAATGCGCTGCAGCGATTCTGCAAGGTTCAAGTCAGGGAACTTGCCGATGTCCTCGGCGACGATGGCATCCACCACGCCGGCTTCGCTGCGCTTGATGTCCAGTGCCTTCTCGACGCTGGCGCGGTAACCGGTGACGGTCACTGCGTCCAGTTCAGTGGCGGCGGTGCCGCCGGTGGCCGGCGCAGATGCGTCCTGGGCCATTGCGACGCCAGTCTGCAGCGCCAAGCTGATCCCCAATGCCAGCAAGGTAACCGGTGTCTTTTTCTGCGAGTTGCGCGAATTCATGTGCTTCCCCTCTCCAAGGTTTACATGCGAAGCAGTGGCTCTGGCTTGTGCTTTTCGCCGGATGACACCGCTGGTCAAAACGGAAAGTAACAGCTGCGTGGAGAGGGAGCATCTTGCAGTGCAGCAGGACTCAAACAGCGCGGAAACCATTGTCTGATGGACATGAGGGGACGGTAACACGGGCAGCCGGAGGGACAGTCGCTGGCAAATGACACCGATAGCCAATCAACCGTGCCATGATGCGCGCCGATCGACGAGGAGACAGGAATGGCGATGATTTCCCCCCGTGTTGTCTGTTTTGGTGAGCTGCTGCTGCGCCTGGGCGCGCCAGGTAACCAGCTGTTGTTGCAGTCGCCCGCGCTGGATGTGCATGCCGGCGGTGCCGAAGCCAATGTCGGCGTGTCGTTGGCCCACTTCGGCCACGACGTGGCGATGATCAGCGTGGTCGCCGACAACCCGCTGGGTGCGGCGGTGGCTGGCGAACTGCGCCGCCATGGCGTGGACACCGCGCGCGTGCGCCGCAGCGATGGCCGCATGGGCCTGTACTTCCTGACCACCGGCGCTGGCCACCGGCCCAGCGAAGTGGTCTATGACCGCGCCGACTCGGCCTTCGCCAGCGCCCGCGCCGACAGCTACGACTGGCCGGCGCTGCTGCAGGGCGCGCAGTGGCTGCACCTGTCCGGGGTCAGTCCTGCCTTGGGCATGGAAGCCGCACAGGCCACCCTTGATGCCGCACGCGCCGCCAACGAGCGCGGCATCAAGGTCTCCTTCGACGGCAATTTCCGACCCAAGTTGTGGGAGCGCTGGGGCGGCGACGCCAAGGCGATCCTGCGTGACCTGTTCGACTGCGCGCATATCGTGTTTGCCGACTACCGCGACATCGGCGTGGTGCTGGGCGGCGAGTTCAACCAGGCCGAACCGCAGGCGCGCGTGGATGCGGCGGCGGCAATGGCATTCGCTGCCTTCCCGCGCCTGCAGTACATGGCCTGCACGCAGCGCACCGCGCACAGCGTCGGCCACCATTCGCTTGGCGCGATGCTGCTTGGCCGCGATGGCACGCGTGCGCTGGCACCGGCCGAAGAGCTGACCGATATCGTCGACCGTATTGGCGGCGGCGATGCGTTCGCAGCTGGCGTGCTGCATGGCCTGATCGACGGCATGGATGCGGAAACCACGATCCGTTTCGGCCTGGCCGCAGGCTGCCTGAAGCATTCGATTCCCGGTGATTTCAACCCAGTCGGCGTGGCCGACGTCATGGCCCTGATGGGCGAAGGAAAGTTCGATGTCCGGCGCTGATCCGCGCGTACGCGCAGTGCTCAAACTGGCCCCGGTGATTCCGGTGTTCACTCCCGACAACGTCGACGATGCGGTGCAGGTCGCGCAGGCCTTGTTCAACGGCGGCCTGCCGGTGATCGAGGTGACCCTGCGTACCGCAAACGCGATGGATGCGATCAAGGCAATGGTCGAGGCCGTGCCGGATGCAGTCGTCGGTGCCGGCACCGTGCTGACCCCGGCGCAGATGGAGAAGCTCAAGTCAGTGGGCGGGCGCTTCGCGGTGTCGCCGGGCGCCACCGACACGCTGTATGCGGCGGCGCGCGATAACGACCTGCCGTTCCTGCCCGGCGTTGCGACTTCATCCGAACTGATGCGCGGCCTGGAGCATGGACTGGATACGTTCAAGTTCTTCCCGGCCGTGCAGGCAGGCGGCGTGGGCATGTTGTCGGCCTGGAATGGCCCCTTCGGTGACGTGCGCTTCTGTCCGACCGGTGGTATCAGCGCGCAGACCGCCTCGCAGTTCCTGCACCTGCCGAATGTGCTGTGCGTGGGCGGCTCGTGGTTGACCACGCGCGAGCTGCTGCAGGCGCGTGATTGGGCGGGGATTGAGGCGTTGGCAAGGGCTGCGGCGGTGTTGCCGGGTTGATGTTGGGATTGGGGATGGGCTCCAGATCAAAGTCAAAAGCCTACCCCTCCCCAACCCTCCCCTTGCCTTCGGCAAAGGGAGGGGGCTGAAGCTGCAATTGCGCGGGATGCTGCAGGCCGCACGAACCACCCCTCCTTTTCGCGCAGCGAAGGGGAGGGCCGGGGAGGGGTGCTGTTGCTGTTGCTGTTGCTGTTGCTGTTGCTGTTGCTGTTGCTCGGCTCTAAAGCTTCAACCGCCGATACAAGGTACTGCGGTTAACCCCCAGCCTTTTCGCTGCCAGGCTCACATTGCCATCGCAGGCCGCCAAGGTCTGCCGCATCACATCCAACGCCAGCTCCTGCAGGCTGCCATCCACCACCGGCGCAGCAGCAACACGACGCGCCGCCTGATGCAGATACTCCGGCAGCAATTCCCTATCAATCACCGCACCCGGCTCGGTCAACGCCACCAGGGTGCGCAGGCAGGCCGCAAGCTGGCGCAGATTGCCTGGCCAGTCATACGCAACCAGCGAACGCTCTGCCTCCACGCTCAACACACGGCCTTGTGCCAACGGCTGCCACATCGCCTGCAGCAGCTGCGCACGGTCCTGCGCCTCACGCAGCGGTGACAGCCGCATCACGTGATCGGCGATGCGGTAATACAGATCCGAACGGAAACGACCTTCGTCCATCGCCTGCTGCAGGTCGCAATGGGTGGCGCAGATCAACATGAAATCCAGCTTGACCGGCTTGCCGCCACCCAGCGGTGACAGCTCGCGGTCCTGCAGCACGCGCAGCAGGCGCGGCTGCAGGGCCAGCGGCATGTCGCCGATTTCATCGAGGAACAACACGCCACCCTGCGCCTGCCGCAGCAGGCCTTGGCTGCCTTGTCGACGTGCGCCGGTGAAGGCGCCTTCCTCGTAACCAAACAATTCCGATTCGATCAGGCCTTCGGGCAGGGCCGCGCAGTTCACCGCAATGAATGGCTTGCTGCTGCGGCTGCCCTGCGCATGCAGCGCGCGCGCCGCCACTTCCTTGCCGGTACCGGTTTCGCCCTGCAGCAGTACCGGCAGGCCCGCTTCCAGCACGCGACCGGCGCGCAGCAGTTGTTCGCGCTGGCCTGCATCGAATACCACGGCGAGCGCGGCAATCGGGCCAGGCATCGGCCGTGACAGCGCCGGCACAGCGCTGGTCGTCCGCGTGCGGGCTGCCGATGCTGGCGCATCCAGCTGGCCATGCAGCACGCGCCCACTGCGATCCTGCAACATGCCTTCATCGCGCATCCGCGACAACGGCATCTCGAACAGGGCCTCATACGACGCGCGGCCGATATCACCGCGCTCCAGGCCAAACAGATGCAGGCCAACACCATTGGCCGCAACCAGCCGGCCATTGCGGAAGCCGAGCACGGCTTCGCCTGCGGTGCCCAGCAAGGTGCGGTCGTGGTGCAGGCGTAATAGTTCGCAATCGCCAAGACCATCCTCGAAGAAGCGGTGCTCGATGCGGTTTGCGGCCAACCGCGCCAGGCCCATCGCATGCATCTGCTGCACGCTGGCCGGGCCACTGATGTCGAGCACACCGGCCAATTGCCCATGCGGATCGTGGATGGGCATGGCCGAGCAGCTGAGGATGCCGTGCGGGGCGAAGTAGTGTTCGCCACCGCGGACTTCCACCGCGCGGCCTTCCACGATCGCGGTGCCGATGGCATTGGTGCCCACCGCCGATTCGCTCCAGCACACACCCGGCATCAAGGCCACGCGCCCGGCCTTGTCGAGGAAGCCGGCGCTGCCCTCGGCATTGAGGATCCAGCCGCTCTCGTCGGTCAGCAGCACGATGCTGCCGGTGCTGGCGGTGTGTGCGGCCAGCCCATCCAGCTCAGCGCGCGCCAGCCGCCACAAGCGCTCATGGCGCTCGCGCAGTTCGCGCAGGTTGTGGCCGGGCAGGGGCTCCAGCGCAGGTTCGGCATCCACCAGCAGGCCGCTGCGCTGGCAGCGCCGCCACGACTGCAGGATGGTGTCGGGCACGGTGCCCACGGGCGTGGTGCCGCGCTCGAAGAACGAGCGGCGGGCATTGCCCACGCGATGTTGCAGTGCCAGTGCCATGAGCGCTCCTGTGTCGCATTTTGCGACAGCTGTTCAAACCACTGTTCCGATTAACACCACACCCGGGCGGGCGCTGCAATCACCTGCCGTTTCGCAGTGCAGCAAATCTGCGTATGGACTTCCGCAGCCAGTGGCTTTTCATCGTGCCGCAACGCAACAGGCGGAACTTGGCATCGCTCTTGCGCCTGTTGTAGCCACCGCCAGACACGCGGCCCACACACCGCTGAACCGGAGATTCCACAGATGAACGCAGTCCTGTCCGCCAAACCGCATGCCACCGATCCGCAGTCCCTGTTCAAAGCCCGCTATGGCAACTACATCGGCGGCGAATGGGTGGCCCCGCGCAGTGGCCAATATTTCGACAACACCACGCCTATCACCGGCAAGGTGTTCACCCAGGTGGCGCGCTCCAATGCCGAGGACGTGGAGCTGGCGCTGGATGCCGCGCACGCCGCCAAGGATGCCTGGGGCAAGCGTTCCACCACCGAGCGCGCCAACATCCTCAACCGCATCGCCGACCGCATCGAGGAAAACCTCGAGCTGATCGCCCATGCCGAAACCTGGGACAACGGCAAGCCGATCCGCGAGACACTCAACGCCGACGTGCCGTTGATGGCCGATCATTTCCGCTACTTCGCCGGTGCGCTGCGCGCGCAGGAAGGCAGCCTGTCGCAGATCGACAACGACACCGTGGCCTATCACTTCCACGAGCCGCTGGGCGTGGTTGGGCAGATCATCCCGTGGAACTTCCCACTGCTGATGGCGGCGTGGAAGCTGGCACCAGCATTGGCCGCCGGCAACTGCGTGGTGCTGAAGCCGGCCGAGCAGACCCCGGCCTCGATCCTGGTGTTGATGGAGGTGATCGGCGATCTGCTGCCGCCGGGCGTGCTCAACATCATCAACGGCTTCGGCCTGGAAGCGGGCAAGCCGCTGGCCAGCAGCCCGCGCATTGCCAAGATCGCCTTCACCGGCGAGACCAGCACCGGTCGGTTGATCATGCAGTACGCCAGCCAGAACCTGATCCCGGTGACGCTGGAGCTGGGCGGCAAGTCGCCGAACATCTTCTTCGCCGACGTGATGGCCGAGGACGATGATTTCCTCGACAAGGCGGTGGAAGGTTTCGTGATGTTCGCCTTCAATCAGGGCGAAGTCTGCACCTGTCCGTCGCGGGTGCTGATCCAGGAGTCGATCTACGAGAAGTTCATCGAGCGCGCACTCGCACGGGTGGCGGCGATCAAGCAGGGCAACCCGCTGGATCCCAACACCATGGTCGGTGCGCAGGCCTCGCAGGAGCAGCTGCAGAAGATCCTGTCCTACATCGAGATCGGCAAGGCCGAGGGTGCCGAGGTGCTGATCGGCGGCGAGCAGAACCAGCTCGACGGCGATCTGGCCGACGGTTTCTATGTGAAGCCGACGGTGTTCAAGGGCCACAACAAGATGCGCGTGTTCCAGGAGGAAATCTTCGGGCCGGTGGTGTCGGTGACCACCTTCAAGACCGAAGAAGAAGCGCTGGAGATCGCCAACGACACCTTGTACGGCCTCGGTGCCGGCCTGTGGAGCCGCGATGCTTCACGCCTGTACCGCATGGGTCGTGCGATACAGGCAGGGCGGGTGTGGACCAATTGTTACCACGCCTATCCCGCGCACGCGGCGTTCGGTGGCTACAAGCAGTCTGGCATCGGCCGCGAGAACCACAAGATGATGCTCGACCATTACCAGCAGACCAAGAACCTGCTGGTCAGCTATTCGCCGAAAAAACTGGGCTTCTTCTGAACCAGGCCCTGATCCACCCGGTCGCAACTGGCCGGGCGTGATCTGGATCAAGGCGCCACGCCACGCTTGGCGCCATGCTGGACTTATCCCCGCAAAGGAGATCGATTGATGGACAAGACGATGAAAGCGGCCGTGGTCCGCGAATTCGGCAAGCCGCTGGTGATTGAAGAAGTAACCGTGCCACGTCCGGCTGCGGGCGACATCCTGGTCAAGATCGAGGCCTGTGGCGTCTGCCACACCGACCTGCACGCCGCCGAAGGCGACTGGCCGGTGAAGCCCAATCCCCCGTTCATTCCCGGCCATGAAGGCGTCGGCCACGTGGTTGCCGTCGGTGCGGGCGTTACCCACATCAAGGAAGGCGACCGCGTCGGCATTCCGTGGCTGTATTCGGCCTGCGGCTATTGCGAGCACTGTCTGGGCGGCTGGGAAACCCTGTGCGAAGCGCAGCAGAACAGCGGCTATTCGGTGAACGGTGGCTTCGCCGAATACGCGCTGGCCAATGCCAACTACGTCGGCCTGCTGCCCAAGGAAGTGGGCTTCGTCGAGATCGCGCCGATCCTGTGCGCCGGCGTCACCGTCTACAAGGGCTTGAAGGTCACCGACACCAAGCCCGGTGATTGGGTGGCTATTTCCGGTATCGGCGGCCTCGGCCACATGGCGGTGCAGTACGCCAAGGCGATGGGCTTGAACGTGGCAGCGGTGGATATCGACGACAACAAGCTGGCCCTGGCCAAGCGCCTGGGCGCCAGCATCACCGTCAATGCCCGCAATACCGATCCGGCGGCCTTCCTGAAGAAGGAAATCGGCGGCGCGCATGGCGCCCTGGTGACGGCGGTATCGCCCAAGGCCTTCGAACAGGCGCTGGGCATGGTGCGGCGTGGCGGCACGGTGTCCTTGAACGGTCTGCCGCCGGGTGACTTCCCGCTGGATATCTTCGGCATGGTGCTCAATGGCATCACCGTCCGCGGCTCCATCGTCGGCACCCGCCTGGACCTGCAGGAATCGCTGCAGTTCGCCGCCGATGGCAAGGTCGCCGCGACGGTGAGCACCGACAAGCTGGAGAACATCAACGACGTGTTCAAGCGCATGCATGAAGGTGCGATTGAAGGCCGCGTGGTGCTGGACTTCAACGCCTGACCGCGACCGGCCAGCACATCCGCACCTCCCCCGGGGTGTGCTGGTCGAGTTGCTTTGAGGGCTTTGGCTTTTTGCGTTTGCTTTTTGCTTTGGCTGTTGCTTCTCTCCTCTCCCCTTGTGGGAGAGGATGCCGAAGGCAGGAGAGGGTGCGGCGAAGCCGCAAGAGCTCATGCACCTCCAGATTACATACCCATCGGTAGCCAAGCATTGCCAGCTTCGCGGCTGACGCCCGCTCCTACAAAAACGTCCCCCCATTTCGACTAGCGTACGTGCACCGCAGCCACCGGCATGCGGTCCAGCGCCAGCCATGCGTCTTCGACCAGATCCCGTACCTGTTCCCAGCGCAGCCGTGAGCCGCCGCGTGCCTGTTCCCAATGCTCGGCCAGTTCCACGTCGGTATCCCCGCTGCCACGCGGCCAATCCGCTGCATGCGTGGCCAGCGCAAATGCATAGGCCGGCTGCAGATCAAGCCAGCCGCGTGCGCCGCGCCGACGCCGCGCATAGTCATCCAGGCTGTACTGGACGAAATCCTGCGCCACCTCATCCGCCGCATGTTGGCTGCGCCTGAGCCGGCCACGCCGCATCAGCTTGGGATCGGCGGCAAACAAGGTTGGCGCAGCGGGATGCTCGATGCGATCGGGGCGGTACATGGCACAACCCTCCCAGTTGGGCGCTCACAGATACGCCCGGGGCTGTTAGTTGGGGGTGAGCGGGGTGTTCAGGCGGTTGTTGGGTGGGTGCGACGGCAAAAACAGAGGCAAAGGCAAAGACACCCCTCCCCAGTCCTCCCCTTCGCTACGCGAAAGGGAGGGGGCCAAGTGCGGACGCTCAGCCGCTTACCGCGCCCATTGCCACTGCAGGCCCACGGTGAAGGCGCGGTCCGGGCCCGGTTCGTAATAGCGCTGGTTGCCGTCGTTGACGATCACCGAGCCGATATAACGCTGGTCCAGCAGGTTATCCACACGGGCGAAGGCGCGCAGCGGCCCGCGAGATGTGCGCCATTGCCGCGCCATCTCCAGGTTCAACAGGCCATAACCGGCTGCGTTGGCGCTGCCCAGATCGTTCACGCCGATGTCGCTGGCAGCCACCACTTCGGCCGCCCACTGCCATGGTCCCGGCTGCCATTGCCAGCGCGCGAACAACTGCTGGCGCGGCACGCCCGGCAACCGGGTACCCGTCGCCACCAGATTGCTGGGTTGGGTGCAGGGCGAGGGCAGGCCGGTACACGTCCGGTAGGCCTCGCGCACGCTGGCCTGCAACCAGGTATAGGCCAGCTGCAGTTGCTGGTCAGCGGCAATCGGCTGCTGCCAGCTCAGCTCGACACCTTGGCGCCGGGTCGCGCCGATGTTGCGGTAGCTGCTACGGCCGCCGCTGTTGGTCGCCACCGCCAGCTCGTCGTCGCTGTCGGCACGGAACAGCGCCAGCTCCAGCCGCGCACCGCTCTGCGCGCGCCATTTGCTGCCGATCTCGTAGTTGCGGGTGCTGCCGGCGGCCAGGTCCAGCGCCAGACCCGCACCGCCGTCAGCGCGATAGCCCAGCTCGTTGAAGGTCGGCGTTTCAAAACCACGCCCGGCCGAGGCGTAGAAACGCAGACCATCGCTGGCACGAAACACCAGACCCGCCACCGGTGTGGTCGCCGAGTAATCGCGGCGGCCGCTGTCGTCGGGGTTGCTGGCGGTGATGTAGCGGTCGCGCGAACGGAACTGCACCTCGCTATGGCGCGCGCCCAGCAATGCCGACCAGCGCGGGCTGAACTGCCACCAGGCCTGCGCGAACTGGTCGATGTTCTGCACACGGTCGTTCTGGTCACGGCGCAGCCGACCCTTTATGCCCAGGGTGCTACCAATGAAGTTCTCGTAGCCGGTCCGGTGCTGCTGCTGGCGGTCGGCATTTGCACCGATCACCAGCTCCAGCGGCTTGCCAGCCAGTTGCCCGTGCCAGGCCCAGCGCGCGTCCACGCCGCCGTAATCACTGTCCAGATCAATCACCCCACCCGAATGCAGGGGACTGTTCTGCGGCCCCGGCGGGATCGCCAGGAACTGCTCCACCGCACGCTGCCCCGCATAGCCCATCAGCCGCCAGGTCTGTTGATCACGCTCGACGCTGTAGACCGCGCCCAGCTGGGTCTGCCGCACCGACTTGCGGGTGTTGTACTGGGTGGCGACGGCGGTGGCCTGACGCGGGTTCTCGCGCACCTGCTCCCGGCTCAGGCCCAGCGGGTCCTGTGCATGTGGCGCATCGAAGCCGTTGAACAGCAGCTCCAGCCGCTGGCCTGCCGCCAGATCGAAGCCCAGCCGTGCATTCACCGATTCGCGCCGGGCCGCACTGTGCGCGCGCCAGCCATCAGTACGGAAATGGTTGGCCGCCACGTTGTAGTGCATGGCCCCGGCCAGACCCTTGAGCTGCACGCCGGTGCTGGAGGTGTTGTTGCTGCCAAGGCTGCTGCGCAGCCGCCACGGATCGCCGTCCTGCCCGTCCGCGCTCCACAGCTGCAGCACGCCGCCGGAGGAATTGCCGTACAGCGCCGAGAACGGCCCGCGCAGCACCTCCACCCGGTCGGCGCCGAATACATTGAAGTGGGAGAGCTGGCCCTGGCCATCGGGCATGGTCGCCGGCACCCCGTCGACCAGCAGCCGCACCCCGCGCACACCGAAGGTGGAGCGCGCGCCGAAGCCGCGCAGCGACAGCTGGGTGTCCTGCGCGTAGTTCTGCCGATCCCGTGCCAGCAGCCCGGGCACCGCGCCCAACACTTCGGACAGCTGCGCGCCACGACCATTGCCGTCGGCGTCCAGCGCCAACGTGGTGCTGGCGGCGGGCAGGTCGAAATCATCCACCGCGTGGACCTTGGCGGCCTGGACCTGCACCCGATCCAGCGTTGCGGTAGGCAACTCGTCGGCCAGCGCCGGCAATGCCAGCATCAGCCCGGAAAACGCCAAAAAACGATTACAAGTACGCATCCGGCCATCATCTCCGATCCACGCAGGCAGCGTCATTGCCCCGCGCGCTGAAGTTCCAGCTGAAACCCTACGGCCACGGGGCTCCAGCCCTGTTACGATGATGCGGTTCTGAGCGCGTTTTTGCTGCATCCCGCGCCGAGCACCCCCACTCCCCGCCACTGATACGAGTATCGCCGTGTCCTTCTTTGCAAACGTGGAACAGGTACCTGGTGACCCGATTCTGGGTCTGACCGAGGCTTACAACGCTGACAGCCGCACCACCAAGGTCAATCTTGGCGTGGGCATCTACTACGACGAGAGCGGCCGCATTCCGCTGCTGCGCGCCGTCAAGCAGATCGAGCAGACGCTGGCCGCCGAGGCCAAACCGCGCGGTTACCTGCCCATCGACGGCCTGCCGGCCTACACCCAGGCCACCCAGAAGCTGGTGTTCGGCGAAGCGTCGGACCTGCTGGCCGCCGGCCGCGTCGCGACCTCGCAGACCGTTGGTGGCAGCGGTGCGCTGCGCGTCGGCGCCGACCTGCTGAAGCGCCTGCTGCCGCACGCCACCATCGCCATCAGCAACCCAAGCTGGGAAAACCACCGCGCTGTGTTCGGTGCCGCCGGTTTCGACGTGGTCGATTACACCTATTACGACAACGCCGCGCACGGCCTGGACTTCGCCGGCATGCTGGCCGACCTGCAGAAGCTGCAGCCGGGCACCGTGGTGCTGCTGCACGCCTGCTGCCACAACCCGACCGGTGCCGACCTGAGCACCGAGCAGTGGAAGCAGGTTGCCGCGTTGATGAAGGACCGCCAGCTGTTCCCCTTCATCGACATGGCCTACCAGGGCTTCGACAAGGGCATCACCGAGGACGGTCAGGCCGTGCGCATCGTCGCCGATGCCGGCATCGACAGCTTCATCGTCGCCAACTCGTACTCCAAGTCGTTCTCGCTGTACGGCGAGCGCGTGGGTGCGCTGTCGGTGGTGGGCCCGGACGCGACCTCGACCAAGGCCGTGCAGTCGCAGGTCAAGCGCATCATCCGCACCATCTACTCCAGCCCGTCGACCCACGGCGCCGCGCTTGTCGCCGGCGTGCTGAACAGTGGCGAGCTGCGTGGCGTGTGGGAAGCCGAGCTGACCGAAATGCGCGAGCGCATCCACGCCCTGCGTGCCGGCATGGTGCAGAAGCTGGCCGCCCTGGGCGCGCCGGAATTCGGCTTCATCCAGCAGCAGGCCGGCATGTTCTCCTACTCGGGCCTGAGCAAGGCGCAGGTAGACAAGCTGCGTGACGACTACGGCATCTACGCCGTCGGCACCGGCCGCATCTGCGTTGCCGCGCTGAGCCAGAACAACCTGGACTACGTCGCAAAGGCGGTTTACGACGTCAGCCGCGGCTGATGCATCGTTGCTGCTGATGTAATGAAAAGCCCGGGGAAACCCGGGCTTTTTTGTGGCTTGAGGGTTGTGGATAAGGTTGTGGAATAAAGGCTTTGGAGCTTTAAAGCACCCCTCCCCAACCCTCCCCTTGCCTGCGACAAAGGGAGGGGCAATAGCTGCAGCCCTCACCATTTCGCGAACTGCAGCTTAGCCCCCTCCCTTGCACGAAGCGCAGGGGATGGTTGGGAGGGGTGCCGTTGCTCCAGCTCTTGCCGTTGCCATTACCCCCCGCCTTATCCACAAGCCCCTGTGGATATCCAGCAGCTACCCAGGCACCACCCAGGTAACCACCACCGCAGCCGCCACCATCGCCCCAAGCCCAATCGCCACGCCAGCCCCATAGCGCCCACCACCACTGGCGAACGCGAGCACCGACTTGGCCAATGACGCCGAGGCCAGCAGCGCCACCACACCCCAGCGCGCCTGCGCCAACTCCAGCCCACCAGAAGCCGTAAGCCCGGCAATACTCGCTGCCGCCGCATGCAACTCCCCCAAGGCGGCAATCGTCGCTCCGGCCAGGGCACCGGCCTGCCCGAACAACTGCCGCAGCCCTTCGGACAGCAACAGCACCAGCGCGATAACCAGTGCGATCAGCAGGGCGTGCTTCAGCTGGAAGGCCTTGCTTGCCGGCCCTTGCGGTACCGCTTCATCGGCCACATGGCGCAACCCCAGCGCCGAGCACAACAGCAGAACCAGGCACGCCGCCGCCAGCGGCCATGCCGTAGCTTTCAGCAACGTCGCCGAACTCGTACCGATAACGGCGGCAAACAACAGCAATGAGGCCAGATTCGCCAACAACGCGGCCGCAACCGACGGCATCACCAGGGCCGGCGCGGCGCGGCTGCTGCGGCCAAACCCGGCCACTGCCGCAGTCGACGAGGCAAAGCCGGAAAAGAACCCGGCTACCGGCAGACCCCAGCGCGCGCCCACCGCCCGCAGCGCGATATGGCCGAGCATGCCCACGCCCATCACCAGCACAACGATCTGCCACAGCTTGGACGGCACCAGTACGCCCCAGGGATCGACTGCGCTATCCGGCAGCATCGGCAGCACCACCAGCGCACAGGCGGCCAGCAACAGCGCGTCACGCACCTCCTGGTCGCTGATGACTTCCCGGCTCAGCCGCGCCAATGGCGCCTTCGCCCACAGCAGGATCGCCACCACCACACCCAGCGCGGCAGCCAGCGCCTGCTGCTGCATGCCCAGCCCACCCAGCAGCACAGTTATCAACAGGGCGATCTCGCCGGTCAGGCCGGGATCTTCACGCGAGGTGACGCGATAGCTGGTCCAGGCCAGCGCAGCCACCGCCAGCAGTGCGACCACGAATACCGCCTGGCCCAGCATCAACGCTGCCGCACCCAACAAGGCCGACAGCGCATGCGTGCGAACCCCGGCCTGCAGGCTCTTGCGCCCGCCGTGCTGACGCTCGCGCACCGCGCCGATCAGCAGGCCGATGCCCAGGGCGGTCAGCAAACCATGTGTGGCCTGGTTCCAATCCATCATGTTCTCCAGCAAGGCCTTGAATGGTACGAGGCCTGTGGATAAAACCAATACCCACGGACTTATCCACATCTCATTCCAATCTGGAGTTATCCCCAAACGTTTGTGGATAACCCCGATGCGCCCGCCATGGCGGGCTTTTCATCGCCGGAACCAGTACCCACCGCTCTGGCCGGCAGGCGCTGTCCAGATTTGTCCACAGGAAGACAAAATCTGGCTGCGGCTCGCTAAAAGTGGAGCCAGCCGCGACAATAGCGCCCCTTTCGTCTGAAGGTAGTTGCCGTCCATGTCCCGCACGTCGCTGACCCGTTTCCTGATCGAAGAACAGCATGCCAAGCGCATCAACGCCGACCTGCGCCAGCTGGTGGCCGTGGTCGCCCGCGCCTGCACCAGCATCTCGATCGCCGTCAGCAAGGGCGCCCTGGGCGGCGTGCTGGGCGATGCCGGCACCGGCAACGTGCAGGGCGAGGCGCAGAAGAAACTCGATGTGATCTCCAACGAGATCCTGCTCGAAGCCAATGCCTGGGGTGGCCACCTGGCCGCCTGCGCCTCCGAGGAAATGGACCACAGCCAGCCGGTGCCGTCGGAATACCCGCTGGGCGACTTCCTGCTGCTGTTCGATCCGCTGGATGGCAGCTCCAACATCGACGTCAACGTCTCGGTCGGCACCATCTTCTCGGTACTGCGCTCGCCCAAGGGTGTGGATAAGCCGGGCGACGAGCACTTCCTGCAGCCGGGCACCCAGCAGGTGGCCGCCGGTTACTGCATCTACGGGCCCAGCACCATGCTGGTGCTGACCGTCGGCCACGGTACCCATGCCTTCACCCTGGACCGCGAAACCGGCGAATTCGTGCTGACCCAGCGCGGCATGCAGGTGCCGGCGGACACCAAGGAGTTCGCCATCAACATGTCCAACCAGCGCCACTGGGAGGCGCCGATGCAGGGCTATGTGGCCGATCTGCTAGCCGGCAAGGAAGGCGTGCGCGGCAAGGACTTCAACATGCGCTGGATCGCCTCGATGGTGGCCGACGTGCATCGCATCCTGACCCGCGGCGGCATCTTCATCTACCCGTGGGACAAGAAGGACCCGACCAAGGCCGGCAAGCTGCGCCTGATGTACGAAGCCAACCCGATGTCGCTGCTGGTCGAACAGGCCGGCGGCGCCGCCACCAATGGCCGCGAGCGCATCCTCGACATCGCCCCGACCCAGCTGCACCAGCGCGTGCCGGTGTTCCTCGGCTCGAAGAACGAAGTCGCCGAAGCCACCCGCTACCACCGCGAGCACGACCTGCAGGGCTGACCTTCTCCCTCACCTGTAGTGCCGAGCCATGCTCGGCAGGGGGAACCCTCCTGTAGTGCCGAGCCATGCTCGGCAGGAGCATTACCGGCAAAGCCCCGCTGCCGAGCATGGCTCGGCACTACCTGGGCATTGCTCGTAAAGCCCCTGCCGAGCATGGCTCGGCACTACACATGCGGGGCGCTTCGGGTCACCATCGGCGGACACTCACTGCGAGGCTGCTGATGACTGCTGTTGATTTCATCGAGGTCTACGACAACGCCCTGTCCGCAGCCGACTGCGCGGTCATCGTCGAACGTCTGCGCCACAGCACCCAGCTCAAACCCGGCCAGGTCGGCAGCGGCGTGTTCCCCGAACTCAAACGCAGCCACGACCTGCGCATCAGCGGCAACGAGGGCTGGCGCGATGTCGAGCAGCGCCTGCAGCAGGTAGTGTTCAACGGCATGCTGCATTACCTGCGGCGTTATCCACAGGTGCTGATTTCGCCCTTGATGCTGCAGGTACCCGATGCGCAAGGCCAAGCCCGGCGCCTGAGCGCAGATGATTTCCAGGGTATGGACGATGCCGCCCTATCCGAACTCGCGCGCACCTGCCTGCGTCCTGGCGCGATCAACCTGCAGTGGTATACGGCGGGCGAGGGCGGCTATCCCTATTGGCACTGTGAGCTGTTCCCACGCGACCCCGGCGGCGAAACCCTGCACCGACATCTGTTGTGGACGCTGTACCTCAACGATGGTTTCGCAGAAGGCGAAACCGAATTCCTGTTCCAGCAACGCAAAGTGGTGCCACGTACAGGCAGCCTGTTGATTGCGCCTACAGCGTTCACCCATACCCATCGCGGCAACCGGCCGCAGGGTGGGGACAAGTTCATCGCAACGAGCTGGATTTTGTTCCAGTCGGCGCAACGCCTGTATGCCAGCACTGGCTGAAAAACGGAATTTGTTTTTGCGAAAAAGGAAAGCCATGCGCATGCGCCCCCTGTTTCTACTGCTGATTGCGTTCACCATCATCGCCTGCGAGGAGAACCAAGCGATGCAGGACACCCAGATTGCCGCTTTCGAACCCACTCAAGGGCTGATCCTGGTCAAGCAGGGAACGTTGTCGCAAATCGAGGCCGCAATCCGCGATTACGACGGCCTTATCGAGCCAGTAACCGCAGGCAACTTTCCAATCGAAATCCATCCGCAGCCAGACGGCAGTTTTGCCATTCTCCCAACACTGGGCCTGCCCTCCTTCGACATGGTCAACATGACGGTTTGGCTTGACGCACCGCCCGAGCAGGAAGATACGGGCGATGCGGTCGCCTGGGCCACGTCACCAGGGGATGGCGTGGCGTACTACTTCGAGCCGGAGCGGGAGAACAGTTGGGGTGACACGATGATCGGCGCCACGATCAGTGGCGGCAGCGTGCGCGTCACCGCTCCCGAGACCCATCTCTCACCAGCGGAGCATCATGTCACTTACCGTGCTCGCCCCAACGTGGTGATGTCAGTGACTCCGCTGACGCTGGTAGTTACGTTGGACAAAGACGCTGAGTTCGGCAATCCGCTGTTGCTGCTCGAATCCAAACAGGCGATCGAAGACTAGCTCGATGACGTCTGGAGGCTGGGACTGCGTGCGAGGTAGCTTTTCTGTTGCGTTGATCTGAAGCATCACGCCAAGGGCACAGGAAATGAAATGGATGCTATTCCTCGACCTGTCGCTGGTAGTGCTGAATCTGGCCAGAAGCCTCATCGTGCTCCGCAGCAAGTAGCTGACCAATACGCAACGCTTCCTGTAGATCATCCTGGTATGGATATTCCCGGTCATCGGCGCCTTTCTCTGCCTGGCATTCGCCACATCATTGCTGCCCGCCGCTGCACGCGGGCAGGCAACTGACGCGGGCATGATGGCTGGCGATATCCCTGGCCATCAAATCGCCGGCGTAAGCGATTGCGGTGATGCAGTGTCCTGCGACGGAGGTGGTGGTGATGGCGGCGGGGACTGATAGATCTACTCGCCTCAAACGTCGTCGTAGCAGAGGTCGCCCGGGTCAACGCCAACATGATCTGGCGAAGGCAGCTCCGGCAGGCGTACTGCCGCGACTTCGTTCTTTCCCAACAACAGCGCCTTGGCCACGCGATGCATGCCGTCCATCACCCGTCCCTGCGGGCACAGGATGATTGGGTAATGCAGGTCCGCGGCTTCCACCAGCTGCATGTGTTCGATGACCTGCCTGCATGTCGGGGGCGGTGAATCGGCATCCCACCAATAGGCTTCGTCCAGCTCGGCGACCGCTGATAGTGCGATGCAGGAAACCGGAAGGTCACCGCTCAGTGCGATCAAACGATGCACGTCCCAGGCCAACAAACCTGCCTCGTTCTGTCGGAAGTGGTATTGCCTGCGCATGGTTTCTTCGCCCACCAAGTTCAGGCAACAGGGTAACGCACTACCTGTAGAGCGGAGCCACGCTCCGCTGGAGCGTTACCAGCAAAATTCCTTGTGGGAGCGGCGTCAGCCGCGAAGCTGGCAATCCGCTCGGGGCGGAAATTCCAGCAGCTTCATTGCAGCTGGCTTCGCGGCTGACGCCGCTCCCACAATCGACACCGCGCGCTGCCGAGCATGGCTCGGCACGGCACGGCACGGCAGGTGGGGCTTAGAACAATTCGCCCTGCAGCGACGGCTTTTTCGGCGGCAGCGGTGCAATGAACTTGCTGCAGTCCAGCCACGGCCATTGCTGGCGCGATGCGTTGAAGCCCAGGCGCTTGCTGGCCAGCTTGAAGCGGTTTGCCAAAAGGTCCGCATACACGCCATCGCCGCGCATGCGCTTGCCGAACTGGCTGTCGTAATCCTTGCCGCCGCGCAACTGGTTGATGGTGCTCATCACGTGCTCCGCGCGCTGTGGATAGTGCGCATCCAGCCAATCGCGGAACAGCGGCGCAACTTCGTAGGGCAGGCGCAGCAACACGTAACCGGCGCTGCTGGCACCGGCATCGCGTGAAGCTTCCAGCACCGATTCCAGTTCGGCGTCGTTGATCCACGGAATGACCGGCGCAACCATCACGCCGACCGGAATACCTGCATCACTCAACCTCCGCATCGCACGTAGCCGTGCATGCGGTGCCGACGCACGCGGCTCGAGCTTGGCTGACAGATGCGGGTCCAGCGAGGTCACCGAGAAATGCACACTGACCAGTTGCTGCTCGGCCAAAGGCGCGAGCAGATCCATGTCGCGCTCGACCAGCGCGTTCTTGGTGATCAGCGAGAACGGATGCCGGGTTTCCTGCATCACCTCGATCAGCTGGCGGGTGATGCCCAGCTTGCGCTCGATTGGCTGATACGCATCGGTGTTGATGCCCAAGGCAATCGGCTGCGGTACATAGCCTGGCTTGGACAGCTCGCGCCGCAACACCTCGGCAGCGTTGGTCTTGGCGAAAATCTTGGTTTCGAAATCCAGCCCCGGCGACAGATTCAGATAGGCATGCGTCGGCCGCGCGAAACAGTAGGAACAACCGTGCTCGCAACCGCGATACGGATTGACCGATTGGCTGAAACCCACGTCCGGCGAGTTGTTACGGCTGATGATGCTGCGCGCGGTTTCCGGGCGCACGTCGGTGCGCAGCCTCGCGGCAGCGAACTCCTCGCTTTCATCGACTGCCCAGCCGTCATCGACGGCTTCGCTGGTCTGGGTTTCGAAACGGCCGGGCAGGTAGGTGCTGGCACCGCGGCCCTTGATCGGGGTAGGCATGCGCCTACCCTAACCCCGGCTTGTCGCAGGATGTGCGACATGCCGTATTCACCTGACGCCTACTTCAGCCGGCCTTGGGCTTGATCACCAGGGTCGCGCTCATCCCGGCGCTGAGCACAGCATCGGCCGGAACCGACTGCGGATCGATGCTGACCCGCACCGGCACGCGCTGCGCCAGCCGCACCCAGTTGAAGGTGGGCTCGACCTCGGCCAGCAGGTTGGTGCTGGTGGGGCCCGCGGCATCGGCGATGCCAGTGGCGATGCCTTCGACCTTGCCTTGCAGGTGTACGCCGCCAGCCATCAGGCGGATATCCACAAGGTCGCCGCGATGGATCTTCGGCAGCTTGGTTTCCTCGAAGTAGCCGTACACCCACATGCCTTCGCTGGCGACCAGCGCCATCCGCGCCTGACCGGCGGCGGCGTAGTCGCCTACGCGCACGTCGAGGTTGGTGATGGTGCCGTCGGCGCTTGCGCGCACTTCGGTGCGGGCCAGCTCAAGCTGCGCCTGCTGCAGCGTCACCCGCGCCTGTTGCAGGGCGGCACTGGCCTGTTGGCTGCTGGCGCTGGCGGCGTGCGCGCTGGCCTGTGCCTGCTTCCAACTGGCCTGTGCGGCCTGCGCCACGGCGCGGGCATCGGCCTGCGATTCGCGCGAGACGATGCCGTCGAGCTGGGCGCGGCGTTGCGCCTGCTCCTGACGCATCTGGAATTCGGCCTGGCTGGCACTTGCACCGGCACTCGCCGCTGAGATCGACGCACCTGCAGCGCGCGCAGCGGCTTCGGCAGCCTGCAGATCGGCTTCGGCCTTGGCGACCGCCAGCGCATAGCGGTCGCGGTCGATGACGAACAGCAGCTGGCCTTGCTTGACCAGCTGGTTGTCGTGCACAGCGACTTCGGTGACCAGGCCGGACACATCCGGCGCTATGCGCACCACTTCCGCACGCAGGCGCGCATCGCGCGTCCACGGGGTAAGCATGTATTGGTGCCAGACCACGTAGGCAAGCACTGCAGCCAGCAGTACCACCACCGTGGTGACACCGCCTCGTATCAGGCTGGCGGTTTTCATCGGTACATCCTCGATCAGGAAAAGTGCGGCAGGAACAACAACAAGGCCAGGCAGTAAACGCTGGCAAACAGGGCAACGCGCACCAGCGAGGGGTGCAGCGCGCGGCGGTACAGGCCAACCCGGCCCAAGCCGTAATCCAGCAGGCCGAATACCGGCAACAACAGCACCACCAGCACCAGCGCGCCGGGGAAATAGATGTCGCCGATGGATACTTCAAACGGCATGGCGGGCCTCCTTCAGGCGTTGCTGGCGGCGCGAGCGCTGCACATAGGCAGCCAGCACCGAGGCGCTGTCGTCCAGGCTCATCCGCAGCAGATACAGGTGATCACGCACGGCGCGCAACGCCTGCGGTTGTGGGCCGACCAGTTCATCCAGTGCGGCATCCACGCTGGCCTTGGCATCGCGCAGGGTGCGCGCTTGTGGTTGGCGGTAGAGCTGGCCGAGCAGCGCCAGCGCCTTCTCAATCTGTGCGTGCAGCGTGGCTGGCAGTTGTTGCTCGGCCAGATCGTGGCGAAGGTCGATCGCACAATGCCCGGCTTCATGCACCAGCAAGGCCCATTCGAACAATTGCCGTGACGGCCGACTGCCCGGTGCGGTGCGGCTGGCCACCTGCTGGAACAGTTCGCGGCTGACGCTTTCGAACTTCGGCAGCAACCCGGGCAGCGGTGCGCTTACCGCCAACTGCACCTGCGCACGCAGGCGTTCCAGCAGGCGTCGCTGGCGTTGTTTGCTGCCGGGCAGGCCCGGCACCAGCATGAACACTCCGGTGGCGATGAAGGCGCCAACTGCCAGCGTCAGCGAATTGTCCAGATAGGTCTGTGCGCTGGGGTGGAAATGCGGGCCCATGTTCCACGAGACCAGGATGCCGACGTTCAAGGCCATGCCGATTACCGCGAAACGCGGCCGGGTCGAGATGTACAGCGAGGCGATCATCGATGGCAGGGTCAGCAGCACCAGCATCGGGAAGTTCGATGCCAACGCCATGGCGATGAAGCCAGGTAGTGCGAAGAACGGCGCGATCACGTGGCCGATGGTGGCGCGCCGCACCACCCACAACGGGTCTGGTGCAGCCGAGGACATCGCCACCAGCGCCGCCATGCCGAACACCGCCAGGCCGCCCTGGTTCCAGCTGCTGCTCAACCACAGCAGCGACAAGGCCAGCATCACCACGAAGCAACGCACGCTGGCCAAGGCAATCGCATACCAGTCGTTGGCGCGGGTGAAGCGCACTTTGCTCAAGCGCGGCGCGCGTGCGCGCAGGCGGCCGTTGCCGGTTTCCATCCGTGCCTTGGCGCCCAGATAGGCCTGCAGCTCTTCGGCGAAACGACGCACCAGCAAGGTGCTGGCGTCGAAACCGGGTTGCAGGTCCATCGGCAATGCGCGCCTTTCGCGGGCAAACACGCCGTCGAGTTGTCCACACCAATGCTGCAAGGCCTTGGCCAGGGCCGGCACGTCATCGCGTAGCGCGCTGTCGTCCAGCAGATGCGACAGCGGCTTCAGGCTTGCCCGTATCGCCGCGAGCAGGGCGTCGTCCTTGCTGCGGCGCAGGCGATCGATATGGTGGTGCAGCGCCTGGAAGCGCGAGGTGGCCGCCATGAAGTGCTGGTTGATCAGCTTCAGCTGGCCGTTGTTGCTGCGCAGGATCGGGTCGTCGAACCAGGCCATGGCACGCAGGTCTTCGAAGTTGATCGCGCCTTGCACCACCCGGCTCTGGGTGCGCTCGATCACTTCAAAGCCGTGCAGGCGGCCGCCGATCGCATCGGCGACGAAGCCAAGGAAGTCGTTGAGGTTGCCGTCATCGGCCGCGCGCAGGCCGGCACGCAGGCGGTTGGGCCACAGCACGTCGAACACCACACTGCTCACCGCCATGCCGAGCAGCACCTCGCCGGTGCGCTCCAGCGCGCTGTTGAGGATGTTCTGCGGGTGGTTGAGCACCGGGAACACGATCATCGCCACGGTGTAGCCGGACAGCACGAAGCCATAGGAAGCCATGCCGCGGCTCCACACCGAGCCGCCGGCACAGAAGCCGGCCCACAAGGCCATCACCGTCACCAGGGCAACCGGGCTTTGCGGGAACAGCGACACCATCAGCACCGCCATCGCACAGCCCACCACGGTACCAACGCCGCGGTAGAAGGCCTTGGCCAGCACCATGCCGGTATTGCGGTTCATCACCACCAGCACGGTGATCATCGCCGTGCCAGGCGAACTCATGCCCAGCCGCATCGCGATCCAGCCGGACAGGTACAAGGCCACCAGCACCTTGCCGATATACGCCCACACCGCGCGTTCGCCGCTCATTGCCTGGGCGAAGGCGTGCAGCCAGGTGTTGCCGTGGGAGCTGGACGCGCCCGGCGTGTACTCAGCCGGTCGGGTGCTCATGGGTGTTGTTCCAGGCCCATCAGGATGCGGGTCAGCACGGTTTCGGTGTGGCGCAGTTCGGTCGGCTCGACGCCGCTGAAGAAGCGCTGCAGCTGCTGGATCACCGCCGGCATCACCTGCTCGATCAGCTGCTCACCGGCCGGGCTCAAGCGCACAACCAGCTTGCGCCGGTCCTCGTCGCTGGGCTCACGGCTGACCAGACCCTTGGCCAGCAGCTGGTCGATCAGGCGGGTGACGTTGGAGGACTTCTCGCTGGCGGCCTCGCTGATCTCCGACGGGCTCAGGCCCTGCTCGGAGCCGTCCAGCATCATCAGTACGTTGTATTCCGGATGGGAGATGCCGTACTCGCGCATCAGCTGGTTGCCGTGGTCGCAGAACAGCTTGTGCACCAGCTTGATCAACCGCGCCAGCATGGCCTGATCGCGCGGGAAACCGGGGTGGCGGGCACTGCTGATCGCCAGCTTCTGGTCGATGCTGGCGTAGCCGCCGGCGGCGGGAATGGGTTTATCCATCCCGGTATATTACATTTATGTATTAAATGATGCAATGCACAAACTGAAGCGCGCCTTTGTGGGAGCGGCGTCAGCCGCGCAGCTGACCTTGCATCCACACGACGCGCACACCCAATCCCATGGCAGCCAAGCGCTTTCGGCACCGGAGCCAGCTGTGGCTTCGCGGCTAACGCCGCTCCCACAAAAAAGACCGGTCCCTGCCGCCAGCGGCCATGGCTAGAATCGGCGGATGCGCGAAGCCCTCCAAGACCTGTGGACAAGTCTGTCCAGCATTCCCCACGTCGCCCAGATCCTGGCCGCCGCCTATGTCACCTATCTGCTGGTGCTGGCCTGCTACATCGTGCTGCAGAAGCGCGAGCCGGTCGCCACGCTGAGCTGGATCCTGTCGCTGGCGGCGCTGCCGTATATCGGCTTGTTCGTGTTCTACCTGTTCGGGCCGCAGAAGATCGTGCGCCAGCGCCTGCGCCGCGGTCGTTCGCGCGAGGGGATGAGCACCTATGACGCAGTGTGTCCGCCCGATGCCAACTGCACCGAGCTGGCGCGGGTAGGGCAGGCCACCACCGGGCTGTCGCCTAGCACCGCGACCGACGTCGACTGGTTGCTGGATGGGGCGGCGACCTATGCCGCCATCATCGACGCCATTGGCAAGGCGCGCCGCCACGTCAACCTGGAGTACTACATCTTCGAACCGGACCATGCCGGCACCGCCATGCGCGACGCGCTGGTGGAACGCGCCCGCGCTGGCATCAAGGTTCGCTTGCTGCTGGATGCGGTGGGTTCGTCGAAAGTCGGCCGGACGTTCCTGCGGCCGCTGCTCGATGCCGGCGCCGAGGTTTCCTGGTTCCATCCACGCCAGCTGCTCAAGCCACTGAAGCGGCCTTGGCTGAACATGCGCACCCACCGCAAGTTGGTGGTGGTGGACGGCGAGGTCGCCTTCACCGGCGGCATCAATGTCACCGACGAGGAAGACGACAGCCGCAACCCGAATGCTTATCGCGACCTGCATATGCGCATCCGCGGGCAGGTTGTCCACAGCCTGCAGCTGGTGTTCCTTGAAGACTGGATCTACGCCACCGAACAGGGCCCGGAGCTGTTCGAGCGCGGCGACCTGTTCCCGGCCGATGTGCCAAGCCGCGCGCAGGGCAGCATCGATGCGCAGGTGCTGGTGTCCGGCCCGGATTCGGCCTGGGAGCCCATCCATCGCCTGCATGTAGCCGCCATCCAGGAGGCCAAGCGCCGCGTCTGGCTGGTGACGCCGTATTTCGTCCCCGGCGAGGCGGCGCGCATGGCGCTGACCTCGGCTGCACTCGGTGGCCTGGACGTGCGCCTGATGGTTCCGAAGCAAAGCGATTCCAGGTTCGTCACCCTGGCTGCGCGCTCCTATTTCGATGAATTGCTGGAAGCCGGCGTGCGCATCTTCGAGTACGGCCCGCGCATGCTGCACAGCAAGGCCTTCATCGCCGATGACGACACCTGCATCGTCGGCACCGCCAACTTCGACCACCGCAGTTTCCGGCTCAATTTCGAGCTGTCGATGATGTACACCGACCTCAAGCTCACCGGAGAACTCGAAGCCATCCTGCGGGCCGAATTCGACAGTGCCGAGGAAGTGCAGTTGCTCCGCGACCGCTCGCTGTGGCGCAAGCGCCTGCCAGAAGCCTTCGCGCGCCTGGCGTCGCCATTGCTATAGGCCAGGGCCGCCGGCAAGGCGCTGCAGTGGCTTGATTCCGGCCGAAATGCCCTGAACGAAGTCCGCTTGTTTCGCTGAACCTACCGGCTGTCCGGTACAGCGGCCAAACCCCTGTCCATGCATGGAATCAGTGCTGCCAGCGCCGTTACACTGCACGCCTCTGACAGGGAGATCGTCATGTACTGGCTGTTTCTATTGCTCGCGCTTGGCGCGTTTGTGCTTGCCTTTTCCACCACCCATAGCGGGCTGCTGGTGCTTGCCCTGCTGGCTGCATTGGTTTTTCTGCTGCTGTGGGTAAAGGGACTGTACGTCGCACGCTTTGGCGGCGTGAGTTCGGAGCCGCGTCCCCTGCATGCCGCTGAACTGCAGGCGCTGCGTGCACAGCTGCAGGCCAAGGCCGATCCCGCTGCTGCGGCACCGATTACTCCGATCGTGCAGCCACCTGCCAGTCCCTCGGCCACTGCTGGCGACCGCGAGCTGCCGCAGCCATGACCGTGCTCAGCGTCAACGTCAACAAGATCGCGGTGCTGCGTAATTCGCGCGGCGGCAATGATCCGGATGTGGTGCGGGCTGCAATGACCTGCCTGCGCGCGGGCGCCCATGGCATTACCGTGCACCCGCGTCCGGACCAGCGTCACATCCGCGCTGGCGACGTGCTGATGCTGTCTGCACTCACCCAGCAACACGGGGTGGAATTCAATATCGAAGGCAATCCGTTCGCACCGGCGCGCGAGGGCTACCCCGGCCTGCTTGAGCTGTGCGAACAGACCCGCCCGGCGCAGGCGACGTTGGTGCCCGATAGCGATGGCCAGCTGACCTCCGATCACGGTTTCGACTTCGGCCGTGATGGTGAGCGGCTGCGCCCACTGATTGCCACCCTGAAGTCCTATGGCTGCCGGGTCAGCCTGTTCGTCGATGCCGGCAATCCGGATATCGCCCAGGCCGCCGTGCTCGGTGCCGATCGCGTCGAGTTATACACAGGACCCTATGCAGAGGCGCATGCGGCGGGTAACCCTTGGGAATCCCTGGCGCTGTTCGCCGATGCGGCCCGCCGCGCCCAGGCCGCAGGCTTGGGCGTCAACGCCGGCCATGATCTGTCGCAGGCCAATCTGACCGCGTTTCTGGCCCACGTTCCCAATGTGTTGGAAGTTTCCATCGGCCACGCCCTGATCAGCGAAGCCTTGTATAGCGGGCTAGAAGCCAGCGTGGCGGGCTATCTCGCAGCCATTGCCGAAGCCGAAGACCTGCACGGCTAAGCGTGGCTGGGGCCACTCCAAAGCGTGGCGGCTGGCATCCGTCGCCGCGCTGCTTCAGGGCTGACAAGCGGTACCGGCCCATCTGGCATTGCGCCTGCAATGCACCGGACCTCCTCTTACGTGAGTTGGGTGAAATTGCTTCCACACACTTATCCACATACGTTTCAACAACGTTTCGTAGGGATATGACTGAACCGCTCAGCATTGTGGATAGGCTGAAAACGCCGCTTGCAAGCAACCCGGGACCTGGTGTGTGCTGACTCCCGGCCGCGGCCGCCTGATAGCTTATCCACAGGCTTTTGGCCGATGAAAAGTCCCTCGCGCGCTGCGTCGTAGTTGCCCCTCTCAGCCGGAATGGTCGAGTCTTGATTGCGGATAGGCCCAGTCGCCGGTGCTGATTGGCGATTTTCTTCGCCGATCTGACTCTGCTCAACCACGACCGAAACAGATCTTTTAGCTGGAATTAGCGATATTTATTTGCTATTTGCCGGAAAATCGCGGCATCGGCAGTCTTCAAACCCTACCTGACAACAGCTCGATGCCCACGCGGCGATTACTGGGAATGAGACACGGCGTGACAGTCGCATGCAAAGGATGATGCAAACACGCCAGTCGTCCTGCCCAAGCGGTCAGTGGTAATGGTTATCCACATGCTTTGTGAAAAAGTCAGGGCAGGGCTTCGTGCGGAAAGAGGCCCTTCCAATCCGAGTTATCCACAGTGCCAGGCAGTCTTTCGCGATCACCTTGCAATCAAGGGCAATCCGTCTCCACGTGGATCACTTCGAAGTAATCCACAGGTGAGGGGGACTTCCTTCAAGTTCTGGACTGCAGCAAGGCACTATCCACAGGCTGCTGTGGATAATCCGCTACGATGACGAGCGCACGGGAACGCGTGCCTCCTCCACGGCGGAGACCCAGGACTGCAAGCGCGATTTCTTCGGACATAAACAGCGTTTCGTAGAGCGCTGCTGGGCCCCCTCATGACCCTGTCCTTCTGACTTCGGAAAACCATCGATCAGCCAATAGACCGATGACGATCCGCGCTCTGCGTCCCGCCGCTTGTCCAATCTGGCGCAAGAACGGGCGGGGCAGCAAATCGGTGCTTCGCACGCAGCCCTCTCAGCCCGTAAACGGAAGAACGGAAGGAGGCTCGATCTGATCGTTCGCCGCGATGCGCGCGCGGAAAAACGACAAAAAAAACGCCCCCGCAAGGAGGGCGTTTTCCAGTCGCGTCATGACTTGGTGTTGCAGTATTGCTTACTGCACGAAGCCAATCTTCTTCATCTGAGCGTTCTTCGCCTGGGCCAGGATCTTGGCCATGACGTCGTACTCCGAATCCGGGCTTGCTTCGATGCGAAGTTCCGGCTGGTTGGTCGGATCCTTCTGTACTTCTTCTTCCATCTTCTGCTGCAGGTCGCCCACGTTCACCGGACTGTTGTTCCAGTAAACCTGGTTGCTGGCGTCGACGCGGAGGTCGATCGGCGGCGGCGGCTCACGCAGCTGCGGCGGCGGGTTGATGACCCGCTGCGGCAGATCCACGGCGATCGGGTACGTCATGATCGGCGCGGTCACAATGAAGATGATCAGCAGAACCAGCATCACGTCCACGAGGGGCGTGACGTTGATGTCGGCCATTGGGCCCCTGTTTCCACCACTACTGAATGCCATGGCTTATTGCCCCTTTTCTTTGGTGGCAACGAAACCGACGTCCAGCATGCCCTGGCCCTGCGCGATCTTGGTGACCTCGTTGATCACCTTCATCTTGGTGGTCTTGTCACCACGCAGATTCAGCGGCGGCTGCGGCGTCTGCTGGGCAGCAGTCGCGAAACGCGACTCCAAGGTCTCCTTCGAGACCTCTTCGTCGTTCCAGTAGAGCTTGCCGTCTTCCTTGACCGCCACCGTAATCGGATTCTTGCGATCAGGCGCATCTTCCGGGTTCTGGATCAGGTTGGCTTCCGGCAACTCCACCTTGACCTTGTGGGACATCAGGGGAGCCGTGATGATGAAGATGATCAGCAGCACCAGCATCACGTCCACGAGGGGAGTGACGTTGATGTCGGCCATTGGGCCGCTGCTGTTACCACTACTGAAAGCCATAACGGGCTCCGTCTATATCGTTGCGAAGACTTACTAAAGCTGCCGGATTAGCGAACGCGCGAACCGGTGGCGAAGAAGTCGTGCAGATCGTGAGCGAAGGTGTCGAACTTGCTGACAGTCGCGCTGTTGATCTTGCTGAAGAAGTTGAAGGCGAACACGGCCGGGATAGCCACGAACAGACCGATGGCGGTCATGATCAGTGCTTCACCCACCGGGCCGGCAACGGCGTCGATCGAGGCCGAACCGGTTGCACCGATCTTGATCAGCGCGCCGTAGATGCCCCACACGGTACCCAGCAGACCCACGAACGGAGCGGTTGCACCGACGGTGGCCAGCAGGATCATGCCGCCCTGCAGCTTGTTGGATTCGCGGGTCACGGCCTGACGCAGGGCGCGGTCAACGAATTCCGAACGGCTCAGGGTTTCCGAAGCACCAGCCTGCTGGTGGTGGGCGGCAGCCTGGGCTGCGTCCAGAGCGATCTTGGAGAACGGCTCCGAAGCCGGCTGCTCTTCCATGGCGCGGATGGCGTCCTGTGCGTTCGGGGCATCCCAGAACTGCGACGGCACGCGATCAGCAGCCGACTTCAGGCGAGCGGTGCGGAAGATGTTGATGACGGTCCAGTACCAGGACATGGCCGACATGATCACCAGGGTCAGCAGAACAACCCAAGAGACGGCGAAGTCGCCCGGCTTGGTGGTCATTTCGTGGATCAGATGCTCGAAGCCCATCTGCGAGAGAGCGTTGTTTGCGTTGCCCCCGGCAGCAGCGGCGATGAAAATTTCCTGCAGCATGACGCTTACCTTTGTTGTGTGTGGTGTTAAAGGGTGTAGCTAATGTTGACCTGACCTGGTGGCGGCTATCAAAGCCGCCCCTTGGATCAGCTCAGCGCAAAGTTGACCGGGACGCGGACGCGACCAGCTGCCTTCGATCCACCGCTCTGGGCGGGGTTGAACTTCCACTTGCGCGCCGCTTCCATTGCAGCTCGGTCGAGGTCGCGGTTGCGGCTGGACTTCTCGACAGACACATTGGTGACGTTGCCGCTGGCATCGACATCAATGATCAGGATGACCTCGCCCTGGATACCGGCACGGAACGCTGCCGGCGGATAACGCGGCGGGTTCATAGCCTTGGACGAGATGTCCACGCTGGCCTGGATATCAACCGGCGGTGACGGCGGAGCAGGCGGGGCCGGCGGCGTTACCACGTCATTCGGACGCGGTTCCGGCACGTCGATCACCGGTGCTTCCGGCGGCGGCGGCAGCGGCGATTGCTTCGGCGGCGCCAGGTTCTTTACCGGCGGCGGCGGGGTGTCCTGCGGCGGCGGCGGCGGCGGCGGCGGCGGTGGCGGCGGCGGAGCGTCGACCAACGTCACCATGACGTTGCGTTCCTTCTCCGCAGCTGCCTTGGGGGCAACGGCCGGGATCAGGAGCATCATCAGGGCTGCGAGATGCAGTGCGATTACAAATGCGATACCCGCGATGCGGGGCCAGCTGAGGCCCGTCTCTTTCTGGGTGTCATACCTGTGGTGGAAGACCAGTTGTTCCGTCATGCGCCAAGAACTCTTTAGTGGGGTCGGGGCGGTGGTGTGAAGCCGCCCCTGATTCAGCGGTGCATGACACCGCAGGAACCTCCAAGCTTATACCAATCCTGACCAGCTGCGCATCTAAATTGCAGCCGTTCAGGCGTTATTCCTGCTTACTTCAGGTTGATGATTTTGTTTGCATCTGCCGGGTTTTTGACACCCTTGGCCAATGCGTCACGCGCTGCCTGCTTGGCTTCCGGAATGCGCCCTTCCGAGTGCAGAACCTTTGCCAGATTCAGGTAGGTTTCACCATCCTTGGACAGCGGGGCCGCGTTCTTCCAGGCTTCGATCGCCTGCGGCACCTGCTCGGTGTAGTAGTACGACTGTGCCAGCGCCAGATAGGTCTGGTAGTCCGGCTTGAGGATGCCCTTGGAGATACCCTCGTTGATCACCGCAATGACGTCCCGTTCCTTGTTGTCGGTGTTGGCGTAGATCGAATACAACTGCTTGTATTCGCGCTCTTCGGTGAGCTGCCCGGCCGCACGCAGCTTGTCCATCACTGCGGCAGCCTTGTCCATCTGGTCTGCCTGCATGTACATGCTGGCCAGGTTGAGCTGGGCCTTCTTGTCGGCCGGGTTCTTGGCGGCCAGTGCCTCGGCTTCCTTCACTGCCTCACCGGTCTGGCCGGCTTCGGAGTAGGCCGCCATCAGCAGCTGGTTCCAGTTGTCCTTCGGCTCGGGCGCGGCAGCGATGGCCGCCTTCAGCACCGGAATAGCCTCGGCATACTTTTCGCTCTGGTACAGCGCCTGGCCCTTGATGATCAGTTCTTCGGGCTTGTTCGACTTCGACTCGGCGAAGTATTTGTCCAGGTTGGCCAGGCCTTCCACCAGCTGGTCATCCTGCAGCTGCAGCTGGGCCAGCATCAACATCGCCTGGTAGTGGCCGTTGTTGTCCAGCTGGTTCAGCGCGATTGCCTGCTGCAGATACTGCTTGGCAGCGGCATTGTCGTCGAGGTTGTAAGCGCCCTGCGAGGCCAGCTGGTTGGCAACGGCCTTGTCGTAATCGTTGGCATCCGGCGACGCGATGATCTCATCGGCCAGGGTGCGGGTTTCCGCGAATTCCTGCTTGTTGTAGGCGGCGAACAGCTTGTTGAGCTTGCTGCCCATCTTCGAGGAGGCCTTGCCCTTGGGGTCCACGCGGGTAGCTTCCGGGTACAACACTTCAGCCTTGGCACTGTCCTTGTTGCCCCGACGCTCGGACGAGCGCGACTGCGCCGCAGCGTCAGCGACGACAACACCGCCCAATGCAGTGGCGATGAGGATGGAGAGCACGGCGTGCTTTTGGCTGCGGAAGATCATGTTTCACCTCGAAGGGGCCGCCGGGGCGGTAGAAATTCAAACTGTCGGAACGGGACCGAGCACGCAAACGTATCAGAAATTATTTGACGGAGAAATCACTTCTGATGGTGTACTGCAGCATTTTCCTACAACTAACCACAGCGTGGGACTACACCAGAGCGCCTAGCCTGCTGAAATACAGGCTCAAGCGCAGGTGTATCACGTTGCAACTCACGGATACGGTTGGCAGGGTCTGGATGGGTGGAAAGCCATTGCGGAGAGCGATTTCCGCTGGCTGCCATCATGTTCTGCCATAGATTCACAGCTTGTGAGGGGTCAAACCCGGCCTGTGCCATCAGACGTTGCCCCACCACATCAGCCTCACTTTCCTGAGTTCGCGAACCGGGCAGCAGGATCAGACCTTGCGCGCCCATGCCTCCGAACTGGTTGACGGCGCTGGCGGCGGTATCTCCGTAGGCTGCGCCAGCCAGCGCGCCGAGAATGCCCAACCCCATCTGCGTACTCTGCTGTCGCGTAAGCCGCTCTTCGTGGTGGCGCGAGATAACGTGGCCGATTTCATGACCGATCACCGCAGCCAGCTGATCCTGGTTCTTGGCCACGGTGAAAATGCCGGTGTTCACGCCAACCTTGCCGCCGGGCAGGGCGAAGGCGTTGGGTTCCTTGTCGATGAATACTGCGGTCTCCCACCGTACGCCGTGGTATTGCTGTGGCAACTTCGCCACCAGGGCATTGACCACGCATTGCACGTAGGCGTTCTGTTTGGCATCGCGGTTGAGGGTTTGCTTGGCCTTGGTTTCAGCAAAGGCCTGCGCGCCGAGCTGATCCAGCTGCTGCTGGGAAACGCCACCTATGACCTGACGTCGCCCGGTAGGCGAGGTGGTGGTGGCGCATGCGCTAAGCAACAGCGCGGCAACAACGGCTAGTCCGACAGCTTTCATCCGGGATCCCCTCGTTCACATCTGCAGTGTGCGAGTGTCTTGCTTAATTTTTCGTCAATCGCCGGCAGCTTTATTGCGTGCCGAACAGCACCATCGCCGCCAAGGCAACCGCATTGTTCAGCGCATGGGCGATTACCGCCGCCCACAGCGTTCCTGTCCTGCGATAAACCCATGCAAACGCAGCGCCCATGCCGCCGTATATCAACCACAGCTGCAGCATCGCCGGAAAGCTGTTGGGGCTGGTGCCGGGGATCTCGTGCACCAGGGCAAATGCCAAGCTGCTGAGCACGATGCCCAGCAGGGGGCGGTTGGCGGCCCACAAGCGTCCGAACAACACGCGACGGAACAATAATTCTTCGTAAGCCGGCGCCAACACCACCGCGAAGACGATCAGGAACAATGGGTATTGCGTCCACGCCTGCTGCATCAGCAACAGGTTGGTTGGCACCGGCTCCACGCCCATCTGCTTGGCAACCCAGCCAATCCCGCTGCTGCCAAGAAAAACACCGGTAGCGACAACTGCGATCCAACCCCAGGTCGATGCACGGCGCATGGCCTGATGCGATTGCGCACGCTCAGCCGGAGTGGCGCGACGGCGCAGGAAGTAAAGCAGCAATGCCGCACCACCGGTGGATACCAGTGCAATCAGCATCTGCGGCAAGGCTCCGGGCGTCCCCAAAGCGGTTGCCAGCTCTGCTGCTGCCGGCGCGGCACCATCGCGCGCAGCCTGCATGCCAACTTCGACGCCACGCCACAGCGCCCACACCAGACCGCCCAGCACACTCAGGAACAATAGCGTGGCAATGCCGATCAACAGATCCAGGGCAAAGCCGAGCAGCGGCGAACCAGATTTGGATAGGGCAGGGGAAGAAGGGGAGAGCGGTACGTCGGGAAGAGTGGACATCGCGGACCTTGCAGTGGCTCGATGAAAAGTGGGCGCCGTTGCCGGCGCCCACACTGACGGTTGCGCTGGATCAGATATCCAGGTTGGTTACCTTCAGCGCATTGCTCTCGATGAAATCACGACGCGGTTCCACCACATCGCCCATCAAGGTGCTGAAGATCTGATCGGCTTCAACAGCGTCTTCGATGCGGACCTGCAATAGACGGCGCGTATCCGGGTTCACCGTGGTATCCCACAGCTGTTCGGGGTTCATTTCACCCAGGCCCTTGAAGCGCTGGATCTGGCGTCCCTTCTTGGCCTCTTCCATCAACCAGGCCTGGGCCTGCGCGAAACCGGTGATCTCGGCAGACTTGTTACCGCGGTTGATGGTGGCGCCTTCGCGTACCAGCCCATGCAGCAACTGCGATGCCACGTGCAGCTGACGCAGTTCGCCGGATTCAAATGCAGCCAGCGGCAGCACCTGGGTGTGTTCCTCACCCATGTGACGACGGGTGACCAGCACCGCAGCCGGACGCTGCTCATTCGGTTCCTGCAGGACCAGGCTGAAACGCGGCGTGCCCAGGCTGCCCTGGTTCAGGCGCTTGGCCAACGCTGCCAGGCCTTCGTTCTCGCCGGCGCTGCGCAGGTGTTCAAGATCCATCGGAGTGAAATCGACCAGCGTCTCCAGCAGGCTGCGGTCATAGCGGTGCGCGTTGCGGTTGATGGTTTCCTGCGCAGCAGCGTAGGTCATCAACAGCTTTTCCAGGGCCACGCCCTCGATCGGCGGTTCGCCAGCAGCCGGAATCAGCGCCGCGTTTTCCACTGCGTTATTGGCCAGATAAGCATCCAGCGCCGGGTCATCCTTCAGATACAACTCGGTCTTGCCCTGCTTGATCTTGTACAGCGGCGGCAGGCCGATATACACAAAGCCACGCTCGATCAGCTCCGGCATCTGCCGATAGAAGAACGTCAACAGCAGCGTACGGATGTGCGCACCGTCGACGTCGGCGTCGGTCATGATGATGATCTTGTGGTAACGCAGCTTGTCCGGGTTGTACTCATCGCGGCCGATGCCGGTGCCCAGTGCGGTGATCAGGGTACCGACCTGGTCGGAGGACAGCATGCGGTCGAAGCGGGCACGTTCCACGTTGAGGATCTTGCCGCGCAAGGGCAGCACCGCCTGGTTCTTGCGGTTGCGACCCTGCTTGGCCGAGCCACCTGCCGAGTCACCCTCGACGATGAACAGTTCGGACAGCGCAGGATCCTTTTCCTGACAGTCGGCCAGCTTGCCCGGCAGGCCAGCGATATCCAGTGCGCCCTTGCGGCGGGTCAGGTCGCGGGCCTTGCGCGCGGCTTCACGGGCGCGTGCGGCATCGACGATCTTGCCAGCAATAGCCTTGGCTTCGTTCGGGTTTTCCTGCAGGAACTCTTCGAGCTTGGCGCCGAAGGTGCTTTCCACCGCCGGCTTGACGTCGGAGCTGACCAGCTTTTCCTTGGTCTGGCTGGAGAAGCTCGGGTCCGGCACCTTCACCGACAACACGGCGATCATGCCTTCACGCATATCGTCGCCGGTGAAGCTGATCTTGGCTTGTTTGGCGATGCCGCTCTGCTCGATGTAGTTGTTGAGCGTGCGGGTCAACGCGGCGCGGAAGCCGGCAAGGTGGGTACCGCCGTCCTTCTGCGGGATGTTGTTGGTGAAGCAGTACATCGTTTCCTGGTAGGAATCGGTCCACTGCAGCGCAACCTCAACCACGATGCCATTGGCTTCGCCGGTTACCGCGATGACATTCGGGTGCAGCGGGGTCTTCACCTGCGCCAGGTGCTCCACGAAGCTCTTGATGCCACCTTCGTAGTGGTAATCGTCGCGACGGCCTTCGCCACGCTCATCCACCAAGGTGATGTTGACGCCGGAATTCAGGAAGGACAGCTCGCGCAGACGACGGGCCAGAATCTCGTAGTGGAATTCGACGTTACCGTGGAATGCCGTCACCGACGGCCAGAAGCGCAGCATGGTGCCGCGGCGATCACTGGTTTCCAGCTGCTTGAGCGGGGTGACCGCGGCGCCGTCGGCGTATTCCTGCTGGTAGTGGAAGCCCCCTTGGAAGATATCCAGCAACAGCTTCTGCGACAGCGCATTGACCACGCTGACGCCGACGCCGTGCAGGCCGCCAGAAACCTTGTAGCTGTTGTCGTCGAACTTGCCGCCTGCATGCAGGACGGTCATCACCACTTCGGCAGCGGAGACTTCGCGATCGAGCTTCTGGCTCATCTGCGCATGCTTGCCGACCGGGATACCGCGGCCGTTGTCTGCCACCGACACCGAGCCATCGGCATGGATGGTGACCAGTACGTTGTCGGCATGACCGGCGAGGGCTTCGTCGATGGAGTTGTCGACAACCTCGAACACCATGTGGTGCAGGCCAGTGCCGTCATGGACGTCGCCGATGTACATACCGGGACGCTTGCGAACAGCCTCCAAGCCTTCCAATGCGGTGATGCTGTTGGCGTCGTAATTGCCGTTGTTGACCGGGGTGTTCTGTTCTTCGCTCATTGCGCTTGCCGTAGGCTCCGCAGGTCATGCGCCATTCCGTGGAACGGGCATGAGAGATAGGGGATGACGTTCCGATTATACCTGCCGGGGGAATTTCCGCCCTGAAGGCTCAACTCACGGCATTGATGGTGCCATGTTCCACGTGGAACACAGCCGCCGGACGCAGTTCTGCTTGCAGCGCAGCGGGTGTTTCGGTTGCGGTGATGAATATCTGCGCAGGCGTTGCCGCCAGATACTGCAGAACGCGGTGTTGGTGATTGCGGTCCAGCTCCGAACCCAGGTCATCCAGGGCGATTACCGGCCATTCGCCACGTTGGCTGGCGTAATCGTCGGCCTGCCCCAACAAGCAGGCCAGGGCGGTGAGCTTTGCTTGCCCACGCGATAACGCGTCACGGCCGGGAATCTGCGTGAAACCAACGCTCCAGTCGGCCCGGTGCGGCCCAACCGAGGTATAGCCAGCGCTACGGTCGCGCTCGCGGGCCAACAACAGGGCATCGCCCAACGACATTTCGTGCCGGCGCCAGCCTGGCTGCAGTTCCAAGGTGCTCATTTGCAGGCTTGGAGCCAGATCTGCAGCGATTGCGACCGCTCGATCCTGCAAACGCTCCAGGTAGTGCTGGCGGCGAGAGGTCAGGGGAGCCCCCGCCTCGGCCAGCTCCCAATCCCAGGCATCCAGCTGTTTTCCGGGCGCGCCCATCTTCAACAGCGCATTTCGCTGCTTCAAAGCTCGCGTGTAGCGCCGCCATAGCGGGAGAAAGTCAGGTTCCACGTGGAACAACCCCCAATCGATGAAACGCCGACGGGGTTCACTGCCGCCGCTAACCAGCGCATGGCTGCCCGGTTCAAAGGTGACAACAGCCAGCGCAGCGCAGAGATTGCCCAGTTGCGCCACGTCTTCGCCGTCCAAGCGGCCTTTCCAGACCTGTCCGCTGTGCCGCAACCCTGCCCGACGCGTTGAGACGCCGAGTTCTGCGTCGCTACGCTCCTGCCACTCGACAAAAACATCCAGATTCTCAGCGCCTTTCTGCACCAGTCCGTCCCGGACCCGGCCTCGGAAGCTGCGGCCATAGGCCATCAGGTGCAGGGCCTCGAGCACGCTGGTCTTGCCCGCGCCATTGGCGCCGGTAATCAAGTTGATTCCAGGACGGGGAGCCAGTTCCACTGAATCGAACCGACGCACGCGGTTCAAGGCAACACGGACGATATGCATTGACGCTCGAAAGAAAGCACGACGCCAGCACGGGGGCCGTGGCTGGCCATGCGCAGCTTAAAGCATCCACCAGGTTCGAGCAGCCCAGTTAGCGAATCTGCGCGATCGCTGCTCCAACATCGATAGGTGCCACGTGGAACATCACCGGATTTCTTCAAATCTGAGTAGTGCTCTGGGCACCAGCTCTGCAGATTTCACGAAAACACGGTCTGTTTTTTGGCATGTATAGGTTCGGGCACAAACCCTGTGTATAAGTGGGGCAATCTGTGGATAAGGTTGGCCTTATAAGCCCACCTCGACCTTATCCACAGATATCCACAGGCTTGAAGCCCTGTTTTACAGGGGGTTTCAAGGCCAATAAGGCAATGTAAAACAAGCACTTAAGGTAGTTTTACATAAAATCTGCCCCTACCATCACCACCAAGCTTTTGATTTATTCTCAGATTTAAAGCATAGAGCTGAGAAAACAGGCAGCCAGCAGGAGCTAAAAACCAGAGCTGTGAATGGTTGAATTCTGGCCACTGGGATCAAGCTGCTGGTTTCAGATTTCAAGAAATTCGAGGCTGAGCTGAGGTGGTAGCCCCCTCCGCCTCGATAACTCTTGGAACCAGCTCCGGAATGGGGACTGATTTCTTGAATTCTGAGAAACCGGGCAGGGTTCCAACGCCCGGATTTAACGGATTTGGCTGCTTGCCTGGCTCTTCCGATCGGACATGACGCTCGGAAGCACGGAGAACGTCGAACTGCTGATCTTTGATTTCGTTAGGCAACACGAAGGATCAGCGGAACCGTCTCGGGCATGGACGTTGGTGCAGCCGGGCAGGGAGGAGGTTCTGTAGGTCAAAGCCTTCCGGTAAGCGCTGGTGCGATCGGACCAGACAGGAAGTCCAGTGCAGGAATCTCGATGTGCTTCGAAGGCAATGGCGAGGCCGATCGGCATGAACTGGAACCAGGTCTCTGGGCTCTACTGTCGAATGGTTGCTGACCCTGGTAGCTGGAGGAAACGTCGGGATTCATATTGGCCAGAGATCTGGCGGCTCTTTGTTCCTCCACCTCGGGAAGCAGGCGGCTAGGGATGCCAAGCATCCAGAAATCAGTGAATTCCAGGGTTTCATCCTGGCTGTTCCACGTGGAACCTCAGCCAGAACCAAAATCCACAAAAAAGCCCGGCATTGAGCCGGGCTTCTTCGTGTTCCACGTGGAACCGGCAGGTCAGAGACGCAGCGGCATCACCACGTGACGCGACTTCTCGCTGCTGGCCTCACGCACCAGTGCCGACGAGTTGGAATCACGCAACTGGATGACAACGTACTCGTCGCGCAGTGCCGACAAGGCATCGAGCAGGTAGTTCACGTTGAAGCCGATGGCCAGATCGCTGACCACGGTATCGGCTTCGATTTCTTCCTGTGCTTCTTCCTGCTCCGGGTTGTGCGCGCTGATCTTCAGCTGGCCCGGGGTCACTTCGACGCGAACGCCGCGGTACTTCTCGTTGGAGAGAATTGCCGCACGTTGCAGCGAAGCACGCAGGGTTTCGCGCTCAACCTTTACTTCGCGGTCAGCGCCGATCGGAATCACTGCTTCGTAATCCGGAAAACGGCCGTCGATCAGCTTCGAGGTGAAGGTGACATCGTCGCGCTTCATGCGCACGTGGCTGCGGCCGACTTCCAGCTCGACCTCACGCTCGCCACCTTCCAGCAGACGCTGCAATTCGGTCACGCCCTTGCGCGGCACGATGATCTGACGCTTGGCACCGTTATCGTTTTCCAGCGCGGTTTCGCACAGCGCCAGGCGGTGGCCGTCGGTTGCAACGCAGCGCAGGATGCTGTCGCGCAGGTCGAACAGCAGGCCGTTGAGGTAATAGCGCACGTCCTGCTGCGCCATTGCGAACGCAGTGCGCTCGATCAGTTCCTTCAACGCTGCTTCCGGCACGACGACGCGCTCGGTCGCTTCAACTTCGTCGACTGACGGGAAGTCGTTCGCTGGCAGGGTCGCGAGAGTGAAACGGCTGCGTCCGGCTTGGACGGTGATCTTGTCGCCGGTCTGCGAAACCGTAATGCGGCTGCCATCAGGCAGGGCGCGGATGATTTCGAACAACTTGCGCGCCGGGATCGTGGTTTCGCCGTCCTGTGCATCCTCGACCGCGATGCGGGAGACCATTTCAACTTCCAGGTCGGTGCCGGTCAGCGAAAGCTGGCCGCCTTGAACCTGGACGAGGAAATTGGCCAGAACCGGCAGGGTCTGGCGGCGTTCAACCACGTTGACGACCTGGGCCAACGGCTTGAGAAAGGCTTCGCGCTGCAGTGTGAAACGCATGTGGTTTCGTGCCCCTATGCTTTTAAAAGATGTGGATTAAATCAAAAGCTTGGTGGTGCTGGTAGAGCCAGATTTGGCTTAAAACACACCTAAGTGTTTGTTTTTAAATGTTTTATTGAAGCTGAAACCCATGTATTACTGACGCTGAGCTGGTGGGGGAACCTGTGGATAATTTTGCCGCGGATTTGCCGACCAATTTTATCCACAACTTCTCCAAAACCTGCCCCCGAATCATGCACCGTTTTGTGCGATGACGCCGCAGTGGCGTCGGTGCATCATTCGCTCCACTTCCGGCCCAGACCTCGCTGCCCCAATGGTTTTCCCACCTGTTTCATCGATGAGTGTTCCAGCAGGGCAGCGCAGGGGCTTACTCGCTGAGCTTGCGGATCAGCTTTTCCCAGTCCTCGCGCAGCTTGCCGTCGGTTTCCATCAACGTGCGGATCTGGCGGCAGGCGTGCAGCACGGTGGTGTGGTCGCGGCCGGCAAACGCATCGCCGATTTCCGGCAGGCTGTGTTCGGTCAGTTCCTTGGTCAGCGCCATGGCGACCTGGCGCGGACGGGCCAGGGAACGGGTGCGCCGCTTTGACAGCAGATCCTTGATCTGCAGGCCGTAGTAGTCGGCAACCGTTTTCTGGATATTGGGGATGCTGATGGCTTGTTGCTGGGCGCGCAGTAGATCGCGCAGGGTTTCCTGGGCAAACTCGGTGGTGATCGCGCGGCCGGTGAAATTGGCGCGGGCGGTCAGCGTATTGAGCGCACCTTCCAGATCGCGCACGTTGGAGCGCATCTTCTTGGCGATCAGGAAGGCCACGTCGTCCGGAATCTCGGCGCCGCGTTCGCGGGCCTTGGCCAGCACGATGGCAGCACGGGTTTCAAAGTCCGGCGGCTCGATGGCCACCGACAAACCCCAGGCCAGACGTGATTTCAGGCGGGCTTCCAGGCCTTCCACTTCGCGCGGGTAGCGGTCGCAGGTCAGGATGATCTGCTGCTTTCCGTCAAACAAGGCATTGAAGGTGTGGAAAAACTCTTCCTGGGTACGATCTTTGCCGGCGAAGAACTGGATGTCATCGATCAGCAGTGCATCGACCTGCTGGAACTGACGCTTGAACTGGTCCATGGACTTTTCCTGCAGCGCACGGATCATCGCACTGAAGAACTGTTCCGAACGTAGATAGAGCACTTTTGCCGCCGGATTGGCCTGGCGCATGGCATTGCCAGCGGCCAGCATCAGGTGGGTCTTACCCAGACCGGTGCCGCCGTACAGCAGCAAGGGGTTATGCGCACGATCGCCCGGCTTCTGCGCCGCCTGGAATGCCGCGGCCAAACCGAGCTGGTTGCTGCGGCCTTCGACGAAATTGGTGAAGGTGTAGTGGGCGTCAAGGTTGCCGTTGAACGGCACCACCGGCGTAGCCGGCACGGAAGTGGCACTCGGGGCGACCAGCGGGGCCGGTTCCGGCGCCCGCGGACGCGAGCCGATTTCCAGGATCACTTCACCGAAACCGGCGAAATGGGTCAGCAATTCGCCGATGCGCGGCAGGTAGCGTTCGCGCACCTGGTCGACGATAAAGGCATTGGGCGCGTACAGCACAAGGCTGTCAGCGCGTTGGTCGGCCTGCAGCGGCTTCAACCAGGTGTGGACATCTTCGGGCGGAAATTCCGCCTCCAGACGTTCGAGACAACGTGTCCAGGCATCCATCAGCAATAGTCGTCAAAGGCTTGCCAGCCGGGCGCAGAAAGCCGCCGGGCCACAGGCCGGAAGGGGGAAAGTGGATGGCCCAGACTACCACCGCAGGCCCGATGCGGGAATGCTTGTCCCGGTTTTATTCACAGGCTCATCCACAAGATGTACACCGGGCTGTGGATAGCTTTGTCAAGCGAGACTTGACGTGCCCCCGGTAGGGTCTATAGAATTTCCGGTTCTTTCCGTCCACTTCATACAGGTGCCCCAATGGCCACCAAGCGCACGTTCCAGCCCAGCAACCTCAAGCGCAAGCGCGATCACGGTTTCCGTGCTCGTATGAAGACCGCCGACGGCCGCAAGATCCTGTCGCGTCGCCGCGCCAAGGGCCGCAAAGTCCTCAGCGCTTGATTGCGTTGCCGCGTGAAGCGGCAATCGCAACACCGATCGTGATCAGTACTTGCCCGCGCAAGCGATTCCCTCGCTCTGCGCGGGTTCGTACGCGTGCCGAATATACAACGGTCTTCAACGGCGCCCGCCGTGTATCCGAACCCTTGATGACACTCCACTGGTTGAAAGGGGATTCCCCTGCTCGACTCGGCTTGGCTGTGTCACGCAAGGTGGATACGCGTGCGGTCGGTCGTAACCGTATCAAGCGTGTGTTGCGGGATGCAACACGCCATCTACGGTCGTGCCTGAGCGGTGGCGATTACGTCATCGTTGCCCGATCCGCGGCCAAGACCGCCAGTAATCAACAGATCCGTGAGGCGTTCGAGCGCCTGCTGCGCCGTGCCGGCGCATTGCCCGTTGTGGCTGCGGGCGGCACAATGCCGCCGCACGAGGGCGCACCCGCCCCTCTTCCTTTGAACGTACCGGACACTTCCTCCGGTCGAGCCGAGCCTGCCTGCTGATGAACCAGACCCGTGTATTCCTGATTTTTGCCTGGCTGATGGTAGCCGTGCTGCTGTGGATGGAATGGGGTCGCGAAAAGGCCGCACCGGATCCGGCGACTGTGGCCACCACCCAGCCGGCCGTGCCGGGTGCCAATGACGTCGATCTGCATGCACCGGCCACCGCCGACGTACCGCAGGCCACCGTGCCGGGCCAGCCTCCTGTCGCCGCCGCACCTGCAGGCATGGAAGCCGCCACCAGCGCCCAGCGCGTGACCGTAACCACCGACGTACTGAAGCTGGTGCTCGACGGCCGCAGCGTGCTTGACGCCGATCTGCTGCACTTCCCGCAGACCAAGGCCGCCGGCAGCCCGCCGGTGCAGCTGCTGACCGAAGACAAGGCACACCCGTACAGCGCCACCGCCGGTTGGGCCAGCCAGAACAACTCGCCGGTGCCCGGCGCCAACGGCTTCCAGCCGGTGCAGGGTGTCACCACCGTCGCCCTGGCTGACGGCCAGAGCGAAGTGCAGGTGCCGTTCGTCTGGAACGGCCCGAACGGCGTCAGCATCCATCGCACCTACACCTTCAAGCGTGGCGATTACGCCATCAGCGTGAAGGACGAAGTGGTCAATACCGGCACTGCGCCGTGGCAGGGCTATGTGTTCCGCAAGCTGGACCGCGTGCCGCCGGTGATCACCAAGGGAATGACCAACCCGGACTCCTTCAGCTTCAATGGCGCCACCTGGTTCAGCCCGGCCGATGGCTACCAGCGTCGTGCGTTCAAGGATTACCTGGAAGACGGCCCGATCAACCAGACCATCAGTGGTGGCTGGGTGGCGATGCTGCAGCACCATTTCTTCACTGCCTGGATTCCGCAGGCTGACCAGTCGGCGCTGTACCTGCTGTCGCAGAACGGCCCGCGCAACGTGATCGAAACCCGCGGCCCCGGCTTCACCGTGGCACCGGGCCAGAAGGTCAGCACCGAGGCTCGCCTGTGGGTGGGTCCGAAGCTGGTCAACCAGATCGCCAAGGAAGACGTGAAGGGCCTGGACCGCGTGGTCGATTACAGCCGCTTCTCGATCATGGCGATCATCGGCCAGGGCTTGTTCTGGGTGATGAACCAGGTACACAAGCTGGTCGGCAACTGGGGCTGGGCGATCATCGGCCTGGTGATCCTGTTGAAGATGGCGTTGTTCCCGCTGGCCAATGCGCAGTTCAAGTCGCAGGCCAAGATGCGCAAGTTCCAGCCGCGCATCGCGCAGCTGAAAGAGCGCTACGGCGACGACAAGCAGAAGTTCCAGACCGCAATGATGGAGCTGTACAAGAAGGAGAAGATCAATCCGCTGGGTGGCTGCCTGCCGCTGCTGATCCAGATGCCGATCTTCTTCGCCCTGTACTGGGTGCTGGTGGAGTCGGTGGAACTGCGTCAGGCACCGTGGCTGGGCTGGATCCAGGACCTGACCGCACGTGACCCGTACTTCATCCTGCCGATCATCAACATCGCGGTGATGTGGTTCACCCAGAAGCTGACCCCGGCTGTGGGCATGGACCCGATGCAGCAGAAGATGATGCAGTTCATGCCGTTGGTATTCGGCGTGATGATGGCCTTCATGCCGTCCGGCCTGGTCCTGTACTGGGTGGTCAACGGCGGCCTGAGCCTGCTGCAGCAGTGGTGGATGATCAAGAAGCACGGCGAAGACGCGCCGAGCAAGGTGATCGAAGCCAAGTAAGCAAAAGCCCGCCGCAAGGCGGGCTTTTCGCATGTGAGGGGAGGTAACAGCGCGTCGATCGGCTGTCCGGCTGTTTGTAGGAGCGGCGTCAGCCGCGAAGCCGATACTGCTGAAGCCCTTCGCAGCTGTGCAATCTGATGCTGTGCCTGCTTCGCGGCTGACGCCGCTCCTACAACGGGGGCGGCATTTCGTCGCAAGCCGGCCTCTTCGCCTGTGGCGTTAGAATCACCACATCTGCTGCACCCTTTCCCTGAGCCCGCCATGCCCCGTTCGCCGTTGCGCCGCCTGATCCTGCCTGCCGTGTTGCTTGCCGCGTTGACGGTCGCCGGCTGTTCGAAACAGGACGAGACTGGCACCGCGACGCCAACCCAGGCCAGCGCGCAGTCTGCCGCCGCAGCCAATCCAGCGGCCGCACCGCTGTTGACCGCATTGCAGAAACAGTTGGACGGGCATCGCCGCATCGTCGTGTTGCTGGCCGACGAGGCACAGCAATCGCCAGCCGACCGCCAGACTTCAAGTCGTATCGGCCAACAGCTGTTCCACGACGGGCTGGAGCAGCGTCAGGCCATTGCCGCGCAGTTCGACGCCTTGCTGCGTGACCCGAATCCGCAGCGCTTCGCTACCCTGGGCACGGTGCTGGATTACATCGAATCCTCGCCCGAGCTCTACGACGCAGATCGTCTGGCTTTCCGCGAAATACTGCGCGAACTGCATCAGCGCGTGGGCGCGGATTCCTCGCTGCCAGCGGTAAAGCTGCACCAGCGCATCGGCGAAGACCTGGACGCGCTCGACGAGATCGAGCGCAACTACAACCAGGAACTGACCCGCATCTTCAGCCGCTTCGAGCGCACCCGCGCCATCGAGCTCAAGCGTGAGAAGTGGGATGACTATGTCGCCCACCTCAACACGCTGTACAAGCGCGACGCGATCCTGCGCGATTTCGGTGTGATCGAGCCCTACCCGATGTCGATGCAGGAAAGCGACCGCGAGATCTTCGGCCGCGACCTGCCAGCCAAGACTGTGGTGCTGACCTTCGATGATGGCCCGCACAAGGCGTACACCGATGAGGTTGTCGCCATCCTGCAGCGCTACGACGTGCCGGGTGTGTTCTTTGAAGTGGGCCGCAATCTCGGTGCGGTCGAGGCCGATGGCAAGGTCAAGCTCGGGCCGATGGCTGGCATCAGCCGCAACCTGATGGAGCACGGCTATGCGGTCGGCAACCACAGCCTGACCCACGCGCAGCTGTCGCGCACCACTGGCGATGCGCTGCGCCAGCAGGTGCTCGATACCGATACCTTGCTCAAGGGCGTGGATGCCAAGCGCGCGCCGTTGTTCCGCTTTCCGTATGGCGCGCGCAATGCCGAAGGCCTGCAGCTGCTCAACGAAGCTGGCCTGAAATCCATCATGTGGAACATCGACTCGATGGACTGGGCCGACCCGGTGCCCGAGTCCATCGTGCAGCGCGTGGTCGACCAGGTGCAGAAGGAACAGCGCGGCATCATCCTGTTCCATGACATCCACGACCGCGCGGTGAAAGCGCTGCCGCAGATACTCGACAAGCTGATCGCCGATGGCTACCAGTTCGCTGGCTGGAATGGCCGTGATTTCAGCGTCAGCCGTGCGCGCAAGGGTGCGGTCGCCGACACCACGGTCACCACCGGCTACGAGAAATCCTGGGCCATCGTCATTGGCATTGATGACTACGCCAAGTGGCCCAAGCTCGAATACGCCGGCCGCGACGCGCAGTCCATCGCCGATACGCTTACCGGCCAGTTCGGCTTCCCGTCCTCGCAGGTGATCGTGCTGAAGAACCAGCAGGCCACCCGCAACAACATCCTCGCTGCGTTCCACGACCGCCTGGCCGATGAGCGCACCGGCAAGAACGACCGCGTGTTCGTGTTCTTCGCCGGCCATGGCGCGACCCGCCAGCTCGCCTCCGGCCGCGACCTCGGCTACATCATTCCGGTGGACTCGGACCCGAACGAATTCGCCACCGATGCCATCGCGATGACCGACATCCAGAACATCGCCGAGAGCATGCAGGCCAAACACGTGCTGTTCGTGATGGATGCCTGTTACAGCGGCCTTGGGTTGACTCGCGGCGGCGGCAGTTCGTCGTCTTTCCTGCGCGAAAACGCGCGCCGCAGCGCGCGGCAGATGCTGACAGCCGGCGGTGCCGACCAGCAGGCCGCTGACAGCGGCCCGAACGGGCATTCGGTATTCACCTGGGTGCTGCTGCAGGCCCTAGCCGGCAAGGGCGATCTCAATGGCGATGGCCTGATCACCGGCACCGAGTTGGCTGCGTATGTGGCGCCTGCGGTGTCGGCGGTATCGCGACAGACCCCGGCCTTCGGCAGCCTGCCCGGTTCGCAGGGCGGCGAGTTCGTGTTCCAGGTGCCGGACAGCCAGGAATTCCTCAATGCCGATACCAGCCAGCTTTCGGCGGACGCCATCGCCCTCAACAGCCGTGTCGATGCCGCGCAGGACGCCAAGCCCTCAGGCAAGACCGAAGCGCCGGTGACCGTGGCCGATCTGCAGGGCGGCAAGAGCACCCTGGTGGTGCCGGCCGCCGTACCAACTTCAGATCGCCAGCGCGCGCAGCAGGCCAACGACCGCGGCCTGCAGCTGTACCGCGAAAAGCGCTATGACGAAGCGGTGGCGCAGTTCACCGAAGCATTGAAGCTGCGTCCCGATTTCGCCCAGGCGGCGAACAACCTCGGCTTCGTCTATTACCGCCAACAGCGCTACGCCGAAGCTGCGCGCTGGTTGGAGAACACCTTGAAGATCGATCCCTCGCGCGCGGTGGCCTACCTGAATCTCGGCGACGCTTACTTCAATGCCGGCGACAAGGCCAAGGCCAAGCTGGCCTATACGACCTACCTGGAGCTGCAGCCGCAAGGCAGCGGTGCCACCCAGGCCCGCGCACAATTGCAGAAGCTGTAAGCCATGAGCGACGTGTCCACAGGCCAGACCATTGTTGCCATCGCCAGCGGCGCCGCTGCCGGCGGTGTCGGGATGCTGCGTGTCTCCGGCCCGCAGTCACTGCGGATTGCGGTTGCATTGGGTTGTCCACAGCTCAAGCCGCGCCACGCCCATTACGCTAGGTTCCGCGATGCCGCAGGCGAGGTCATCGACGACGGCATCGCCCTGTACTTCCCCGGTCCGCGCAGCTTTACCGGCGAGGACGTAGTGGAACTGCAGGGCCACGGCAGCCCGGTGGTGCTGCGCCAGCTGCTGGCCCGTTGCATCGAACTGGGTGCGCGCCAGGCCCGCGCCGGTGAGTTCAGCGAGCGGGCCTTCCTCAACGGCAAGCTCGACCTGGCCCAGGCCGAGGCCATCGCCGATCTGATCGCCGCTGGCGATGTGCGCGCCGCTCGCGCTGCGCGCCGTTCGCTCGATGGTGTGTTCTCACGCCGGGTGGAAGAGGTGGGCGAGCAACTGGTGCGGCTGCGCATCCATGTTGAAGCCGCCATCGACTTCGCCGACGAACCGCTGGACACGTTGGGCGGCGCGCAGGTGCGCGCCGGCATCGAACAGGCCAAGGCTTTGCTGGCGCAGCTGCGCATCGACGCCGAACGCGGCCGCAAGCTGCGCGATGGCCTGCATGCGGTACTGATTGGCCCGCCGAATGCCGGCAAGAGCTCGCTGCTCAATGCATTGGCCGGCAGCGAGCGGGCCATCGTCACCGATATCGCTGGCACCACCCGCGACACCTTGCGCGAGACCATCCGCATCGACGGCCTGGAGCTGGAACTGGTCGACACCGCCGGTCTGCGCGAAGGTGGCGATGCCATCGAACGCGAAGGCATGCGCCGCGCCCGCGCCGAGATGCAGCGCGCCGACCTGGCCATCGTCGTGCTCGACGCCCGCGACCCGGAGGCGGGCAGGGCAGCGATCGGCGATGCCGCCGCACAAGCCGCCCGCCAACTGTGGATACACAACAAGTCCGACCTGCTGCCGCAGTGGCCGCAGGAACTTGGCGAAGACAGCATCGCCCTGTCCGCTGCCAGTGGTGAAGGCTTGGAGCAGCTACACGCACGCCTGCGCGAGATCGCCAGCCACGGTGCGGGCGAGGGCATGCAAGGCGAATTTTCCGCGCGCCAGCGCCACGTCGAAGCGCTGGCCCTGGCCAGCGAACACCTCGACGCCGCCGATGGTCAGCTGCACTACGACCAGCTGGAACTGGCCGCCGAGGAACTGCGCCTCGCGCATGACGCACTCGGCGAAATCACCGGCCGCATGACCGCCGACGACCTGCTGGGCAGGATTTTCTCGAGTTTCTGCGTCGGCAAATGATGCCGGCGTTGAGCCACCAGCCGGCAGCGGCCAGACAACCCAAAAGTCAGGAGGTAGTTGATGTTTTCGCACATCGTGGTGGGGGCAAATGACATCGAGGCATCCAAGGCGTTCTATGACGCGCTGCTGTCCACGCTCGGCGCGAAGCCGGGCTTCGTCGATCCCAAGGGCAATGTGGTCTATCTCCACGCCGGTGCCTTGCTGATCGTCGGCCATCCGCGCAACGGCGAGCCGGCCACCCATGCCAATGGCGGCACCATCGGCTTCAGCTGTGCTTCGCCGGACGTGGTGGAGGCTTGGCATGCGGCAGGAGTGGGCAACGGTGGCGTGAGCGTGGAAGATCCGCCGGGACCGCGGCAAAGCCCGTTCGGTCCGCTCTACCTGGCGTATCTGCGTGACCCTGCCGGCAACAAGCTGTGCGCCACGCACCGTGCGGCACAGGCCTGAGCCTCGCCTTTCCCAGTAGTGGCGGCGCGGACCACTACGCGCCGCCAGTTACTGACAGTTCTGTTTGCCGCCGCTAGGCTAGGCCCTGTTACGGGATCCCCCCGCCAACGGAGTCAGTCCAATGCGCCATTGATGCCACCGTCTTGATGACGGTCCCTACCAGTCCCTGCTGCCGCTGGCGGCCGGGTGCTTCGGGCATCGATGGAAAACCGCATGACAAACTCAATTTCCGTGACGCTGGATGGCGTCGCGTGGCACACGCCCGATGGGCGCAGCCTGTTCTCCAACCTCAACGCACAGTTCGATGACCGGCCCACCGGTCTGGTCGGTCGCAACGGCGTGGGCAAATCCGTGCTCGCGCAGATACTGGCCGGGCTGCGCCAACCAAGTGCCGGGCATTGCCGTCGCATCGGTGAGGCCTACTACCTTGCACAACAGGTACAGCCGCAAACAGGACAGCGCGTAGCCGAGCTCGCAGCTGTGGATAAGCGTGTGGATGCATTGCGCAGGATTGAAGCCGGAAGCACGCTGCAAGCGGATTTCGACGCGATTGGCGAGCAATGGAGCCTGTGTGAAACCCTGCAGCAATCGCTGTCCGATGCAGGCCTGCACGGCGTTGATGCGGATACACCTGTGGATAAGCTCAGTGGCGGCCAATGCATGCGCGTCGCCTTGGTTGGCGCATTGCTGCAGCCGGTGGAGTGGCTGATCCTCGACGAACCCAGCAATCATCTCGATCACGCTGGCCGGCATTGGTTGGCCGAGCAACTGCAGGCGAGGAAACAGGGCCTGATCCTGGTCAGCCACGATCGCCTGTTGCTGCAACAGGTGGAGCGCATCGTCGAACTGTCGGCGCAGGGGCTGCGCAGCTACGGCGGCAACCATGCGTTTTATGCACAGGCGCGCGCTGGCGAACGCGCAGCGGCCGAGGCTTTGCTGCAGCAACGTCGGCACGAGCGTCGCAAGGGCGAGCAGGCACTGCGCGAACAACGCCAGCGGCTGGAACAACGCAGCGCGCGCGGCAACCGCGAGGCCGCCAACGCCAATCAAGCGCCGATCCTGCTTGGCTTGCAGCGGCAACGCGCCGAAGCCAGCCTCGGCAAGGCGCGCGCGCAACTGGATCAACGGCAGACACAGCTGCACGACGCGGTGCGCGAGGCACAGGCGGACAGCGAAGCCGCCGCCCCGGTGTTGCTGGTCCCAAACGTGCAAACCAGCGGGCCGGAGTGGGTGGTGCGTTCCACCGGACTGCAGCTGCCGCATGTGGCACCGACGTTGCGCGCGCTGGACTTCAACCTGCGCCGGGGTGAACGCGTTGCCATTACCGGCGGCAACGGTCTGGGCAAGTCGACCTTGTTGAAGGTGTTGGCAGGACAGCTGCCTGCGCTGGCTGGTGAGGTGAACGTGCAGGTGCCAGTGGCCCTGCTGGATCAGCAACTGCAGCTGCTGCCGAAGCACAGCAGCGTGCTGGAGGCCCTGCGCCTGCGGAATCCGGGCATGGCCGAAGGTGAGCTGCGCAGCCGATTGGCCCTGCTTGGTCTGGATGCAGACCAGGTACAGCTGCCCTCGGCCCAGCTCAGTGGCGGGCAACGCCTGAAGGCCGGTCTGGCCTGCGCGCTGTATGCCGATCCACCGGCACAGCTGCTGTTGCTGGACGAGCCCGGCAATCACCTGGACCTGGATGCGCTGTCGGCTCTGGAAGATCTGCTGCGCCAATACCAGGGCAGCCTGTTGCTGGTCTCGCATGACGAGGCGCTGCTGCAGGCCATCGGCATCAGCGCGCGCCTGCATGTCAGCGCCGATGGCTGGGAGTGGCAACGCAATCAGTGACGCGATGTTCTTCCGCACGTCACATGCGGCCGTCATGCTGCGCGCCTTGTTTTCGATTGGAGTAGTGACGGTGCGAAGCTGGGCCTGGTTGATGGCGGTGGGGGTTGGCGTGGCATGCTGTTGGGCAATGGACAGCTCAGCCGCGCAGACTTATCCCCAGGTTTCGGTGTACGCGCACCGTGGTGCCAGCGCACTGCTGCCCGAGCACACCCTGGCCGCTTATGCACAGGCCATCAGCGACGGCGCCGATTACATCGAGCCGGACCTGGTGATGAGCAAGGACGGGGTGATGCTGGCCCGGCACGAGAACGAGATCGGCTCGACCACCGATGTCGCCAGCCATCCCGAGTTCGCCAGCCGTCGCACCCGCAAGCTGATCGACGGCCAGCAGGTCGAGGGCTGGTTCACCGAAGACTTCACCGTCGCCGAGCTGAAGACGCTGTACGCGCGCGAGCGCCTGCCGCAGATACGCGGCACCGCCTTCGACGGCCAGTTCCGCATTGCCACCCTGGACGAGATCATCAGCTTCCTGGTACAGCAGGCCGGTCGCGCCAACCGCGGCATCGGCCTGGCGCCGGAGATCAAACACGGCAGTTATTTCCAGAGCATCGGCCTGCCGATGGAAGACAAGCTGTTGAGTATCTTGCAGGGCAACAGCTACACCAAGGTCGCGCCGATCCTGCTGCAGTCCTTCGAGACCGCCAACCTGCGGCAGATCCGCGGCAAGCTCGGCAAGGACAGCAATATCCGTCTGCTGCAGTTGCTGGGCAGTGGTGATGAAAAGCCGGCCGACGTAGCACCGGCCGGCGGCAGCCTGACGTATGCGCAGATGATGACGCCAGCAGGCCTGCGTGATATCTCCAGCTATGCCGATGCGATCGGTGTGGAACGACGCGCGCTGGTGCCGCTGGATGCACAGGGCAAGTTGGCTGCGCCCACTGCATTGATCGGCGACGCGCATGCGGCCGGCCTGCAGGTAGTGGCTTACAGCTTCCGACCGGAAAACCCGTTCCTGCCGCCGGCATTGCGCCAGGGCGAGGAGAATGCACGCAACCCGGACGCCTCGGTGGCCGAGATCCGCGCCTATCTGCAGGCGGGCATCGATGCGTTCTTCACCGATGATCCAGCGCTGGGGCGACGGGCGGTGGATGGTGGTTCTTAAGCGCTGAAGAACTGAGGAGAGACCCCTCCCCAGCCCTCCCCTTGCCTATGGCAAAGGGAGGGAGACAAGCGGCTGCGCTACGGGTTGTCAGATCGCCAAGAAACGCCCCCTCCCTTTGGCGCAGCCAAGGGGAGGGCTGGGGAGGGGTTGGCTCTTAGGCCTTTCAAGCTTCGTCGCTTGTGCTGCTCCCACGGGTTGATGGTTCGCTGGTAGAGCCTCTGCCGAGCATGGCTCGGCACTACCGCGCGCTCCTTACGGCCGCTCGTTGGAATCCCGCCGCCGCAGCGGTACCACTACCTCATAGTCACGGCCTTCGCGCGGCTGCCACAGCACCGGCACCTGGCCTGGTGCGGGCGGTTCGAGTTCGTTGTCGGCTTCGGCCAGCTGCTCGGCGTCTTCCTCGTCTTCCCAGCTGTAGCGCTTGCGTGCAGCGCGCGGGTCGACGTTGCGGAACAGCAGCGCGGCGATCACGCCAGCCGCGGCTCCGCCCATATGCGACTGCCAGGACACGCCCGGCTCGTGCGGCAGGATGGTGATCAACATGCTGCCGTAGAACAGGAAGCCGATCAGGCTGGCGGCAATCGCCGGCCGATCACGGCGCAGCAGGCCGAGCACGAACACCAGGAACATCAGGCCGTGGGTCAGGCCACTGGCGCCGAGGTGGCGGCTGCCGGCCTCGCCCAGCATCCAGGCGCCCAGACCGGAACCTATCCACAGCAAGGGCAGGGCACGCAGGGTGGCCTTGGGATAAACGCTGCCAGCCAGGGTGCCGAGAATCAGCAGGGCGACCGCGTTGGCGCCCAGGTGTTCGATTGAACCATGCAGCAGCGGTGCGCCAAGCAGGCCGGCCAGACCGCTGGCTTCCAGCGGCGCTACTGCCCACGGCCGCCAATCCCAGCCGCTGCTCTGCAGGGCGAACAGCGCCACCAGCAGCAGGACAAAGCCCAGGCTGATGTTGAACGCGCGCAGCACCCGGCTGCGGTCGTTCCGGGCAGTGGTGGCCGGCGTGTCGCCGGTGTCGGGCAGGGTTGGCGTGTCCATGATCAAGGGATTGCGGCGCCTTTGGCCAAAGCCAAGGGCGTCGCGCATGGGATCTGGCATGCCACCGGCGGGACAATCCCGCCGGTGGCGTTCACATCAGGCCTTGTGGCCGCCCTTCGGCGGGATCTTCAGGCTCAGGATCACGGTGGCCACCAGGATCACGGCCACAACACCCAGCGATACCGGGACCGGGATCTTGAAGATGTCGATCAGCAGCATCTTGGTACCGATGAAGGCCAGGATGACGGCCAGGCCATAGGGCAACAGGTGGAAGCGGTCTGCCATGCCGGCCAGCAGGAAGAACATCGCGCGCAGGCCCAGCACCGCGAACACGTTCGAGGTCAGCACGATGAACGGGTCGGTGGTGATGGCGAAGATGGCCGGGATCGAGTCCACCGCGAAGATCACGTCGGTGACCGCGATCAGGATCAGCACCACGAACATCGGGGTGAACCAGCGCACGCCATCCTTTTCGGTGACCAGGTTGTTGCCGTTGTACTCGTGGGTGATGCGCAGGTGCTTGCGCATGAACTTCAGCGCCGGGTTGTTGTCCAGGCTGGGTTCCTCGCTGGCGGCGAACCACATCTTCCAGCCGGTGTAGAGCAGGAAGGCGCCGAACACGTAGAGCAGCCAATGGAACTGGGTAACCAGCACGGAACCGGCGAAGATCATGATCGTACGCAGCACGATCGCGCCCAGGATGCCGATGATCAGCACGCGCTGGCGCTGGGTCTCGGGCACCGCGAAGTAGCCCATGATCAGCAGGAAGACGAAGATGTTGTCGACCGCCAGCGCCTTCTCGATCAGGTAGCCGGTCAGGAACTGCAGGCCCACTTCATTGGCAACGGCCGCGCCTGCGGTCTCGTGCAGGTAGTACCAGAGGCCGGCATTGAAGGCCAAGGCCAGTGCCACCCAGCCCAGCGACCAGTAAATGGCCTCCTTGAAGGTGACTTTATGCGGGCCACCGTGGCGCATCAGCACCAGGTCGATCAACAGCGCGGCGATGACGACGACGATGAAGCCGCCCCACAGCCAAGGATTACCGATTGTCTGCATCATTGGAAAAATTCCGGTCGTGAACGGGGATATCTCGGAACCACAAAGGCCAAGAACTGGACACGGAATAAGGAGACCGGGGACAGAGCTTCGCCGTTGCGGCGAAGGTCTTGCTCACAGTCCCGGTGGTCGGAACTGCCGTTGCACCGGAGCCTTGCGGCTCGAATTGACGGCGACAACGTCTGGGAGCTACTCCCCTTCTGGGGCGAATAGTGCGGCCTATGCCCATTACAGTCAATGAATACGCTGCAGGCAGGGGGCGGCGCCCGGCTACAATAGCGCCCATGAATACCCCACTCCCCGTCGTACGCCTGAAGAACGCGTGGCGCTCCAGCCACCCGTGGATTTTCCAGAAACTGGTCGAGAAGCCGACCGTCAAGCCCAAATCCGGCACCATCGTCGATGTGGTCGGCGTGGACGGCGAGTGGATTGGCCGCGGCTTCTACAACGGCCACTCGCGCATCGCCGTGCGCATCCTGGAAACCAACCCGGACGTAGCGGTGGACCAGGCCTGGTTCGCGCAGAAGCTGGCGCAGGCCGTGGCGCTGCGCCGCGATGTGCTGAAGCTGGACGCCACCTCCAATGCCTGGCGCGTTGTCCACAGCGAAGGCGACGGCCTGTCCGGCCTGGTGGTGGACCGCTATGACGACCTGCTGGTGGTCGAGTTCTTCGCCGCCGGCATGTTCCGCCACCGCGAATGGATCTATGAGGCGCTGCGTGACCTGTTCCCGGGCTGCCGCTTCCACAGCTTCGCCGACGAGCACGTGCAGAAGCAGGAAAGCTTCGACTTCCACGGCAACACCACCACCGAACCGGCGGTGATCACCGAGTACGGCATCAAGTTCCGTGCCGACCCGGCCGGCGCGCACAAGACCGGTTTCTTCGCCGACCAGCGCGAGAACCGTGAGTGGTTGAGCCAGCAGGTCGAAGGCAAGACCGTGCTCGACCTGTGCTGCAACACCGGCGGCTTCGCGGTGTACGCCGCAGCGCGCGGTGCGGCCGAGGTACTGGGCGTGGACATCGACCAGGACGTGATCCAGATCGCCAAGGGCAATGCGCGTTTGAACAACGCCAAGCCCAAGTTCGTGCAGGCCGACATCTTCCCGTGGCTGCGTGATGCGGCCAACCGTGGTGACCAGTACGACGTGGTGATCCTGGACCCGGCCAAGATGACCCGCGACCGCGACCAGGTCATTACCGCGTTGAAGAAGTACCTGGACATGAACAAGCTGGCCTTGGGCGTGGTCAAGCCCGGCGGCCTGTTTGCCACCTTCTCCTGCACCGGCCTGGTGGCCGAGGACCAGTTCCTCGACATGCTGCGCCGTGCCGCCTATTTCTCGGGCCGCACCATCCAGATCCTGAAGGTAGCCGGCGCTGGCCCGGACCACCCGTTCATGGCGCACGTGCAGGAATCGCGTTACCTCAAGGCAGTGTTCTGCCGCGTGCTGGACTGAGGCAAAAGCGACCCCTCCCCAACCCTCCCCTTGGCTGCGCCAAAGGGAGGGCGCACCGGTAGTGCCGAGCCATGCTCGGCAGGGGCCTTACCGATAAAGCTCCAGCCGAGCATGGCTCGGCTCTACAAAAACCTGCTCCATGCCGTCAGTCACTGGCCCGCAGCTCCGCTTGGGCGCTAAGGTCTGGCCTTTCCCTTCACGGTGAGGCCTCATGACGCTGCGTCCCCTGTCCCTGCTGGTATCCCTGTCGTTGTGCGTTCCACTGGCAGCCTCGGCGGTGGAGTTCAGCCAGGCCGAGCTGAGCAAGGCCAGCGCCTTGCAGCACAAGCTGCTGACCCTGGATTCGCATCTGGATACGCCGGCCAACTTCGGCCGCGCCGACTTCAACATCATGCAGCGCCACGACCACAACGCCCTGTCGCAGGTGGACTACCCGCGCATGGTCGAGGGCGCGCTGGATGGCGGCTTCTTCGCCATCTACACCGACCAGGGCGACCGCAGCCCGGCCGCGCATATCGCCGAGCGCGACCACGGCCTGCAGCGCATGCAGGAAATCCACGAGATGCTGGCCGCCAACCCGGACAAGTTCCAGCTGGCACTGACGGCTGACGATGCTGCAAGGATCAAGGCCGCCGGCAAGCGCGTGGTCTACATCAGCATGGAGAACGGCAGCCCGCTGGTCGCCGACCCGACCTTGCTGAGTCACTACTACAAGGCCGGCCTGCGGCTGATGTCGACGGTGCACTTCGCCAACAACGAGTTCGCCGATTCGGCCACCGATCCCAAGGGCGCCGAATGGAATGGCCTGAGCCCGGCTGGCAAGGCGCTGGTCAACGAGGCGGTGAAGCTGGGCATCGTGATCGACCAGTCGCACGCTTCGGATGCGGTGTTCGACAACCTGATCGAGATGATGCCGGTGCCCTTCATCCTCTCGCACAGCTCGGCCAAGGCGGTGTTCAACCACCCACGCAACCTGGACGACGCGCGCCTGCGTCAGCTGGCCGCAAAGGGCGGTGTGATCCAGGCCAATGCCTACGGCGGCTATCTGGTCGATGAAACCAAGAGCGCCGAGCGTAAACAGGCCGAAGAGGAACTGGAAAAGCGCCTCGGCGGCTGGGAGAACATGACCATGGCCAAGGGCGTGGAGCTGCGCAGGGCGATGGCCGAGCTCGACCAGAAGTACCCGCGGCGCAAGGCCACGCTGGATGATTTCTTCCAGCACTTCGGCCACATGCTCGACGTGGTCGGCCCGGATCACGTCGGCATCGGCATGGACTGGGACGGCGGCGGCGGCGTGACCGGCATGGAAGACGCGGCTGACCTGCCCAAGATCACCGCCTGGATGCAGCGCCGTGGTCTGACCGATGCACAGATCGGCAACATCTGGAGCGGCAATGTGCTGCGGGTGATGCGCCAGGCGCAGGACTACGCGGCGGCACAGAAGAAGTCTTGATCGCGCGCTGTTGATGCGTGGAATGACGAAGCGGGCTCAGGCCCGCTTTGTTTTTATCCACACGTTGTTGGGGATAAGTGGGTTGTCCACAGGTGGAGTTGGGTCTTGAGGCTTTAGAGCTTTGAAGCATTGAAGCTTTAAAGGCTTAAAGCAAAGGCACCCTTCCCCAACCCTCCCCTTGCCTGCGGCAAAGGGAGGGAGCCGCTTTGCCCCCTCCCTTGCGCGCAGCGCAGGGGAGGGCTGGGGAGGGGTGCTCTTCGAGCAGAACCAACAAACCCCAAAAACAAAAAGCGGGCCGAAGCCCGCTTTTCGCCTTATCCACAACAACCTGTGGATTACTTGCTGCGCCCCAGCACCGCATTGCGGCGGCTGTATACGGCATAGACCAGCAAGCCAAACACGTTCCACGCCAGGAACCACAACTGGGTACGCATCGGCAGGCTGATGAACAGGTAGATGCAGCCGCCGATCGCCAGCGGCCCCACCACCCATGCCAGCGGCGTGCGGAAGGTACGCGGACGGTTGGGCTCGCGCTTGCGCAGTACCAGCAGGCACAGGCCGACCGCGGTGAATGCCGCCAGGGTGCCGGCATTGGCCAGCGCGGCGATTTCATCCAGGCGTGCAACACCGGCCAGCGCAGCCACCAGTACTGCGGTGAACAGGGTGATGACCACCGGCGTACCGGTGCGCTGGTTGACCTTGGACAGGCCACGCGGCAGCAGGCCGTCACGCGACATCACGAAGAAGATGCGGCTCTGGCCGTAGAAGAACGCCAGCAGCACGGTCGGCAGCGCGATGATGGCGACGATGCCGATCACCAGTGCGGCGGTGCCATGGCCGAGTTCGCGCATGATCAGCGCCAGCGGCTCGGCGCTCTTGCCGAATACCGTGTAGCTCATCGCACCGACGGCGGCCAGCGCCACCAGCAGGTAGATGATGGTGCAGCCGACCATCGAACCGATGATGCCGATCGACAGGTCGCGCTTGGGGTTCTTGGTTTCCTCGGCTGCGGTGGAGATCGCATCGAAGCCATAGAAGGCGAAGAAGATGATCGCCGCCGCCGCCATCACCCCGCGCTCGACGCCATCGGCGCTGATCGACTTGGGGAAGCCATACGGCATGAACGGCTGCAGGTTGGCGCTGTCGAAGGCCGGCAGCGCAACCGCGACGAACACCGCCAGCGCGATCAGCTTGAACACCACCAGCACCGCGTTGAGGGTGGCGCTCTCCTTGGTACCGACCATCAGCATGCCGGCGACCAGGAAGGTGATGACGATGGCCGGCACGTTGAGGAAACCGCCTTCAACATGCGGACCGGCAGCAAGGGCCTGCGGCAAGGCCACGTTCCAGCCGAACGAGGTGTGCAGCCATTCCAGGAAGCCGACGAAGTAGCCGGACCAGCCGACCGCCACCGTGCTGACCACCAGCGAGTACTCCAGGATCAAACTCCAGCCCACCACCCAGGCGATGGTCTCGCCCAATGCGCTGTAGCTGTAGGTATAGGCGCTGCCTGCGGCCGGCATCATCGTCGACAGCTCGGCATAGGCCAGTGCCGCACAGGCGCAGATCGCGCCGGCGATGATGAAGGACAGCAGCACCGCAGGGCCGGCCTTGTCCGCACCCACGCCGATCAGCGTGTAGATGCCGGTGCCGACGATGGCGCCGATGCCGAGCGCGACCAGATGGGGCCAGCTCAGCGTTGGAATAAGCCGACGGCCTTCTTCGTGTTCGGTGAGTTGGTCGATGGGCTTGCGCCGGAGCCAGGATTGCATGCGGACCTCACGGTTCGTGGTGGTTCGGGGAAGCGGCCGAGTTTGGCGTAACGCAGTGCAGCAAAGCTAGAAAAACCCGTCATTTGGCGCGCTTTTACCGCGAATGGATGTCAACGTGCCGAATTCGGCATAAAAGCCATCGATCCAGGCCGGGCTGCGGCCCCGCCCAACGAGCTTACGCCGCTGTGGTGGCCTGCTGGCGGTCAGCCGCGGCCCTGCAGCAACATCACTCGGCGATGCCAAGGCGCAGCCCGAACACCACCAGGCAGACGCCAACTCCGCGTCGCAGCCACACGCCAACACGCGGATAGCCGGCCAGGCGACGGGCGATGAACTGGCCGCCGAAGATCAGCACCGAGCACCAGCCGATGCTGAGGAGGGCGATCAGCACCGCCATTGTCGCCAGGGTCAGCGCACCGCGCTGCAGCACCGGGTCGATGAACAACGGGAAGAAGGCCATGTAGAACAGGATCGCCTTGGGATTCAGCACGCCGACCAGCAAAGCCTGGCGGAACCAGCGTCGCCCGTGCTGTACCGGCGCAGCCTCGCCAGCGGCTGCTGCCGGTTCACGCAGCAGGTTGATGCCGACCCAGATCAGGTACGCGGCACCTACATAACGCAGCGCGGCGAACAGCATCGGATGGGCCTGCAGCAGCGCGGCCACACCGGTGGCGGCGATGGCGATCAGGATCTGGTCGCCCAGCATCAGCCCGGCCAGGGTGGCGTAACCGGCACGCACGCCGCCGCGCGCGGTGGCGGTGAGCAGGGTGAAGGTGCCCGGGCCCGGCAACATCAGGAACAGGATCACGGCCACCACGAAGGTGCCCAGGTCGTTGATACCCATCCACGGCATGGCAGCTCTCCGTGGGGATCAGCGCGCGCGCTGCGTGGCGATGCGCTGCTTCACCGCATCGATCAACGCTTGCAGGTCATCAAAACGCGGCACGCCGTAGCGGTCGCCGGTGATGTCCAGGTTGCCCTTGCGCCAATAACCCGCTGGTGCCGCCACCAGCAGCTTGCCCGAGCGCGCATACAGGCCGAATTCGAGCAGGGTGATCGGGCTCTGGGTGCCGGGCGCGAAGTACATCAGCACGATGTCTGCCTGTTCCAGCGCGGCCAGTTCCCACTCCACCTGGCGGCGGAATTCGGGCTCATCGGCCTCGGCGCGCCAGGCCGGGTTCCAGTCGGCGCGGCGGGGATTGAGCATCAGCACGCCCTGGTCGGCCAGCGCGGCCTGCACCTGCTGTTGCCAATCACCGGCCTTGCCCATCTCGATGCTGCCAGCCAGGAACACCTTGGGCCGCGTGTCATTGGCGGGCAGGGCGTGGGGCGAGGTGATGGTCTGCGAGTCGCTGGCCAGGGCGGCCATCGGCAGCAGGCACAACAGGCTCGACAACAGCAGGGAGGGCAACTTCATGGTGGGGCTACGGCGGGTGGGGGTGCACATGATCGCAGATAGGCGCCGATGGCTGTTTTCGCCAGCGGTCGGCTGGTTGCAGGATCAGCTTCTGAGACGGGCAGGGCTACACTTCTCCCCATGCAAACCGAAACCCTGATCCTTGGCGGCCTGCTGGTCGTCGTCCTCGTGCTGCAGCTGCTGCTGTTGCTGCGTCGTAATGACAACACCGCGCTGGAAAGCACCTTGCGCGAAGAGCAGCGCAGCGGCCGCGGCGAACTGCGCGAACAACTGGAAACCATGGCGCGGCAGCAGGACATCCGCATCGATGGCTTCGGCCGCAACCTCACCGACCTGTCCACCCGCACCGACCAGCGCCTGGATCTGCTGCGCGACAGCCTCAACGACGACGCCCGCAAGGGCCGCGAGGAAACCGCCAACGCCCAACAGTTGCTTGCGCAGTTGCTGGGTACGCGGCTGCAGGATGTGCGCGGCCAGCTCGACGTGTTTGGCCAGCAGCAGGAAGCGCGCATGGAAGCCTTCGCCCGCCAGCTGGCCGGCCTGCAGCAAAGCCTGGTCGAGGAAACCCGCAAGGGCCGTGAGGAAGGCGCGCAGGTCCAGCTGCGCTTCGGCGAGACGCTGAACCAGAAGCTGGGCGAGCTGACCCAGCGCAACGAGCAGCGCATCACCGAGATGCGGCAGACCCTGGAAGCACGATTGAAGGACCTACAGGGCGACAACGCCGCCAAGCTCGAATTGATGCGCCAGACCGTCGACGAGAAGCTGCAGAGCACGCTCAATACGCGCCTGGATTCCTCGTTCAAGCTGGTCTCCGAACGACTGGAGCAGGTGCAGCGCGGACTCGGCGAAATGCAGCAGCTGGCGACCGGCGTTGGCGACCTCAAGCGCGTGCTTAGCAACGTCAAGAACCGTGGCGGCTGGGGCGAAGTGCAGCTGGACAACATCCTCGAGCAGACCTTGACCGCCGAGCAGTACGCCCGCGGGGTGAAGCTGCGTGCCGACAGCGGCGAGATGGTCGACTTCGCCGTGCGCCTGCCCGGTCGTGGTGATGCCGAGTCGCCGGTATGGCTGCCGATCGACTCCAAGTTCCCGCGCGAAGACTACGAACGCCTGCTCGACGCACAGGAAGCCGGCGATGCGGAGGCGGTGCGCAACAGCGGCAACCAGCTGGAGCGCGCGATCCGCATCCAGGCCAAGTCGATCAGCGAGAAGTACATCGTGCCGCCGCACAGCACCGACTTCGCGGTGATGTTCCTGCCAACCGAGGGCCTGTATGCCGAGGTGATCCGCCGCGCCGGCCTGGTGGATGCCCTGCAGCGCGAGCACCGCGTGGTGATCGCCGGCCCGACCACGGTGACCGCGCTGTTGAACAGCCTGCAGATGGGCTTCCGCACCCTGGCCATCGAGCAGCGCTCCTCGGAAGTGTGGAGCCTGCTGGGCGCGGTCAAGAGCGAGTTCGGCAAGTTCGCCGGCATCCTCGAAAAGGCCGAGAAGCAGATCAACACCGTCGGCAAGAGCCTGGGCGATGCCAGCCGCAAGACCCGCACCATCGAGCGCAAGCTGCGCGGTGTGGAGTCACTGTCCAGCGATGCCTCGCAGGCAATGCTGGGTACAGACGATGACGCCGACGAAGTCGAAGACGAAAGCCCGACAGCGTAGTGCCGAGCCCAGCTTCAGCTCCCTCCCTTTGCCGCAGGCAAGGGGAGGGCCGGGGAGGGGTTGGCTCTTCGCATGTGTAGTGCCGAGCCATGCTCGGCAGAGGCTTTACCGGTAATGCTTCAATAACTGCCCTCACCCCACCCCCGCTCCGCGCCCCGGCTCTTGCGCTGGCGCAAGGATGCTCGATGGGCAGCGAACTGGTGGTTCGCAAGCTGCCCCTCTCACCCCGTGAACGGGAGAGGAGCTGAAGCGGTAGTGCCGAGCGATGCTCAGCAAGAGGCACCACCGGAAAAGCCCCAGCCGAGCATGGCTCGGCTCTACCAGGACCCAGCAAGCCGAGCATGGCTCGGCATCACAGTGTTGCAGCACGACCGTGGTGCCAGCGGCACCCGCGACGCTTATGATTGCGTGCTCCCCAATCCCACAGCAGGCAACCGCATGACCGCTTCCGTATACGACACCGCGCTGACCACCATCGACGGTGCCCCGACTTCGCTGGCCGACTACCGCGGCAAGGTGTTGCTGCTGGTCAACACGGCTTCCAAGTGCGGCCTCACCCCGCAGTACGAAGGCCTGGAAAAGCTCTACCGCGAAAAGAAGGACGCCGGCCTTGAAGTGCTGGGCTTCCCGGCCAACAACTTCAACGGCCAGGAACCGGGCAGCGAAGACGAGATCAAGCAGTTCTGCGCGCTCACCTATGACATCAGCTTCCCGATGTTCTCCAAGATCAGCGTCGCCGGTGCTGACATCCACCCGCTGTACCAGCAGTTGACCGCTGCCCAGCCGATCGCCATCGGCGAAGGCCCGATGCGTGAGAAGCTGGTCGGTTTCGGCATCGAGGCCAACCCGGCCCCGGCCGTGCTGTGGAACTTCGAGAAGTTCCTGGTCGGCAAGGACGGCACCGTCGTCGCCCGCTTTGCCCCGGACACCACTGCCGACGATGAAGGCCTGCGCAAGGCCATTGACGCGGCGTTGGCTGCGTAAACCAGCCAACGCTGTGTTGTGGGAGCGGCATAAGCCGCGAAGCTGGAATTGCTTGGCAACCGGTTCCAACCGCGATCTGTTGATTCATCAGCTTCGCGGTTGACACCGCTCCCACAAAAGAAAAAGCAGAACGCAAAAAGCCCGGGTTTCCCCGGGCTTTTTGTTGGCCAGCAGCAACCAGGATCAGTCGCCCCAGTTCGGCATCGGCATTGCGTCGACCGGAATCGTGGTCTGGTCGTCGTCCTGATGCTTGCTGTCGCGGCGCAGGTCCTTCTCGATCTGGTAATTGCGACGCTGCAGCCAGGCATCGCGGGTCAATGCGTATTCGTCCACCGCGGTGTCACGCAGCGAATCCACCGCCATCAACTGTGCACGCATGTCCACCAGCTGCAGGCCCTGCAGGCCGATGCGGACCTTGTCCATCTCGATCTGGCGCATCGGCGACAACGGGATGTCACCAGCCAGGCCGAACACATCACGCACGGTGCGCGGGCCGAAGAATGGCAGCTCCACGTAACGCGAACGACGCCAGCCCCACGTGCCCAGGGTCTGACCGAAGTCTTCGCTGCGCTTGGGCACCATTGCCTTGCTGGCCGGATCGAACAGACCACCAATACCGAAGGTGGAGTTCATCAGGAAGCGGCCCAGCGTGTCCCAGGCATCATCGGCGTGGCCCTGCAGCAGCTGGTTGACCATGGTCAGCGGTGAGCGCAGGTTGCTGAAGAAGTTGCTGACGCCAGTACGCGCGAACTGCGGCACGACATTGGTGTACGCCGTGGCCAACGGGCGCGCAACGCCGCGGTCGACCGCATTGTTGAAGCGGTGCACGCCGCGGTTGTACTTCTCCCACGGGTCGTAGGTCACGCTTGCAGCGGCCCCGGCAGTCTCGCCTTCAGCGCTGGGCGCCGGGCCGCCATACAGGGCAGCGAAGTCGTCTTCGGCCCCGGTCGGCGTGGTGTCGTCGCTGGCAGTTGCGGTGCCCTGCGTGCCGTCGGCCGTGGCCGTGCCAGCGGCATCCTGCACGGGGACGGCTGCAGCGTCGACGGTTTGCTCAGCGGCCTGCGGTGCAACCACGGTGGACGCTGGCAGTGCATCGCGCGCTGGCTTGCCAGCACAGGCAGCAAGCATCGCCACGCTGAGCAGGAGGAGGAGGGTGCGGAAAAGTTTCATGTCAGCTTCCTGCCGAGGAGGCGTTGAAATCGAGGGACGGTGACAGCCGGTAGGCTGCACGCAGTTCGTCCAGACCCGCCGGGCTGCCGCTGACGTTGCCGCCACCGTGGGCCCGCAGACCTGCGGCCAGTTCACCCAGCAATGCCAGCCCGGCGCTGTCGATGGCTTCAACCGCCGCCAGGTCGAGCTGACGCACAGGCGCCAGCGCCCGCGTCAGCTGCGGCCACAGTGCAACCACCGCTTCGCGGTTGATCACGCCTGCCAGCAGCAGGGTGTCGCCCTCGGTGCGGAAGGTGGCGTTATTTGCCACGGGGAGCGGCCGGACCCGCATTGGCCTGCATGCTGCCGCTGCGCAGTTCGGTGGCGACCTGCTTGATCGACTTCTGTCGCAGCGGCGCGTCGAACTGGTTCTTGAAGGTCTGCACGTAGGAGATGCCTTCGATCATCACGTCGAAGATCTTCCACTGGCCATCGACATTGCGCATCAGGTATTCGACCGGGGTCGGCTCGCTGCCGGCACGCACCAGCTCGGTGGAGACCTTGACGCCGCGGTTGCCCGGCAAGGGCTGCTCGCTCTTGTAGCGGAAGCTGGGCTTGCCCTGGATATCGAGCAGGGCCGAACCGTAACGCGACATCAGGTTGTCGGCCATTGCATCGGCGAACAGCTTGACGTCGGCATCGGCGGCGCCGCGGCCGTGCACGCCCAGCACCAGGCGGGCGGCGTAGTCGCGGTCGAAGGCACGGCTCAGCTCGCCATCGATATAGCTGCGCAGGGTCGCCGGATTGGCGCGGAATTCAGCGCGACGGGTCTGCAGCGAATTGATGATGCGGGTGCTGGAGTCCAGCACGGTGCGGGCGGCGGCCGAGGGCTGCGCGGCAGTGGCGGCCGGGCGTGCCTGCGCCAGCGTGACCGACGGTGCGGCGGCCAGCAGGGCAGAGGCGAGCACGACGGTAAGCAGTTTCACTTTCATGGTTGCGGTTCCGTAGCGGGCGCGTCTGCGCCGGGGGTTTCGTTTGCAGCAGCGCCGGCATTGCCGCCGCCGCTGAACATGTATTTGCCAACAAGCTGCAGCAGGTCTACAGCCGGCTGGGTGAAGACGATTTCATCACCGGACTTCAATACGTCCGGATCACCACCTGGCTGCAGGCCGATATAGCTTTCGCCCAACAGGCCGCTGGTGAAGATGCCGGCCGAGGTGTCGGCAGGCAGGTCCTTGAACTTGCTGTCCAGCGACAGGGTGACGATGGAATCGTATTTAATCGGGTCCAGCTGAATGTCAGCTACTTGGCCGATGGTCACGCCGCCAACCTTCACTGGCGCCTGCTTGCGCAGCTGGCCGATCTGGCTGAAACGGGCCTTCAGTTCATAGCCGCCACCGCCGGTGCCGAAGCGCTGGTTGGTAGAGGCGACGGCCAGCACCAGCAGCGAGGCCAGGGCCAGCAGCAGGAAGGCGCCGACGGAAAATTCGAGTCTGGGTCCACGGATGGCCATGTTGTGTCTCACTCCTGATCCATCTGGTGCTTCGCCAAGCGAAGCGGGTTGTTCGATTCTTTGTTTGGTTCCCGCACGTGGATGTGCAGGCTCTTGCGAGCGACTCGCATCATTGGAACAGCAGCGCCGACAGCACGAAGTTGAACATCAGCACCAGCAACGAGGCGTTCACCACCGCACGGGTGGTGGCCACCGAGGTGCCTTCGATGGTCGGCTCGGCGTGGAAGCCGACATACGCCGCCACCAGTGCCGCGGTACCGCCGAAGATCGCCGACTTGAGCAGGGCCACGGCGAAGTCGTCCCAGAAATCGACGCTGCCGCGCAGCCCCGACCAGAAGGTGCCGTTGTCCTGGCCCAGGACATGCACGGCCTCGAAATAGCCGCCAGCAATGGCCAGCGAGCAGAAGATGCCGGTCAGCAACGGCACGGTCAGCACCGCCGCCCAGAAGCGCGGCGCAACCGCCTTGGCGATCGGGTCGATGGCCATCAGCTCCAGCGCCTTGATCTGGTCGGTGGCACGCATCAGGCCGAGCTCGGCGGCGATCGAGCTGCCGGCGCGGCCGATGAACAGCAGTGCGGTCAGCACCGGCGCCAGCTCGCGGTACAGGGACAGGCCGAGCAGGGTGGACAGTGCATCGGAGGCACCAAAGGTGGTCAGCGTGCGGTAGCCCTGCAGGGTCAGCACCAGGCCAACGAACGCGCCGCCAACGGCGATGATCGGCAGCGAACGCGCACCGATCTTGTAGATCTCGCGGGTCAGTTCGGCCAGGAAGTCACGCGTCGGCAGCGAGCCACGCAGCACCGTCAGCGAGAACAGCCCGGCACGGCCCAGCGAGCGGATGGAGGAGGTGAAGGGCATCAGGAAACTGCTCCAGAAGCGCTGATCACGCTGGACGACACGTCCTTCTCCCGCAAGCGGGAGAAGGTGCCCGAAGGGCGGATGAGGGGAGCTTTTGCTCCACGTGCTTTAAAAGCGCCCTCACCCCAGCCCTCTCCCGCCATGCGGGAGAGGGGGCAGGAATCACGCATTTCGCGCAGCGTCGTCATCACGCGTTCTCCAGCCCGTAGTTGCGCGTCGGCGCGTCGAACGGGATCGGACCGTCTGGCTGCCCGTGCAGGAACTGCCGCACCAGCGGGTCGGTGCTGGCCTGCAGTTCGTCCGGTGTGCCGGAGAACACGATGCCGCCATTGGCGATCACCACGGCCTGATCGCTGATCGGCAGAGTTTCATGCACATGGTGGCTGACGATGATGCTGGTCAGGCCGAGGCTGTCGTTCAAACGCTGGATCAGGCTCATGATCACGCCCGAGGCGATCGGGTCCAGCCCGGTCAGCGGCTCGTCGTAGATCATCAACGGCGGGTCCAGGGCCAATGCACGGGCCAGCGCCACGCGCCGTGCCATGCCGCCGGAGAGCTCGCGCGGCCAAGCATCGGCAGCGGCCAGCAGGCCAACCGCATGCAGCTTCATCTGCACCAGGCGGCGCAGCATCGGCTCGGGCAGCTTGGTATGCGCACGCAGCGGCAGCGCCACATTGTCGGCCACGCTCAGGTCGGTCAGCAGGCCATTGCCCTGCAGCAGCACGCCGACGTTCTTGCGCATCTCCAGCAGGTCGCGGTTGCCGTGCGGAATATCCTGACCAAACAGCTGCACGGTGCCGGATACCGGTCGTAACTCACCGGTCAACGCCGCCAACATGGTCGACTTGCCGCTGCCCGAAGGACCGAGCACCGCGGTGATGCTGCCACGCGGTACCTGCAGCGAAACATCGCGCAGGATGGTGCGTCCGCCGCGATCGATTCGCACGTTGGACAACTGCACCAAGGGAGTCCGGGCTGAGGGCATGACGGCCTTTAACGGAAAACCAACGTTCTAGGATTGCCAGCAGCGCCTGAACATAAGCGTACTGGACCGTCCAGTATTGTCTCATTGTCAGCGCACAGTGCCATGCACAGCTTGAGGCGTTGGCAGCAACACAGTGTGCAGGGGATGGGAGAGTCAGCCGGTCCGGATTGTGTGCAATGCATTCATGTCTCGCCCCCTGCGATGCTGCTGCGGCAAGATGGCGCGATGAGCAACGCCCCCGATTTCCGCCTGTACCACTCCAATGCCCTGGACGTGCTGGCCCAGTTGCTGGCCCACGCATTGCGCGAGCCGGCCCCCGGCCAGTCATTGCTGGCCGCCGATATCGTGCTGATCCCGCAGGTGGCGATGCGCCGCTGGCTGCAGTCGACCCTGGCCGCCGAGTACGGCGTCTCCGCCAATCTGGAATTCCTGACGCCCGGCGAGTTCGTCGCCAAGGCGCTGAAGGCCAATGTGCCGGGTGAGCGCGATGACCTTGGTGCTACCGGCCTGCACTGGCGTCTGTATGGGGCCTTGACCGACAGCAGTTTGATGCAGAAACCGGCGATGGCCGGGCTGCGTGCCTACCTTGACCGCAACGACCCGCTGCGCCCGTGGGCGCTGGCCGCCGAGCTCGGCGGGGTATTCGAGAAGTACCAGGCCTGGCGCCGCGACTGGCTGTTGCGCTGGGAGGACGGTGCCGAGCCGGACGACCCGCAGGCCATCCTGTGGCGGCATATCGCCGGTGGCCAGAACTACCGCGCACGCCGCATCAACGATTACCTCGCCCGTTTCGAAGGCGAGCACCAGCCCTTGCCGCAGGGGCTGCCGCAACGCCTGTTCGCTTTCGCCACGCTCAACGTCTCGCCGGACGTGTTGCGGGTGATCGCCACCCAGGCGCGGGTCGGCACGCTGCACTTCTATATGCCGACCCCGACCCGTTCCTATTGGGGCGACCTGCAGACGCTGAAGGAAAAGCTGCGCAGCGGCCTAGCCGAGCCATTCGGCACCGAGGCCGGTGAGAACCCGCTGCTGCAGGCCTGGGGCGAGGCCGGCCGTGACTTCATGGCGGTGCTGGGCGATTACGAAGTGGTGCATCCCAGCGGCGAAATCGCCGCCTACGTTGATCCGGAAAGCATTGCCGTGCCCGGTCTGGATGACGGCGGGCTTGGCGACAGCCTGCTGCACCGCCTGCAGGCCGACCTGTTCCACCGCCGCGCGCTGCCCTCGCCACCGTTGCGCGCCGCGCTGCGGGTGGACGACCCCAGCATCCAGATCCACGCCTGCCACACCCGCCTGCGCGAAATGCAGGTGCTGCACGACCAGCTGCGCGCGCTGCTGGAAGACCCGCGTTTCGACCCGCCACTGCAGCCGCGCGAGATCGCGGTGCTGGCGCCGGATATCGATCCCTACGTGCCCTACCTGGAATCGGTCTTCGGCGGCCGTGGCGGCAACGATGCGCATATTCCGTGGGCGCTGGCCGATGCCAGTCCGCTGCAGGGTGAGCCGCTGGCCGAGGTGTTCGTGCAGTTGCTGGGCCTGCCGGTATCGCGCTTCGGCCTCAATGAAATTCTCGACCTGCTGTCCAGCGCGCCGCTGGCGTCCGCCTCCGGTCTGGACGCGGCTGCATTCGAACGCCTGCACGGTTGGCTGCAGGCTGCGGGTGCGCGCTGGGGTCTGGATGCTGGCCACCGCAAGCAGCACCAGGCCCCGGCCGACGATGCCTACACCTGGCAGTTCGCGCTGGACCGGTTGTTGCTTGGCCATGCCAGCGGCAGTGATGAGGACATCGCTGGCGTCGCGCCGTGGCCGGAACTGGAAGGCGGTGGCTTGGCTGCACTGGATGCGCTGATCCGCCTGCTGCGCGTTCTCGCCCGCCACCAGAAGACCCTGGCCGAAGCGCTGACGCCCAAGCAATGGCGTGAGCGCCTGCTCGGCCTGCTCCTGGCGTTGCTGCCGGAAACCCCGACCGAAGCCTCCGCCGTGCGCGCACTGGACCGTCTGCGCAAACTGGTCAACGAGTTCGCCGAAGAAGCCACCAGCGCCGGTTTCGACGCGCCGGTGCCGGCCGAAGTCGTGCGCGTGCATTTCGCCTCGGTGCTGTCCGAAGCGGATACCCGCGCGCCGCTGTTGACCGGCGGCATCAGCTTCGGCCGCATGGTGCCGATGCGCCTGCTGCCGTTCCGGGTGATCTGCGTGCTGGGTTTGAACGACGGTGATTTCCCGCGCCGCGATCCGGCAGCTGGCCTGAGCCGGCTTACCGCCGAGCTGGGCACTGAGCGCCGTCGCTATGGCGACCGCTCGCTGCGCGAGGACGACCGCTTCCTGTTCCTGCAGCTATTCGCGTCCGCGCAGGACGTGTTCTACCTGGGCTATCTCGGCGCCGATGCCCGCGATGGCAGCGTGCGCGAACCCTCGGTGCTGGTCAGCGAACTGGTCAATGCGGCGTCGGCGTATCACTTGGATAGCGCTGCCGCGCGCAAGCAACTGGTGGTGCGGCATCCGCTGCAGCCGTTCGCCCCGGCGGCATTTGGCGGCGATGGCGAGCCGCGTCGTTTCAGTTACCGGCGTCAATGGCATCCGGCCGCCAGCGCGGTCGGCGGCAGCCGACAACGGCTGGCGCCATGGTTCGATGGCCCGCTGAATGCACCGCTGCCCACCGCGCTGAATGACGACAGCCTGTCGCTGGATGCCTTGCGGCGCTTCATCAGTGACCCGGCCGCGCAGTTCCTGAATCAGCGCCTGGGCCTGCGCTTGGCCGGTGAAATCGATGACAGCGAAGACATCGAGCCGCTGCTGGTACCCAGCGGTGGTCGCCTGCATTCGTCCTTGCAGCAACACGTACTCAGCGCTCTGCTTGAAGGGCGCGAAGCCGGCCTGTACCAGCGCCTGCGTGCCCGCGCTTTGTTGCCTTCCGGTGCGCTTGGGCGGCAGCAGTTTGAACGCATGCTCAGCCGCATCCGGCCCTGCGCGGAAACGTTTTCGCAGTGGTACGACGGCCAGCCGCTGGGTTCGCAACGTTACGAAGTTCAGCTCGATGGCGTGCGTCTGCACGGGCGTGTAGAGCAGATTCATCCACAGGGCCTGGTCCGCCTGCAGGCGGGGTCGCCAGGGGTGGCTTATGTGCTGCGCGGCGGCCTGGATTGGCTGCTGGTGAACGCTGCCGGTGTGCCGTCATCGATGCTGCAGTTCCATGACAACGGGCAGGCTGACTATGGGCCGCATCGGCTTCCAGAGCTGTCTGCAGAGGCTGCGCAGGAAGCCTTGAAAGCCTTGCTGCGTCTACGTTCTGAAGGAATGCAGGCGCCGCTGCTGTTCGCTCCCTACACCGGTTGGGAGATCTACAACGCCGACGATGACAAGCGTGAAAACGCGGCGCAGGCGCGCTGGTTCGGCAGCGAACACAGCTGGGGCGAGCGCAATGGTGAAGCCCTGCAATTGGCATTGCGCGGCACCAATCCGTTCGCATCGCCAAACACTACTCACAGATTTATCCACAACGCCTTGTTGATATTCACCGCGCTACGCGAGGGCCGCGTTTTGCCCGATTTCGACGCTGAAAACGATGCCACGAATGGAGCCGGCGCATGAGCACCGAAGCGCTGCAGCAGGACCCGTACCTGCACTTGCCGTTGGACGGCCTGCGCCTGATCGAGGCCAGCGCTGGCACCGGCAAGACCTTCACCCTGGCCACGCTGTTTACCCGGCTGGTGGTGGAGCAGGGCCTGCGCATGGGCCAGATCCTGGCGGTGACCTTCACCGACGCCGCGACCCAGGAACTGCGCAAGCGCATTCGCGAACGCCTGGAACTGGCTGCACGCGTGGTCGACAGCACGCCGGACGACAACGACAGCCCCGAAACCACGCTGACCCGCGCCATCCTGCAGCGTCACCTGCAGCAGGGCAGCGAGAGCGCCGCACAACTGGGCCGACGCCTGCGCATTGCCGCTGAAGAAACCGACCTGGCCTCGATCTTCACCATCCACGGTTTCTGTACCCGCGTGTTGGGCGAATACGCTCTGGAGAGCGGCCACACCTTTGCCGCGCCCGAGTTGTTGGCCAATACCCGCGAACTGCATGCCGAACTGGCTGCGGACCTGTGGCGCCTGCATGCAGGGCAGGGCGAGCATCTGGAGGCGCTGCTCGGCCTGTGGAAAAGTCTGGATGCACTGGCTCGGGATCTGCCCGCATTGGCGGCCGAGCTGCCACTTTATCCACAGCCACCGCAGACCCTGATCGAAGACACCCGCCCGTTCCGCGACGGCGCTGCGCAGCGCCTTGCTGCCGGCATCGCCGAGCATGGCGACACCTATCTGCAACAACTGCGCGGCGCGCTGGAAGGCGGCATCCTCAACAAGTCCAGCTACAAGTCCGACTGGATCGAACCGCTGTTCCAGCAACTGCTGCAGTGGAGCCGTCACCCCGATCCGACTGCCGAACTGGACGAACGTCTGGAGCGGCTGACGCTGGACATGCTCACCGCCAAGACCAACAAGGCCAAGGCCGGCAGCACCCCGCAATCGCCGCTGCAGCCGCTGATCGCCGATTACCTGATCGCCCTGGCGCAGGTGACGCAGTGGCAGCGCCAGCAATCGATCGTGCTGCTGCACCAGCTGCGCAGCGAAGTCCGCCAGCGGCTGGCCCAGCTCAAGCAGCTGCGCCGCCAGCAGACTTATGACGACCTGATCGACAATGTCGCCAACGCCTTGCACGGCCCGCATGGCGCGCATCTGGCCGAACGCCTGCGCGCGCAGTACCGCTTCGCCCTGGTCGACGAGTTCCAGGACACCGACCCGCGCCAGTGGGACATCTTCCGCCGCGTGTTCGCAGCGGGCGATGCTGATGCCGCGCTGTTCCTGATCGGCGATCCCAAGCAGGCCATCTACGGCTTCCGTGGTGGCGACGTGCATACCTATCTGCAGGCCAAGGCATTGGCAGAAGCCGCACCGGCGTTGGACCGCAACTTCCGCTCACGCCCGGGCGTGCTGCGTGCGATTCAGGCGCTGTACGACAACGCCGGCCCCGAAGCCTTCCTCGACGAGCGCATCCAGTTCGAACCGGTCTTGCCGGGCAGCAAGCGCAGCGACGCCGACTATCAGTTCGACGGCAAGCCGGCGCCTGCGCTGACCCTGCAGCTGATCGCAGGCGACGCCGATGGTAAGCCATTGAAGGCCGATGCCTCGCGCGAAGCGGCCACCGCCGCCTGCGTGGCAGATATCCACAAGGTGCTCAGCGCCGCCCGCGAAGAACGGGCACTGGTCGATGGCAAGCCAGTGCAGCCGGGCGATATCGCCGTGCTGGTGCGTTCGCACAAGGAAGCTTCACGCGTGCAGCAGGCCCTGGCCGCGCTCGGCATCCCGGCGGTAGCTGCAGGCAAGCAGAGCCTGTTCGCCAGCGCCGAGGCGCACGAGCTTCGCCTGCTGCTGCTGGCCCTGCTGCAACCGGCCGACGAAGGCCGGCTGCGCGCTGCGCTGGCGACGGTGCTGCTGGGTGAAAGCGCAGCCGCCATCGCCGCGATGGAACATGAAGGCGAACAACAGCGCCTGCACCAGGAGCGCCTGCTGCAATGGCGTGAGCGCTGGCAGCGCGGCGGCGTGTTGGCCCTGCTGTCGGACCTTTGTGCTGAGCAGGCCGAACGCCTGTTGCTGCTGATCGACGGCGAGCGCCGCCTCACCAACTACCTGCAGCTGGCCGAAGCCCTGCAGGAAGCCAGCAACCGCAGCATCGGCCTGCACGGCCTGCTCGATTGGCTGCAGACGCAGATCGCCCACGCCGACGAAGGTGACGAAGCGCAGCTGCTGCGGCTGGAATCGGACGCCCGCCGCGTGCAGATCATCACCCTGCACAAGAGCAAGGGCCTGGAATACCCGCTGGTCTACCTGCCCTTCGTCGGCATCGCCACCAATGCGCCGGACAGCAGCAACCACCGCACCGTGCACGACGGCGAACAACGCGTGCTGCACTGGAAGATCGACAAGGAAGATCCCGACTGGAAGGCCGTGGGCCAGCAGGTCAACGCCGATGAGGAGGCCGAAACCGCGCGCCTGCTGTACGTCGGCCTGACCCGCGCCGAGCATGCCTTGTGGATAAGTGGCGGTGCCTTGACTGGCCTGACCACCTCGCGGCTCGGGCCGATGTTGCAGGGCTTGCCCGAACATGCCGACATCCAGGTGATCGAAGACGACAGCGGTCCGGCGCCAACGCGCCTGCCGCCCGAGCGCGAGCAGGCCTTGCCGCCGGTACGCGAGGTGCGCCGCAGCGTGCCGCACGACTGGTGGGTCTACAGCTTCACCCAGCTCGCCCATGCCGAAGGCGGCCACGACACCGCAGCTGCCGCCACCGAAGACAGTGGCGGCGCTGCCGATGAACCGGCGCAGGTCGACGTGGATGCCGAACCAGCCAGCGAAGCCGTCGCCGCACAACCGGAGGTATTCGATCCGCGTTTTGCCGGCAGCCGTTTCGGCAACGTGCTGCATGCCGCGTTGGAGAACGTCGACTTCGGCGTCTGGCGCGACTGGCAGCCCGGCCTGGCCGCACCGGATGGCCAGGCCGAGATCATCGAAAAAGCAATGCGTGCAGATGGTTACGTCGACGAAGAGATAGCCGACGGTGTGGCACTGCTGACCGAGCTGATCGGCCAGACCCTGACCGTCACTTTGCCCGAAGGTGGTGCCCTGCATTCGCTGGACGAAGGCGAGCGCCGCGCCGAAATCGAGTTCCATTTCGCCATGCAGCCAACCACGGTGCCGGCACTGCTGCGCGTGCTGCATGCGCACGGGGTGGTGCGCGGTCGTAACGGCTTCGGCCTGCGTCGTCAGCTGGAAGGGCTGATGACCGGCAAGATCGACCTTACCTACGTCCGCGACGGGCGTTGGTACGTGCTCGATTACAAATCCAACCGCCTGCCCGATTACGCCCCGGCGCAGCTGGATGCGGCCATGCGCCACAGCGAGTACGACCTGCAGGCGCTGATCTACACCGTGGCCCTGCATCGCTGGCTGCGCTTCCGCATTGGTGCTGGCTACGACTACGCGCGTGACTTCGGTGGCATCCGCTATCTGTTCTGTCGCGGACTGGATGCAACCCGTCCGCAGTCGCCGGGGCTGTACGCGCACAACTTCGCACCGGAGCTGGTGCATGCGGTGGATGAACTGTTTGCCGGTGGCCGCGATGGCCATGCGGCCTTGTTGGCACGACTGGGAGGCGAGGCATGAGCCTGCTGGCCGCATTGAACAAAGCCGGCGCGCTGCGCGCGCTGGATCATGCCCTGGCGCAAAGCCTGCGGCGGCTGGATACGGAAACGCCGGACGCGGTGCTGGCGGCTGCGGCCTTGGCTTCGTTGGCGGTATCGCAGGGGCATGCGGGCTTTGATCCGACCCAGCCGCAGCGTTTGGTGGATGCCGGTGTGGAATGGCCGGCTGCCGAGGAATGGATTGCACAGCTGGAGGCGTCGAAGTGGATATCCACAGCTGTGGATAACAGCGTGGAATCGCAACAGGCTCCGCTGGTGTGGGAGAACGGGCTGCTGTATCTGCGTCGTTACCGCGAGTACGAGCGCCGCTTGGCTGCAGGCTTGCAGCGGATCGGGCAGGCGCCAGTTGCTGCTGGCGATGTGGCTGGATTGTCTGACGTGTTTACCCGCCTGTTCCCGGGGCAGGCCGCCGCGGCTCGGTTGGATCTGTTTGGAGCGCCCTCACCCCAACCCTCTCCCGCAGGCGGGAGAGGGGGCCAGAAGCGGGCAGCGCCGCAAGAGCCACAGGCCTCAGCGCAGCTGGACCTCTCCCTTCTCCCGCCGGCGGGAGAAGGTGCCCGAAGGGCGGATGAGGGGAAGCTCTTGGACCACCAAGCAAGAGCAGCTGCCACCGCCCTGCGCCACAACCTGCTGCTGGTCACCGGCGGCCCCGGCACCGGCAAGACCACCACCATCACCCGCCTGCTGGTGCTGCTGGCCGCACAGGCGCAGGCCACAAACCAACCAGCACCGCGTGTCGCCCTGGCAGCGCCAACCGGCCGCGCCGCCGAGCGCATGGCCGAAAGCCTGCGTCACGCCCTGCAGAAGCTCTCGGTGGAAGGCATCGACAGCGCCCTGTGCGAGCAACTGCCAAGCACCGGCACCACCTTGCACCGCCTGCTCGGCGTGATCCCGGATTCGCCGCGCTTCCGCCACCACGCCGACAACCCGTTGCCCTATGACGTCATCGTGGTCGACGAAGCCTCGATGATTGACCTGCCATTGATGACCAAGCTGGTCGAAGCCATCGCCGCCGGCACCCGCCTGGTGCTGCTCGGCGATCCCGATCAGCTGCCGTCGGTGGAAGCGGGCGATGTGCTCAGCGCCATCCTGCGTGCTGCCGGCGATGGCCTGCGCACCGCCGCAACGGACGCCGACGCGTTGCGCCCTCTGCTGGGCGAACTGCCGGCCGATGCGATCGAAACCAGACCTGCCGACTTCGCTGGGGCACGCGTGCAGCTGCAGCGTGGCTACCGCCAGAGTGAAGCCCTGCAGCTGGCACCACTGGCCAGCGCCATGCGCGATGGCGACGCAGTGCAGACGCTGCAACTGCTGCGCGACGCTGAACTGACCGGCGTGCACTTCCACGAAGGCGATATCGATCCACTGCAGGCCTGGCGCGAGCCGCTGCAGCAGTACTGGCAGGCACTGGCCGATGCGCCCACGCCGGCCGACGCGCTGGCCCTTGCAGCTCGCATGCGCCTGCTCACCGCCGTACGCGAAGGCCCGCAAGGCGCGCGCGGGCTCAACGCCCGCATCGAAGACCTGCTCGCCGGCACCCGCGGCCGCGCGCTGGGCCCGGGCTGGTTCCACGGGCGCCTGCTGATCATTGGCGAGAACAGTTACCGCCATCGCCTGTTCAACGGCGACGTCGGCATCTGCCTGCGTGATGGCGACGGCCGCAGCACCAGTGCCTGGTTCCCCGGCGACGATCCCGCCAACCCGCGTGCCTTCCACCCGGCGGCCTTGCCGCTGCACGAAAGCGCGTTTGCGATGACTGTGCACAAGGCGCAGGGCTCGGAGTTCGACCAGGTCTGGCTGCAGCTGCCACGCCGCGACAACCGCGTGCTCAGCCGCGAGCTGCTCTACACCGGCATCACCCGCGCCCGTAACGGCCTGCATCTGGCCGGTAGTGCAGAAGTGATAGAAGCAGCTCTGGCTCGGCATGCCAGTCGCTGGTCCGGCTTGGCGCAGCGCTTGTCTCCCTCCCTTTCGCCGTAGGCGAAGGGGGGCGATCCGTCCGCGCAAACAGCACTCCTCCCCAACCTTCCCCTCCGCTTTTGGCGAAAGGGAGGGAGACAAGCGCTCTGCCCCCTCCCTTTGGCGCAGCCAAGGGGAGGGTTGGGGAGGGGTGCTTCAAAGCCTTTGCTTTCCCCAACAGTCACGCCTAAAAAGACCCGACAAACGAACACGCAAGGACGCCCATGAAAACCCTGACAAGCACAGCACTGCTGCTACTGGCCCTGACCGGCTGCAACAAGGAGGCACCGGCCACCGTCACGTCCGAGCCAAGCCAAGCAACGACCAGCACCAGCGCCCAGGACATCAGCAACGCCCGCAGCTTCCTCAGCCACATCTACGCCGGCTACCACCCGGATGCCGGGCTGGACGCGATCCTGCCCGACGAAGCGGTCTACACGCCGGCGCTGATCGCTGCGATGCAGGCCAATAGCGACGCGTACGCCGGCGAAGTCGGCTATCTGGACGGCGATCCGCTCTGTGACTGCCAGGACACCGCCCAGGACCTGCGCCAGCTCAGCTTCGACATCCAGCCACTGGCCGACGGCCAGCTGCGTGCCAGCGCCCAGCTCGACGACCCCGAGCACCCCTTGCAGCTGCAGTTGACCCTGCAGCGCCAGGGCGGCAGCTGGCGCATTGCCGACATCGCCAACGCGCGTGCGCCCAGCCTGTTGCAGGCGCTGGAGCGCGATACCGCCACGGCCAAGCAGGCCGCAGGGCAGGCACCTTGAACCGGCGGATCAGTCGGCTTAAAAAAAATCCAAGTAAAACAATGAAATAGAGCTAATGAAGCCGGCCCGCCGGAGCCGGTCAAGGCGCCGTAAATGCTCCTCCACAGCCCCGACTGGTAGCATGTCCACCCCGTAATCCAAGCGCAGTTCTGTAATGGCCGATCCCAAGAACCCGTCCGTCACCCAAGCCCAGGCCGAAGACGCCGTGCGCACCCTGCTGCGCTGGGCGGGTGAAGATCCCACCCGCGAAGGCCTGCTCGACACCCCGCGGCGGGTGGCCGAGGCCTATGGCGACTGGTTCAAGGGCTATAACGACGACCCGCGCGAGTACCTGGCCCGTACCTTCGAGGAAGTGGCCGGCTACGACGAAATGATCGTGCTGCGCGACATCGAGTACGAAAGCCACTGCGAGCACCACATGGCGCCGATCATCGGCCGTGTGCACGTCGGCTACATCCCCAACGGCCGCGTGGTTGGCATCTCCAAGCTGGCGCGCGTGGTCGAGGCCTATGCGCGGCGCTTCCAGGTGCAGGAAAAGATGACCGCGCAGATCGCCGACGTCATCCAGGACGTGCTGCAGCCGATGGGCGTGGGCATCGTGGTGGAAGGCGCACATGAGTGCATGACCACCCGCGGCATCCACAAGCGTGGTGTCAGCATGGTCACCTCGCGCATGCGCGGCACCTTCCATGACGACGCGCGCACCCGCGCCGAGTTCCTGCGTTTCATCGAAGTCGGCCACGCCCGACGCTGAGCCCAGGGATCGCACGCGCTCGATGAAGTACCGCCAACGTATCGCCGGCTACCAGCGTCTGCGCGAGCAGCCGCTATGGAAACTGCTGGCCTCCGACCGTGCGCCGGTGCTGGTGGGCCTGTTGCAGGGCCTGCTGCTGGAAGCCGACCGTCGTATCCCCGGCTCCATCCTCGCCGAGCGCCTGCAGCAGCAGCTGGACACGCTCAATGGCGAGGAGCTCGAGGTCGAGCTGCCGCGTACCGCGCCGGCCTACATCGCCTACTGGCTGGCCCAGGGCTGGCTGGTGCGGCGCCTGCCTGAAGGCGCGAGCGAAGAGGAATACGAACTGTCGCGGCACGCCGTGCAGGCGATCCGCTTCATCGCCGGCATCGAGCACAACGCCAGCCTGGCCACCGAAAGCCGCCTGGCCATGGTGATGCAGCAGATCTCGCAGCTGGCCCAGCAGACCGAGGCCGATCCGGAAGCACGCTTGGCCGCATTGAAGGCCGAGCGTGACCGCATCGATGCCGAGATCGCGCAGGTGTCCACCGGCAAGGTCAGCGCGCTGGATGGCAAGCGTGCGCTGGAACGCACCCGCGACGTGATCCGCCTGGCCGATGATCTGGCCGAGGATTTCCGCCGTGTGCGCGATGACTTTGAGCAGCTCAACCGCCGCTTCCGCGAACGCATCATCGACGACGAAGGCGCACGCGGTGACGTGCTCGACCGCCTGTTCAACGGCGTCGATGTGATTGGTGAATCCGATGCCGGGCGCAGCTTCCAGGCGTTCTGGGACCTGCTCAATGATCCGCGCCGCAGTGGCGAACTCGACGCTGCGCTGGACACCGTGCTCAACCGTGGCTTCACTCGCAAGCTGGACCGCAACGAGCGCAACTTCCTGCGCAACTTCACCAGCACCCTGCTGGAGCGCGGCGGCCAGGTGCACGAGGTGATGCAGCATTTCGCCCGCAGCCTGCGTGGCTTCGTGCAGAGCCGTGGCTACCTGGAACAGCGCCGGCTAAACCAACTGCTCAAGCAGGCGCAGGGCCAGGCCCTGCAGCTGCGCGATGAAGTGCGGCCGACCGCGCCCACCGGCTTCGTGTTGCCGCTGTCCTCGGCGCGCATCCGCTCGATCGGCCAATGGCGCCTGCACGACCCGCGCACGCATCAGGTCGACACCTCCATCTATTACGCCGAGGCCGCCGAGATCACCCTCGACAGCGTCGGTGATCTGGTCGCGCAGTCGGAAATCGACGTGCGCACGCTGAAAGACAATCTCTTCATGCTGCTGGGTTCACGCCCGCGCCTGAGCATCTCGCAGGTATTGCGCGAGCGGCCGGCGCGGCAGGGCCTGGGCAGCGTGATCGGCTATCTCTCCATCGGCACCCGCCATGGCAAGGTGATGACCGACCAACTCGAAACCGTGGAATGGACCGGCGGTGACGGCGTGGTGCGACGCGCCCGCGTGCCGCTGATCTGGTTCCTCAAGGAAAGACGCGATGAACTGGTCTGAGACCGAAACCGATAGCGAAGCCACCAGTGCGCCCGTCGCGCAGGCACCCACCCTGAGCGGCGGCGCCCTGTTTGTCGGCGACAGCGGCCGCCTGCCGGTCGATGCACGTCGCGCGCTGTGCCTGCTGCTGGCCGGCCCCAGCGTCGACGCCCAGCGCCAGCCAGCGCAATGGGCGGCACTGCTGCGCAATGAAGACGACGTGCGCAGCCTGCTGTGCGAACTGTTCCTGGAGCTGGTGCTGGACCGTGATGGCGGCGTCGCCTTCACCCGCCAGTTCGATACTGCCGAACTCGACTCGCCCAACCTGCTGCGCGCCGCACCGCTGACCTTCATCGAGTCGGTGCTGCTGCTGTTCCTGCGCCAACAGCTGGCCGAGGCCGATACCCGCGGCGAACGCGCGGTGGTGGCCGAGTTCCAGCTGGTGGAAGCGATGAGCATCTACCAGAAGAACGTCTCCACCGACCAGGCCGGCTACGGCAAGCGGGTCACCGCTGCCATCGCCAAGATGCGCGAGAACCAGCTGCTGTCCAAGCTGCGCGGCAGCGAGGACCGCTATGAAGTATCGCCGGCGCTGAAGCTGCTGTTCTCGGCCGAGGACGTGCAGGTGCTGGTCGAGGCTTACCGCCAGTTGCGCGACGGCGATGCCGTCGCTGACGCGGTTGCCGACGATGAAGATAACAACGGCGCTGCCGCCGAATGATGCCTGGCACCCACGCCACGCTGACCAGAATGACCACCGCCGCGCTGTGCGTGGCGGCTGAAGGATGAGCCGTATGGAAACCACGTCCCACACCCTGCTTCCCAATGCCGCGTTGTTCAACGACCCGGCCAGCGATGCCCGCGCGAACCAGTTCCGCATGCGCCGTTTGCAGGTGCTCAACTGGGGTACGTTCTCCGGCCTGACCGAAGTGCCGATCGCCGAACGAGGCTTCCTGTTCGTTGGCCGCTCTGGCTCAGGCAAGTCCACCCTGCTCGATGGCATGAGCGCATTGCTGACGCCGCCTAGCATCGTCGACTTCAACGCCGCCGCGCGCGAAGCCGAGCGTTCGGGCCGCGACCGCTCGCTGGTGTCGTATGTGCGTGGCGCCTGGGCCGACCAGCAGGACAGCGAGTCCGGCGAAATCGCCACCCAGTACCTGCGCAAGGGCGCTACCTGGAGCGCATTGGCGCTGGAATACCACAACGCCCGCGGCGACGCGGTGTCGATCGTGCGGCTGTTCTGGATTGCCGGTGCCGGCACCTCGGCCAATGACGTGCGCAAGCACTACATGGTGATCCCGCGTCGCTTCGACCTGGCCACCGAAATGGAAGGCTTCGACCTGGACCTGCGCAAGCTGCGCGGTCGCCTGGGCGAAGACGTCGGCCACTTCGACAGCTTCACCGGTTATGCCGAGCGCTTCCGTCACCTGCTGGGTATCGGCAACGACATGGCGCTGCGTCTGCTGCACAAGACCCAGTCGGCCAAGAACCTTGGCGACCTCAATGGCTTCCTGCGTGGCTTCATGCTGGAAGAGCCGCGTACCTTCGAAGCGGCCGACCGTCTGGTCGACGACTTTGCCGAGCTCGATGGCGCCCACCACGCCGTGGTCACCGCGCGTCGCCAGGTTGAAACGCTGACCCCTGCGCGTGATTTCCACCAGGACCTGATGTCGCTGCGCAAAGGTGTGGCGACGCTGCGTGACCTGCAGATCGGCATCGACGGTTTCCGCGAGGAAAAGCGTCTGGAGCTGGTCAACGAGCGCCTGAAAGAAGTGGAAATGCTCGACCGCGGCCTGATGGGCGAGGAAGGGCAGCGCCGGCAGTCGCTGGACAACCACGAACAGAAGCTGGTCGAACTGGAACGCCAGCAGCGCGAGCAGGGCGGTGAGCGCATCGACGAGCTCGAGCGCGAGCGTATCCGCATCGAACGCGAGGTCGAAGAACGCAGCCGCCGCCGCAAGCAGCTGGAAGGCGCCTGCCGCCAGCTCGGCATGGTGCTGGCTGAAACCGCCAGCGGCTTCTCCGAACAGGTGGAGCAGGCGCGTGCCTTGATCGATGGCACCAAGTCCGGTGCTGGCACCGTGGACGACGCCATCGCCGAGCGCATGGCCGAGCGCCGCGACGACGAGAAGCGTTTCGCCGCACTGCGGGTGGAACTGGAGTCGCTGAAGGCGGCGCCGAGTTCGATCCCGGCGCCGCTGCAGCAGCTGCGCGCACGTCTGTGCGACGACACCGGCCTGTCCGAGTCCGCGCTGCCCTTCGTCGGCGAGTTGATCCAGGTGCGCGAGGACCAGATCGGCTGGCGCGGTGCGATCGAGCGCGTGCTGCACGGCTTCGCGCAATCGCTGCTGGTCGACGAGAAGCATCACCAGCAGGTCGCCGAGTGGGCCAACCGTACCCACCTGGGCACCAAGCTGGTGTATTTCCGCATCCGTGACAACGAACTGCTGCACGCACGCGAGCCGGAGAAGCGTTCGCTGATCCACAAGCTGCAACTGCGCGATCATCCCTACGGCGACTGGGTCTACAACGAGCTGCAGCGCCGCTTTGATTACACCTGCGTGGAAAACGCCGGGCAGCTGCGCAACGAAGACCGCGCGATCACCCGCGAAGGCCAGATCAAGCACCCGGGCGACCGCTACGAGAAGGACGACCGGCATGCGGTCAACGATCGCAAGCGCTGGATGCTGGGCCATGACAACCGCGACAAGCGTCGCGTGTTCGAACGCGAAGGCCAGGAGCTGGCCCAGCGCATCGCCCGCAGCGAGGCCGACGTGGCAATGCTGCGCAAGCAGCGCGAGAGCGGACAGGAAAAGCAGTTGGCCGCGCACTCGCTGATCGAGCGCGACTGGGACGAAATCGATGTCGGCCCGCGCCTGCAGCGCCTGAGCGATATCGACGAGCAGCTGGTCGACCTGCGCGAAGGTGACACGGCACTGGCGCGCATCGGCCAGCAGATCGAATTGACCCGCGGCCTGCGTGACCAGGGCAAGCGTACCTATGAAGACGTGCGGCTGGAACGCGGTCAGTTCTCGCGTGAGCGCGCACGCCTGGAGCAACTGCGTGACAACGGCCAGGCGCGCGTCGCCAGCGCACCGTTGACCGAGCTGCAGCGCGAAGGTCTGGAAGAGCGCCTGAACATCCTGCCGGGCTTGAACCTGGAAAGCCTGGAAAGCCACTTCCGCGTGATCGAGCGTGGTCTGGCCGAAGAGTTGGGCAGCAGCCAGGGCCGTGATGCCAAGTTGACCCAGCATCTGCTCGATTGCTTCCGCAAATACACCCAGCAGTGGCCGGAAGACTCCGGCGACTTCACGGTGTCGCTGACCAGTGCCGACGATTTCCTTGCGCGTTTGACCCGCCTGGAGAGCGACGGTCTGCCGCGCCATGAAGGCCGCTTCTTCGAGCTGCTGCAGACCCAGAGCAAGAACAACCTGCTGGCCCTGCAGCGGCACACCGCCGAAGCGCACAAGGCGATCAAGCAGCGCATGGACGAGGTCAATGCCTCGCTGGAACAGGTCGCATTCAACCGCGGCACCGTGCTGGCCATCGACGTGCACGACCGGCGCCTGCCGGAAGTGCAGGACTTCCAGCTGCAGTTGCGCGCGGTGTTGACCCACCAACAGACCGAAGACCGCTCGCTGGCCGAGTCCCAGTTCAACGTGTTGCGTGATCTGGTGCGTCGCCTTGGCGCGCAGGAATCTGAGTTGCGCCGCTGGCGCGAGCAGGTGCTCGACGTGCGCCAGCATGTGGAGTTCATCGGCGTCGAGCTGGATGCTGATACCCGCGAGCAGGTTGAAATCTATCGCAGTGGCGCCGGCAAGTCCGGTGGCCAGCGGCAGAAGCTGGCGACGACCTGTCTTGCCGCCGCCTTGCGCTACCAGCTGGGTGGCGAGGACGGTGAGCTGCCTCGCTACGCCGCGGTGGTATTGGACGAAGCCTTCGACAAGGCCGACAACGAATTCACCGCCTTGGCGATGAACATCTTCGAGAACTTCGGTTTCCAGATGGTGGTGGCCACCCCGCTGAAGTCGGTGATGACGCTGGAGCCGTTCATCGGCGGCGCGTGTTTCGTCGAGATCAGTGGCCGCCACGATTCGGGTGTACTGCTGATCGAATACGACGACGCAGGCAATCGCCTGAAGCTGCCGGCGCGCGCACGTGGTGCGATGGCGCAGGCCAATGCGGAAGATGCGGTGGATGTGCCGGTTGCGGCTGAGGCACCGGCTGCGTCCAGTGCAGCTGCTGATGCCGAGCTTGAAGCGCCGGTTGCTGAAGCTGCAGTGGAAGCGGAAGCCAAGCCCTCGGTGAAGAAAGCTGCGAAGAAGGCTTCGACGAAGAAGAATATTCCGGCCTGATGGCAGGGAAGCGAAGTTTTTCCTGTTGTCGTGGCCGCCAGGCTTTTTCTTCTCCCGCTTGCGGGGGAAGGTGCCCGAAGGGCGGATGGGGGAGCTTTTGATTCTGCTTTCGCTGTTGCTGTTGCATTGAGCCAAAGCACCCCTCCCCAACCCTCCCCTTGGCCTTCGGCCAAAGGGAGGGAGCACAGCCAAAGCAAAGCCAGCGCTGCGCTTGTTACCCTCCCATAACCCAATACACGCGCAACGGATATCAGCATGCATTACGTGGAAATCATCACCGCCCTGGTGGTGCTGCAATACTTGTTCTTCATTGTGCAGGTCGGCCGCGCGCGTGGCCGCTACGGCGTCAAGGCACCCGCCGTTACCGGCCACGAAGGCTTCGAACGCGCCTACCGCGTGCAGATGAACACCTTGGAGCTGATGGTCGCGCTGCTGCCAAGCATGCTGATCGCCGCACGCTTCTGGCCAGCCGAATGGGTGGCAGGCATTGGTGCGGTGTACCTGGTCGGCCGCTTCATCTACTGGCGTGCCTATGTCGGCAACCCGTCCAGCCGCGGCCTTGGCTTCGGCCTGTCGATGCTGCCGGTGCTGGTGCTGCTGTTGATGGCGCTCGCTGGTGCGTTCCTGCGCTGAGCAATCCAGCTCTTGTAGGAGCGGCGTAAGCCGCGAAGCAGGACCGCCTGCCGCCGTCGATCAATCTGCAATCGAGACAAGCCCGGCGTTGGGTCAGCAGGAATTCCAGTGGACTGGGCACTTGCGCCCACCGGCTTCGCGGCTTACGCCGCTTGTGTCTGCCAGATGAGTAGATTGCGGTTGAGAGCGGAGTGCGGCAGCCCGTTACGACGCAGTGCGTGCAAGCACGTGTAGGAGTTGGGGCGCCGCACTCCAAACTC
>Ga0308157_10000665_pt1 | contig 99272 bp, 76 predicted proteins | sample PhyBR1_FD_201035 | JGI IMG/M metagenome (GOLD analysis project Ga0308157, IMG submission 201035) | Phyllosphere microbial communities from UC Gill Tract Community Farm, Albany, California, United States - DLSLB.R1 | ecosystem: Host-associated > Plants > Phyllosphere > Unclassified | place: USA...
CGATCTGCCAATGCGGTGCGGACAACTTCTGCGGCGTCTGGCTTGTCGCCCATGAAGATGAACTCTAGGTTGAGGTAGTTGAACTCAGACGAATCCACGAAGGCAGATTCCTTTCACTGGTGAAGTTACGGTCTACTATCAATCATAGTTTGGGGTAACGCATGATAGACAAAACGCGCCATGGGAAAACTATGTCAGTTCCCATGGCGCGTTGTCGGTTTATGCAGCTGGCGGGCTTGTTACTTGCCCAAGTACTTCTCGAAACCTGCTGGCAGGTTCAGGCTTGATGGATCGAAGTCCTGGTTGGCGCCGGCGCCAAAGGATGCTCCGCTGGGTGCCGAAGAATTCTTGTTCTGGGCTTCCAGCTGGGCCTGTGCGGCCTTCGCTGGGTTACCGTACTTGACCTGCTTCTTGCCCTTACCCTTGGCCTTCGCCTTGCGGGCAGCACCACGGCCAGCACCTGGCATGCCAGGGATACCGCCACCGGCAGCCATCTTCTTCATCATCTTCTGCGCTTCGGTGAAACGCTCAAGCATCTGGTTCACCTCGGAGACCGAGACGCCCGAACCCTTAGCAATACGGGCGCGACGTGAACCATTGATGATCTTTGGTGCCACGCGTTCGTGTGGGGTCATCGAACGAACGATGGCTTCCACACGGTCAATCTGACGCTCATCAAACTGCTCAAGCTGCTGGCGAGAAATCTGCGCACCGGGCATCATGCCCAGCAGCTTCTTCATCGAGCCCATCTTCTTGATCTGGGCCATCTGCGCCAGGAAGTCGTCCAGGGTGAAGTCTTCTTGGTCGGCGAATTTCTTCGCCATACGCTCGGCTTCGTTCTTATCCCAGTTCTTCTCAGCCTGTTCGATGAGCGTCATCACGTCGCCCATGTCCAGGATGCGTGAAGCCATACGATCTGGGTGGAAGATCTCGAAGTCATCCAGGTTTTCACCGGTGGATGCGAACATCACTGGCTTGCCGGTGACCGAAGCAACCGACAGGGCGGCACCACCACGGGCGTCACCATCCAGCTTGGAGAGGACCACACCGGTGAAGTCGACACCTTCATGGAAGGCCTGTGCGGTGTTCACCGCATCCTGACCGATCATGGCGTCAATAACGAAGAGGACTTCGTCAGGGTTGATGGCTGCGCGAATGTTCGCAGCCTGGGCCATCATTTCGGTGTCAACACCCAAACGGCCCGCGGTATCCACGATGACCACGTCATGCAGCTTGGACTTAGCTTCGGCGATACCATCGCGGGCCACTGCTACCGGGTCACCGGTAGGGGTATCAAATTCTGAGGAGACACCCGGGTGTGGTGCATAGACAGGAACACCGGCACGCTCACCGTTGATCTGCAACTGCTTAACAGCGTTGGGGCGCTGTAGGTCACAGGCCACCAGCATTGGGGTGTGGCCCTCAGACTTCAGGTGCTTGGCCAACTTACCGGCCAGGGTGGTCTTACCGGCACCCTGCAAACCGGCGAGCATGATCACCGTAGGAGGGTTCTTGGCCAGGTTCAGGCGGCGGGTTTCGCCACCGAGGATGCCAACGAGTTCCTCGTTGACAATCTTGACGACCTGCTGGCCCGGGTTAAGGGACTCGGAAACCTCGGCACCCAGGGCGCGTTCTTTCACCTGGGCCACGAAGGCGCGGACCACCGAGACGGCAACGTCAGCGTCGAGCAGGGCGCGGCGGATTTCGCGGACGGTACCGTCGATGTCTGCTTCAGTCAGGCGGCCCTTACCGCGCAGATTTTTGAAGGTTGCTGTCAGGCGATCGGAAAGTGAATTAAACACGTGCCGGGCACTTCTTTCGATAGGTCTTGTGGTGCGCATCAAAAAACGCACAGGACTCGACTTATAAGAATATCAAGAATCAGAGCATGGGATAACCGCCGCCACGAGGTCCACCACTAGACGGCTGTCACTTCAGCACTCAGTTGTGCCCCAGGTGCCAGGCACCGGCCGCGTACTGTTGCGCCCAGAAGTCAGCGAAGCGCCCCTTGGCAGCTAACAATTCCTCGATGCTCCCATCCTCGATAATTCGCCCGCCTTCCATGAACAGCACCCGGTCTGCCGCAGCAATTGAGCTCAGGCGATGGGCAACAATGACACGGGTGCGCTGCCGTGGATCATCACTCAAGGCTGCTGCCACCGCGCTTTCGTTCTCGGTATCCAGTGCGCTGGTGGCCTCATCCACCAGCAGTATCCGGGCGGGTTTAAGCAGGGCTCGGGCGATGGATACACGTTGACGCTCACCACCGGACAGCCTGGACCCACCTTCTCCCACATCGTGATTCCATCCCTCAGGTAGCCGGGCTACCAGCGTATCCACGCGGGCCAGCGCAGCTGCCTGTTCAATCTGTGTCTTTTGGGCCTGGCTGTGGCCACTGCGTAGGTTCTCGCGCAGGCTTCCGGCAAACAGGTAGGGGTGTTGGAAGACCATGCTGATCTGCTCTCGGCGTGCTTCTTCGCTCAGCGTGCTGGTATCCACCTCATCGATGAGCACCGCACCAGAATCTGGTTCATGTAACCCGGCCAGCAGCGCGAGCACCGTGCTCTTGCCAGAGCCCGAAGGACCGACAATGGCGGTGGTACTTCCCGGCTGTAATTCCAGGTTGAAGTCCTGCAGAACGTTCCGGCCCTGTCCTGTTTCCCCATAGCTGAAGCTCACCTGGCGAAGTTCAAGCAGTGGCGCATCGCGTGAGTCCAACTCCTGATCGCCTGCCGTGACCTGTGGGGCTTTCAGCACCTCGCGCATGCGGCGCAGTGCTCCGGTCATGCTTTCCATGCCCGGCGCCAGCTCAGCGAGCACCGTGAAGGATTCCAGATAACGCACGATCACCACAATCAACGCGATGGCTTGGGGTACCTGCAGTTCACCCTCCATGCTTTGTACCACCACGGTGACCGCCAGCAGCACTAACACCAGCTGGCTGGCCACGGAGAACAGGATTTGCCCGGGGACCTGCAAGAGCAAGAGTTTCATCCCAGTCCGATGCTGGTGATTTAACGCGGCCCCGGCGTGACTGCGGGCCGGTTCCACCCGGCGGGCAGCCCGCAAGGCCTGTTGGGTGCGGGCGAATTCCATAATGCGTTCGGTCAGTGCGCTATTACTCTGCGCAGCTTCACCCTCGGCACGCCGTGAGATGACACCGGCACCCCAGTAGGCGGCCACGAGCACCGGCACACCCAGTAGCGCCGCGAGACCCAGTGGCAGGTTGATGGGCAGCAATGCTACTCCTAAGAACACCGGCAACAGCACGGCGCTAAGGATCGGGGTCACCAAATAGATGATGACGCCTACCAGATCTGGGCCGCTGGCAGCTATAGCCTGCCGGGCGGTGGCTGTGTTCTCGGCGTTGAACCATGGCAGTCGGATACGGGTGATCCGCTCGGCCAGGGTGCGTTGTCCTGAATCAAGCAGGCTGAACCCCAAGCTGTAGGCCCGCCGGGCACTGAGGGAGTCAATCCACCAGCCACAAGCTGTGACCAAGACGAGCGCACCCAACCATCCCCAGGCCGCGGACGGGTCAGCGGAAAACAATGTCGCCAACAGTGGTACGAGCAATACGGTTCCGGCAGCGCGCAGCATGAGTCCCAGCACGTTCAATGCTAGGTGGCCGACCACCAGTGAACGGCCTTGCGTACCCTGCAGGGTCAGTAGGGTGCGAATCATGAGCGGGCCTCCTTCGACTCGGTACCGACACCAACACTGGTACGGGCAGTGTGACTGGCAGTGCTGTTGGTATTGATGGGATCCTCCATGCCCGAGACACCTCCGGCATTCCACAGCTGCGCGTAGCGGCCACCGCCCTCCAGCAGCTCATCATGGGTGCCACTTTCAGCCACGCGCCCGTGCTCCAGCACCACAATCTTGTCGACACCGGTGATGGTGTGTAGCCGGTGCGCGATGACCAAGACGGTGCGCCCAACGGTGAGTCGATCAAGAGCCTGTTGCACCTGGTATTCGGATTCTGGGTCAGCAAAGGCGGTGGCTTCATCTAGGACGAGGACCGGAGTGTCGGCCAGTAGGGCCCGGGCGATGCTGAGCCGCTGCATTTCTCCGCCGGAGAGTCCATTATGTGTATCCAGCACGGTGTCATAACCCTGCGGTAGCTGGGTAATACGTTCGTGTAGCTGCGCCGCGGTGGCTGCGCCGATGACTTCTTCGCGGCTTGCTTCGGACCGGGCCAGGGCAATGTTCTCATGTACCGTGCCAGCCACAATTTGGACCTGCTGGAACACAAATCCCACGCTGACATAAAGTTCCTCGGCACTCAAGGTGCGTAGATCACGCCCATTAAGTTTGATGGCGCCGGCAGTGACGTCGTGGAAGCGGGCGAGCAGGCTAGCCAGTGTGGATTTTCCAGAACCGGAGGGACCTACCAGGGCGGTGACGGTGCCCGGTTCCAGGCACAGGGTGATGTCTTCTAGCACCGGAACCCCGGGGTGGTATTCGAAGCCCACGTTGGTAAAGTCCACCGTCACCTGATGGCTAGGTGTGTCGGTCCCCTGAGGCACGCCGGAGTCTTTGGATGCATCACCTTGGGTGAGGGTCTGCAATTCTGGTTCGTCCAAGGTGTTTTGGATGCGTCTGGCTGCCAACAGCCCGGTACGAAGACCGGCCAACCCATATCCGGCACCCATCAGCTTCGACCCAAAGGTGGTACCCAAGAAGAGGAAGGGCAACAGGTTCACCGGGTTCATGGCCCCGGCAGTAATCAGCCAGGTCCCCATCACACCTATCAGCAGCAAGAAGGTGGACGGACGGGTGACCAAGTCGATGAAGGTTTTTTGCCCGTTCAGTGGGCGTTGCCAGTCGTTGAGGAACTTGATGTAGGCATCCAGCTTGGAGCTGAACCCGGAGTCTGCCCCGCCGCCAAAGATGCGGATCACCGGCTGACCTTCGAGGTAGGAACCTGCCTCAGAGTTCATGCTCTCGGCCCAGCCGGTGGCTTGGGCGGTGCGTGGCCCGGATTGGACCACCATGATGGCCATGGCCACCACATAGGTCAGTACCGGGATGAGCAGTACGAGTGCAATCCGCCAGTCCACAATGAACAGGTAAATAAGTACGGCCAGTGGTGCGCTCACTGCAGCCACGGCATCGGGTACCGCGTGGGTGACCAGATAATGCAGGGCCAGGGTGTCATCCTGGATAACCTGTTTGACCTGCCCAGAACTGCGAGCATCAAATCATCCCAGCGGTACCTTAGCTAATTTACCCAGCAATCGGCGGCGCAATTGATGGGCGAACCGAGCATCCACGGTATGCAGCCACAGGTACAGGGCACTACTAAGTAATACGCCGCCTCCCATCAGTCCCACGGCCCACCAACCCAAACTCCACAGGTCTTGGGCCGGCGCCCCGGTCAACAGTAGCCGAGCCAGTTCAGCCAACAGCACGAAGGGAAGCAATTGCAACAGGGTGATCAATGCTTGGAGGAATCCGGCGGCGATGAGCTTGGTTTTCAGCGGGGCGAGCAATGCTCCCGCGGCGACAGAACGCCAGGATCCTTTACTTGTTTCTCCCGTGCTGACGTGTTGCTCGGCCTGTTGTTGCGGCTGCGTTGAGGCTTCGGTATGTAGTGGCTCTTGGACGTCGGTGGTGGTCTCTTCGACCAGGTCTTTGGGCCGGCGAGAGCCGAAGGCTCGCCCGTAGTACCAATAGGCCTGGGCGTGAATCTCTGATTTGGGGAACCCAAAGTCATCGCGTAACCGCCGACGCAGATACTTGAGGCTGCCCGATTCCGGTGCACTCCAGGCGTACCAGTTGGACCAGTCACGGACTTCCAGGCTGGCGGACAGGGACTGCTCGCCGTTACGTGGCACCCAGTGCAGTGTCAGCCTCGGGTGGGTGGGCAATGGTAGTTGCGCATCAAGTTCGCTGTGTTCTTCAAGGTACACCTCGATCGGCACCTGGCTGGGAATGGCGCCAACGATGGCGTTGATGGCTGGCAGGGAGGCGCTATCACCGATGAGTAGGCAGCCATCTGGCAATTCTGCTGGTACTTCAAAACTGGAAAAACCCAGGGTGGTGACGTTGATACTCTGCCCTACCGTCGCTTTCCGCATCCATGCCGAGGCGAGGCCGGCTGGCTCGTGGAGCACGACGTCCACGGCGAAGTGGCCGGTGGCTAAATCTACTTCGCTGAGGGTGTAGGCACGCTGGTGTTCTAGCTGCGGGTCTTGTGGGTCGGGGAACCAGAAACGTAAAAATGCGGTGGGTGCTGGGATGACTTGGGCTAGCAGTGTCGGTGAAGTAAAGCGCACCCGTACAAAGTGTGGGGCAAGGTGAACAATGTCCCTCACGGTAGCTGGGTGGTCTTTGGCGCCGTAGGCTCGGGTGACCGCACCGTTAAATCCTCGTTTAGCCATGATTGACCCCTGTTGTTGATCTGTGCTGCGAAATTGTTGTGGGCAGTGAAGTTGCCGTATCCAGTGCGCTTCGAATCTCTTCGACTGTGCGTCCCGGTGGGGCGGCGGCCACGAACCCGGACACGGCTGCACCGAGCCACAGTCGCACATATTCGGCCGGTTCAATCTGTGGCAGTCGACGTTGGGCGGCGCTGAGTTCGGCATCGGCAAACATGCCATCCACCGCCAACGAGTATTCGCTGTGATAACCCTCCGTGCGGGATCGCTGGAGTTCTTCGGTGGCTGCGTATCCGATGGCGATAGAGGCCACCGCTGAGCTCAGCACGATGGCCGCATCGAGACTATAACCTCGGCGGCCTAAGGCTTGGGCTGTGGTGGACAAGAGCCGGCGACCGGCTTCCCCGCGTGGGAAGAGGGTCTGTATATAGGAGGCCAGGCCGGGGTGTTTGAGGATGAAGTCGCGTAGTTGTAGGCCCATGCAGGTGAGGTATTGCTCGATATCGTGGTCTGGTTCTTCGGCTATGTGCAGGTCTGCCAAGATCGCTTCGCCGACGACGCGTTCTAGGTCCCAACGATTAGCCACGTGGCGATACAGTGCCGCCGGTGTCACCTCAAGTTTGAGGGCCACCGCATTGAGGCTCAGATCAGCCAGTCCGATCTGACGGCCCGCACGAGTGATGTCCCCAATGGACAGGCCAGGCGGTCTTCCTCCGGCGTGAGCCATGATTCCCCTAGTTAGTTATAGGCATTAACTAAGGTCATCCTATCTATAAGAGTGGAATTACGAAAGAAAAAATTATCCCAATACATTTTCCGTTACTTACTCACGTCGCCACTAACGAAGTGCCACTACGGGAATACACAAAAGAAACCGCCGGTGGCTGCATGGCCCACCGGCGGTTTCCCGGACACCGTGTTGGTGCCCTACCCCTTGATCATGTTCTTATTATTTTTCAGCTCCCACCCCTTTTACTTTGAGGCCAGCTGGTAACCGGCATCGTTGTGCTCAGCGGCGTCGATACCGGCAATTTCAATATCTGCCGATACTCGCCATGGGCTGAACTTGCCGATGACCGAAGCGATAACCCACGTCATTGCCGCGGAGAAGATCATTACTACGAGCAGTGTCATGAACTGTGCAACCAGCTGCGAGAGACCGCCACCGTAGAACAGGCCACCAGCGTTTTCCTCGGTTGGCAGTGCGAAGAAGCCGAGGTAGAGGGTGCCGATGATACCGGCGACCAGGTGAACACCGACCACGTCCAGTGAATCATCGTAGCCAAGCTTCCACTTGAGGTTGACGGCCCAAGCCGAACCTGCACCAGCCAGTACACCCAGCAGCAGTGCTGCCCATGGGGCCAGGTCTGCACACGAAGGGGTGATGGCAACCAAACCGGAGACTAGGCCTGAGGCAACGCCTACCGAGCTGGCACGTTCCCCACGCAGTTTTTCAACGAGGATCCAGCCAAGAACTGCTGCGCCTGGGGCTGCGAAGGTGTTGATCCAGATCAGGCCAGCCTGCTCAATGGTGGTGGCGGCACCAGCGTTGAAACCGAACCAGCCGAACCACAGTAGGCCTGCGCCGAGCATGACCAGTGGGGTGTTGTGTGGCTGAGGGCGATCGTGGAAGTTGTGACGCTGACCGAGCTTGAGAGCGAGGACAAGTGCGGCAATACCAGCGTTGGTGTGAACTACAGCGCCACCAGCGAAGTCAATGGCTTCGCCGAAGATCTTGCCAAGGAAACCATCGGAGGAGAGCAATCCTCCACCCCATACCCAGAAGGCAACCGGTGCGTAAACCAGGGTGACCCACAGTGGGATGAAGAAGAGCCATGGTGCAAAGCGAGCACGGTCGGCGATGGCGCCGGAGATAATGGCCACCGAAATCATGGCGAAGGTGCCAGAGAATCCTGCAGAGAGCAGGTCTGCTTGTTCGGTGTTGTGCATGGCGAAATCACTAATTGGATTTCCGACGATGCCTGCGATGGTTGGTTCACCGGCGGAGAATGAGTACCCCCACAGCACCCAGACCACTGCGGTAATTGCTGCGGCAGAAAAGCTCATCAGCATCATGTTCACAACGCCGGTAGAGCGGGTCATGCCGCCGTAGAAAATTCCCAGAGCCGGTGTCATCATCAAGACAAGTGCGGCTGCTATTAGGATCCATAAGCTGGCTACGTCCAACTCCATCTGGATCACATCCCCTCAAGGTGTTCGGTGTATCGGTGGCGAGTCGGGCCCTACTGCAGAATTGCGATGTCTTTGGCCCGGCGATGACTCCATTCTTCGCCACAGATGTTTCGATACACTCGCGGATTCGTTTCCAGTGTGTATCAAGACACCCCTGAGGGTAACGTTTACTTCTCGTGAATGTTTCACCGCTGTTTCGGTTGATTCACGCCTAAAAATACAGGCCGTGAAGTTGGCAACGGATGCGCCGGATCACTGGGAATCACGGCGCATCCGCAGTCAACAACACCACCAAACAGTCAAGGGACGCCACTTAGGCTCGCTTGATTTTGACCACCTCGAATTTCGGAACCGTGGTTGATCCACCAATGGTCGTGTCATAGGTCAACGAACCAAGCACCGTAGCGGTGACCTGAACGATGTCATCTGCGACGAAGTCATCCAGAATGTCGCAGCTAAAGAGTCCATCCCCGGCCGAGAACATGGAGTTGTATTCGTAGTCGTACTTCCCCACATGGGCGTGGCTCAAGTCTGCCCGGAATGAGCAGGGCCCGGTCCCTGAATCGAACTGGGTGATGCGCGCATAGAGGATGACGTTTTCATCAATATGGGAATCAGGCTTCTTCACGATTTGAGCAAGATCGCGTTTGCTGACCTTCTTGGCCTTATTGGTTTTTTCCTTCTCAGCCTTTTCGGCGGCTTCTTTAGCCTTTTTCTCTTCGGCCTTCTTTGACGCAGCCGCTTCTTCTTCAGCCAGTCGCTCTTCCTCGGCCGCGCGAAGCGAGTCCGCCTCGGCTTGAACCGTATCGAGTGTTGTCTTCGTGTCGGCCAGTTGCGCTACGAGTTCTTCCTTTTCAGAATTCAGCGCGGAGGCTGAAGCCTGAGCGGCCTCGTAGTCCTCGGTGGAAACACCGCAGGCACTCAAGGCTAGGACAATGCTCATGGTCGCCATCGACCAAATGAACCGTTTCATGGTTCTACTCCATTTCATGGGTGCGAGTTCCCGGATCCCCCAATTGCATCCGGGTACTGCTGATGATGGCACCTGGCAGGGACAGTTTAGAAAGGCGAGCAGAACCGAAAGTAGAGAAGCTACCGTTGGAATGAACGAACGGTAGCTTCTCTGTGTTTTTTGTTCTGTGTTTTATGACGTGACGCTTTGAGTGGTTACAAGTTTTCAGGCTGCGGGGAATATCTTGTCAGAATCCAAGGCCTTTTCCATCCGTGAACCAAGGGTCTCAGATAATGACTGAGCATAGGTGGCGCTGAGGTGTGAATGGTCCCAGTAAGCGACAATCCCTCCGATCACTGAATAGCATCTGTCGTCTTCGCAGAGCTGGTCATTCATGTCCACCTGCACAATATCTGGATCATTCAGAGTCTTCACTGCATCAACCTGTGGGTCCTGTGGGATCCACTCATCGGCATCTCCGCTGCATTCATCTGGATCAGACGAATTTTTCGCCACACAGTCGGGCACGTTATCCAGCGTCGCCCCTGGCCATGACGTGTCATGGATGACCGCAACCTCGGCACCGGTATCAGCCCAGTCGCCCATGAGTTTTTCGTAAGCATCGGTGGCTGGATCCTGCGATGATTCCATGCTGTGGCCACTGACGGGCACGGATTGGCGGTTGGAGGTAATTACCAGATCATAGTCTTCCTTCTTGATCTGATCGGTCACCCATCCCCCTAGATCACCGCATCCTTCAACGCTGGCTTGGTCATCAAACTTCTGTTCTTCGCCCATGATGGCACAGCGATTCGCTAGATAGGTGTCAATTTGCCATCCGTGCTCCTGAGCGAGCGTATTCAGTGCAGGGAACCACTGACCTGCATGGGAGTTACCCACAAGGGCAACCTTGATTTTCCCCTTACCGTAATGACAGACCGGACGGTCTTGGAAATCGGTGGTTTGGCTGGCAAAGCAATCATCTTTGTAGACCACGGGCTTGTCGGTCTTGGCCGCAACTGGTGCGGGAGCCACCTGTTGATCTGCAGTTTGGGCAGCATCTGGTTTGTCGCAACTATCGCTCAACGCCGATGCTCCAAAGCATTCATCCCCTACGGTCTTTTCAACCTGGGCTAGGGACTTATTGATGTCCTTGGCATCTTCGGTGACTCGTGCGCTGGTCATATAAAAGGCACCGGCAAACAATGCCAAAACCAAACTACCTGCCGCCAGGAAGCGCGGAGCCGAAAGTACGGCAGAGGTATCAATGAACTTTTTGAAGCGAACTTCAACCAGCTTTTGCGTCACCACAGCCAGAATCAACGTCAAAGCTAAGGCAGCAAACTTCTGTGGCCATTTGAAATCGTCAACCATGAATGGCACCAGGACTAGTAGTGGCCAGTGCCAAAGGTAGATGGCGTAGGAGTTGTCACCGAAGAACTGGAATAGCTTGGTGTTCAGGAAGATCTTGGGCGAGTACTTGTGCGTGGAATTGCACAGCAAGACCAGTGCGGTACCAAATACCGGAATCGCTGCAATATAGCCCGGGAATGGCATCTGTCCGCTGAAACTCACGGCGCTAAAGGCAATGGCGAGAATACCGCCCCAGGAACCAACCAAGGCTAACCGGTCAGTGGTGGCCGCGTGCGCCTTGGCTCCCAAGGCAGCGACAAGTGCCCCGGCTGAAAACTCCCACACACGAGTGAAGGTGGAGAAATAGGCCGCGCCGGGATCCGTTGCCGTGGCGTACATGGAGTAGATAAAGGAGAGAAGGAAGATCAGAGAGATGCCACCAAGGATGATAGATTTTGGATTTTTCTTGTACTTCAATGCTGCCAACACCAATAATCCGATAAGTACCGGCCAGACGAAGTAGAACTGTTCCTCTGCTGAGAGTGACCAGAAATGCTGGAAGGGACTTGGAGCGTCTCCTTCTGCGAGATAGTCGACCTTGGTTAATGCCAAGAACCAGTTCTGGAAGTAGAAAGTGGCAGCGATTGCTTGAAGTCCCCAGTCTTGCCAAAGAGTTTGAGGCGCAAAGATCCAAATACCTGCAACACTGCAAAGAATGACCAGGAATGACGCGGGAATCAGACGCTTCACTCGTCGCATCCAGAATTGAGCGACATCTGTGAAGGTCTTGGGTGGCTTAGAAATCAGGTGGGAGGTGATCAAGAACCCTGAGATGACAAAGAAGACATCTACCCCGACAAAACCGCCAGGAAGGTAATGTCCCCAGAAGTGATACAAGACAACAATGCCTACGGCAATGGCGCGTAGCCCCTGAATGTCTGCTCGGAATCCTTTAGGTTTCGGGTCCTGTTTAACGGGCAGGGGCAAGTCTTGGTTGGACGACACGAGTGGCAGAATCCTTCATCGTCTGGGTTCGTTGTCAAAGCAGGGCACCCAAAAAGCTAGGGCGTCCTTGCTCCGAATAAATCCTTGCCGTAAACCCTGACTGGTTTCTGAGAATCGCAGCTTTCGCACATCAGTGCTTTAGCAACACTGCTACTCCTCTAGCACTAAAATACGATTCTTGACTAGGCATAACCCAAAGCAGTTCGTGGATGCATGTCAATAACGTGCGGTCTTTCAACACGCCATCGCTTGGGCGTGTCGCCCGTGACCCATGACTTACTATCGGGCTAGTAGCTCCACGTCCACCCGCCAGTCTTATCTGGATCATAAACAACTTGGCCTGTGGCGTATGGCGAATCTAGGACTACGTTGCCGCGGATTTCATCGCCCGCTCCGACGGCAATATCCAAGGCGTTCTTGACCTCACAGGAGTACGCAGCAATCGTGTTCAGGTTGTAGGAAACTTTTCGATTCTCACCGGGCGAAACACCAAAGGAAGACGCATCTAGTGGCATCAAGGCTATTTCTTCATCCACTACGTCTTGCGCTGATGCAGCCAGTGACGCACTAACATCCAAGACAAGGAAATACTTGTTGTCCGGAGAGATTTGCTCACCAAATCCTCGCAAGGTGCACCTATTCATGACTTTGACGCTGTGCACGGTGATTTCAAAGGATGGTTTCTTTGCCCCATCCATGGTGAGCCTGCCTGGCTGCCCAAGATTCTTAATGACTTGCGCCTGAGTATCAACTTTTACGTCTTCCCCGGTTTCAGCGTCCTCTTTGGCCACGTTGGCCAAACTATCTTGTAGTTCAGTCGACGTAGATCCTGCTTGAGCCCAGTATTGATTACTCGCAAGAATGAGTCCTCCAGCAACACCAATGACGGCAATGGTCGCAGCGGTACTGACCAGGATCTTGCGTTGACGTCCGTTGGCCTTGTCACCCTGTGTGGTTGCGCTGTTCTTGTCCATGGATCTGCTCCCCTAAGTTACGAACGCTTTAAGAAATCGCCGGAGGAAATGTAGCGGCCAGAGTTCTTGACCACCTTTTCCGAGAAGGATGTTGTCTTGTACGTCCACGATTGTGATTCATCGGTGAGATAAACATTTTGTCGCGTGTACATCGGCTTACCCTGATACTTCAGTTGCCCTTCGTAGATGTCCAGCTTCTTGAGCATTGCAGGACCTTTAGCATCTGAGTATTGGAACTGTTCAGCAACCACAGTCTTCGGTCCGTTGGTCAGGAAGGTCCAATTAGGGTTCCACATCTGATACAAGGATGAGCTCGCCAACCTCTGATTGGTCACCTTCTGCTGGAATCCATTCATCACGTTATAGGCAGACTGTCCGGTGCGAAGCGTTCCATAGACTGCCACCGAGTACGGACCATGCCGCCTGAGGTTTCCCTTTTCTATGACCCAGCCAGTTAGGGAGCCAGAAGTGACACGCACCCATCCACCTTCGGCCTTATGCGTGACGATCACCTTCATGCCTTTTTTGATGCTGCCCACTGTTCCTGCGCTAGAGACAGGATTTTTCCGTATCGAGAAAGCATTGTTGCTGAAACGTGCGTAGTTCTTGACGTCAACTGATGGTGGAATGTAACCGGAAGGCTTCGGGCGATCAGTGACGTCACTCCACACCCATTTACCGTTCAAAAGAATCTCATCACGACGATTGACACTGTCCCAGGCACCCCAACGAACCTTGGTGCCGCGTTTGATGGTGCCAACGACCTTAGAGCTGCTCTTCTTGGCTGAGTTATATACCGAGCCATCACGTTGCGCATACCGGTATTGAATCGTCACTGCTCCCCGGTTGGTGGTGTTTGTCCAAACCCAACGCCCGTTCACGTTGATTTCGTCTTTTCTGTGCGTGGCATCCCAACGACGATATTCATGTTTTTCTCCGTGGTGGATCCTGCCCAGATAGGTAGCTTTCTTTGGATCCTGATGGGAGTAGATACCGCCACTACGCTGTACATATCGGTACTGTTTAGCCGGAATGGTTTTGACGACATTCTTGGCTTCCACCCAACCGTGATAGTAAGCGGTCTTAATGTGTGCGCTAGTACCACTGAGTTCAAGCAAGCTCACTTGGGTGCGCAGATTAACCGCACCAATACGTTGCTGAAGTGATTTGGTGGCGTAGATGGGAGTGTATCGAGTCATGTACCTCTTGGACTCATCTTTAACATAAGTTCGTGTCGTCAGGTACTTACTTGATGACCATCCAGTCTTACTACCCCACGTGACTTGCCACCAGACATCCTGCTTTTTGCCCGTTGGGCGTACGACCGTACCCTTGGGCATGATCCCAAGAGATCCAGCACTGGTTGAGGGTGACTTCCTGAGATTCAGGTTCTCGGTGGTGCTGGTCTCGGTGACTTTTTTGATGAACTTTGACGGCGGAGCGTTTTCAGGGTCATAGGGCCCCGTTTGTATTTGGACGTTGTGACGGTTTACTGATCCCCAGGCGTTGGTTGTTACCGTGAAGGCAAGTATGAGAGAGATGGCTGTGGCTGCAGCAATCGCAGCGCTCCGATAATTGAGTTTTGACGATTGCATCGGATCTTGACCCCGTGTTCTATCCGAAAGTGCGTGTGATGACTTCGAAACGCACAGCGTCCGAAAGCTTGTCCCACTGGAAGAATAGGCGGGAACTTCACCTCCCGCAAGGCTTTAATCAATTCTTTATATTTTAAGGATTCACCTGTTTCGCGAGTTTTCGCATAAACCTGATTCGTTCAGAATAGGGCGATGGTTTGGATTGATACGTGGAAAGCTACCCCACCTGCGCCTTTATTCAGTACACAGCGATTAAGTCGCTTCACAATATCCTTGAGCGTTGATTTTCACCCTCTACGACCTCCAGCACAATCAACCCAGAAGGTATGGATTGTTATCTTCTTCGGACACCCGCCACGATCACCACACCGCGTGGTGCAGAGATTGAGCAAGACCCGTCGGGTACAGCAAAGGCCCCGCCAAACGGCAGGGCCTCAACTGTGATTCAAGTGCTTTTCAGTTAGCCTTCGAGCAATGCATCAACGAAGTCTTCTGGGTTGAACGGAGCCAGATCATCTGGCCCCTCGCCCAAACCAACCAACTTCACCGGCACACCCAGCTGGCGCTGAATGGCAACAACGATGCCACCCTTGGCGGTGCCATCAAGTTTGGTCAGTACGATGCCAGACACGTTGACAACCTCGGAGAAGACCTTGGCCTGCTGCAGACCGTTCTGACCGGTGGTGGCATCCAGGACAAGCAGGACCTCGTCGATGGCGGCCTTCTTTTCCACGACGCGCTTGATCTTGCCCAGCTCGTCCATCAGGCCGACCTTGTTCTGCAGTCGTCCAGCGGTATCGATCATGACGATATCGACTTCCTGGTCGATGCCAGCAGAAACTGCTTCGAAGGCAACCGACGCTGGGTCAGCACCGTCAATATCCGAACGTACGGTAGGAACACCTACGCGATCACCCCAGGTGGCCAACTGCTCGGCAGCTGCGGCACGGAAAGTATCGGCCGCACCAAGCAGGACGTCCTTGTCTTCTGCCACAAGAACACGAGCCATCTTGCCAATGGTGGTGGTCTTGCCAACACCGTTAACGCCCACGACCATGATGATGCTTGGGCGATCTGGATGTGGCTGCGGTAGGTAGCTTCTATCAAGGCTTGGATCGACGAGCTTCAACAGCTCTTCGCGCAACATCGCCTTCACGCGGGCAGGATCTTTACTACCTTCAATCTTGACGCGTTCACGCAAGGCATCAACCAGCTCCAGAGCTGGTTCGGTACCGAGGTCTGCCATCAGCAGATTCTCTTCGATCTCTTCCCAGACATCCTCATCGATGGTGTCCTGGCTCAGCAGTGCCAGCAGACCCTTGGAGAACATGTTGTTGGACTTGGTCAGTCGGGCACGCAATCGAGCCAAGCGACCCTGAACGGGTTCTGGAACATCGAGTTGTGGTGCGGCCGGAGAGACTGGCTCTTCAACTGCAATGGCAGTATCGGTAACGCTGGCATTATCAGCCGCGACATCGGTAGCGCTCGGCGCTTGAGTGCCGGCCGGCAAGTCATCGGCATCGCGTTCAGAAGTATATGGAGTCTTTGGCTTGCGGCCCTTGGTGACAAAGGCGATAACGCCAATGGCCACCACGGCAACAACCGCGACGATGATGATAGTTAATATAAGCGAATCAGTCACAGGTTAAATCGTCTCATATCTTCTGTGAGTTACCACGCTAGGGTACTTCGTGAAGAGCACTAGAGATCACAGGATCAGACTGCCCAGAAGGACATAGACTTGTTCAGGCTCTATCGCCTCACTTTTCCGTAGAAAGGCTAGAAGGCCTGTGTCTGCACAGGCCATCGGCAAACATGTTGTTCTCCTCTCGTAAAAAGGCTGTACGCACACCAATTCCTAGAGAAATAGGCGTACTGCTGGTGGCAGCGTTCATTATCGCTTTAGGTTTTGGGCTCATCGCGCCCATCTTGCCGCAGTATGCGGTGAGCTTTGATGTCGGGGCTGCTGCAGCCAGCATTATCGTGAGTATCTTCGCTTTTACTCGATTGATCTTCGCCCCAGTAGCTGGCGCCCTGGTTGGCAAACTCGGTGAACCACGCATTTACGTCACCGGCGTCTTGCTCGTTGCCGTATCAACCTTGCTGTGCGGTTTCGTTCAAGATTACACGCAGCTATTAATTGCTCGTGGACTGGGCGGCTTTGGCTCCACCATGTTCACCATTTCTGCGATGGCACTCATTGCCCGGCTCTCCCCCGAAGAATCTCGTGGCCGTATTTCCGGGCTTTATGCCGGCGCCTTCTTGCTAGGCAATGTCGCAGGTCCAGTTCTAGGTAGTGTCCTTGCTCCGTTGGGCATGCGGGTACCCTTCTTCATTTACGGGACTGCGTTGGTCATTGCTGCAGCAGTGGTCTACTTCGCGCTGGGCCGTCGACGTGACCTTGATAAGGATGCCGAGGATCCTGCCAAAACCCGTCAGGCCATTGAAGTGGTCACCACGCGTGAGGCCTTGAGCTCGCCCGCCTACCGTGCCGCCCTTTTCTCCGGCTTCAGCTACGGCTGGCTGGCCTTCGGCATCCGCAACAGCATGATCCCACTCTTTGCCTTGGCTGTTTTCGGCCAGGGGCTAGGCACCACGATTGCAGGACTGTCGATGGCACTATTTGCCATCGGTAATGGTTGCGCCCTGCTGTTCTCTGGAAAACTCACCGATCGTGTCGGACGCAAAATCCCGGTCATGCTGGGACTGACGCTCCTGCTACTTTCCATTGGATCTATGGGAATCTTCACCTCGGCTGCCGGCTTTGTAGTGTGTTCCATCTTCGCTGGTTTCGGCGGAGGCATCCTAGGCCCAGCCCAGCAGGCCTCAATTTCGGATGTCATCGGCACCGGACGCAACGGTGGGAAAGCTTTAGCAGGTTTCCAGATGTGTCAGGATTTCGGGGCGATTATTGGCCCGCTACTCGCCGGCTTCCTCGCCGACTCGTTGAACTACGAAATCGCCTTTGGCGTTTCCGCCTTAGTCGCGTTGGTTGGTTTGCTCGGTTGGAGCTTTGTCCCACGCACCATTCGCCCGGTAACGCTGGACGATGATCAGGCCTCGCCAAAGAGCGCTGCCTAGTTCCGGCAGAGAACACGTTCAAGCCCGCCGATGGACAAGTCCTTAAAGTTTTGGAGCGAACACCATAGGTGTTCGCTCCAAAACTTATTTGTTTTTAGAGGAGTGTTGACTTGCGCAAGTCAATACTCAAGGCACCCTTGATAGTGCGGTAGACACGGACGCCAGAGACAGTAGCTTCCTTCACGTTCGCCGGTACGCGGATACGACGTGTCTCAGCATGGTCATACTTCACATGAATATCGCCGATACCCAACTTTTGTGCAGCCAAAGCCGCAAAAGGGATCTTTGCGATATATCGCCCCTTACCCTGTTCAACGACCTCGAATTGCAGGCGACGCTCCGTTTCTCGTTCATCGATGTAAAGGGCACGTGGGCTCGGTCCAACATCCGGGCTAGTGAAGTGCAATTCAAAATGATCGCTCTTAGCAGTGGCCTTAGTCAGCTCCGGTCGCTCGGCGACCAGTTCGTCCTTAGCCGCCAGCAACTTCAACTGTTCATAGTCCCCAGCCATAATTGCCTTGGCCTTGGCAGTATCTTGGTCGCTGAGCACTTCGTTGGTGCGCTCGGCCAAGAACTCCTGGACATACGGACCAAAAGCAGCCGTCCACAACTTTGCGCGTGCTTCACGGTACTTCAAGAAGCGATCGCCAACGAAGAACTTCAGGCCCTTGCGCTTGAACAGTCCGGCAATCAACTTCCGGCCCAGCTCTGGGTCCTCGGTGGTGTTATCACGAATCGTGTTGCTGATATGGGTCATGGACTCTACATATCCCACAGGTTCAAATGGCTGAGCACTGATGTTGTTTCCATCGCCACGTTCGCGGATGTAGTAGTACTCGTAGTCAGCCAAGACACTAACGCGTTTGGCGTGCAAGTAGCATCCGGCCAACACCATTCCGTCTTCCAGACGCACCTTCTCTTCCGCAAAACGAAGATCATGATCCAGGATCATCTGGCGGCGAATGAGTTTCTGTGGCATCAGGGTGGCGAAGATCTGCTCAAGGGGCACATCAACCTGAGTCGATGAGAACAGCGAAGTTCGAATCACTCGTCCACCGACAGGAACCAGCTTTGGAGCGAGCACATCAACATCGTGTGCCAAGGCGAAGTCGCGCATACGACGCAGAGCTTCGGTGCCTAACGTATCGTCAGAGTCCGCGTAGAAAACGTATTCACCCTTTGCCAGCGAAGTACCAACGTTGCGTGGCTTGCCTGGCCATCCACTGTTTTCTTGGTGAACTACCGTGAAGTTTGAGTTGCGCTTGGCATAGACATCCAGAATTTCACCACCAAAATCGGTGGATCCATCATTAACGGCAATGACCTCATACAGGCTCTTGTCCAGATCCTGAAGCTCCAGAGAGTTGAGAAGTTCAGTCAGGTACGGCATGGAGTTGTAAACAGGGATGATGACGCTGACAAATATTCCGGCTGGCTTAGATTCTGTCACCGCAACGGCCGGAGCTTCGGCCCGTTGTGCGGGCTTCGCCTGAGCGACCACCGGCTGCACCTCTTGTGGCGCGCACGCTTCAGGGGGCAACGCCGTTTCCACGTGAGAAACATTGTCATTAGAAGCTTTATTGCGTCGTCTAAACAGAGCCATCAGATTCCCAAAATTTAGAACCCTCACCAGGGTTCGATGTATGTCTACCCTGATTATATACAGACATGCGATACCGAGCATTGCACCATCAATAGTGCGATTTACCACCTGATTAGTAATGTTACAGATTGGTAACGGTCAGCGGGACTCACCAGATCAGCGACTCTACTCAGTCTGATAGATGTTCTCAGTCCCTTTACTGCGGCACTACTCGATCCATCTTTTGACTAATCACCGTAGTCACACCGTCGCCACGCATCGTGACACCATAGAGCGCGTCAGCCACTTCCATGGTCTTCTTCTGGTGAGTAATCACAATCAACTGCGACGATTCACGCAACTCTTCAAAGATGGTGATCAAGCGGCCCAGGTTCATATCGTCGAGAGCTGCTTCCACTTCATCCATGACATAGAACGGTGAAGGGCGCGCCTTAAAGATTGCCACCAGCAAAGCCACTGCGGTCAAGGAACGTTCACCGCCGGAAAGCAGTGAAAGTCGTTTGATCTTTTTGCCTGCAGGCCTGGCTTCAACCTCAATACCCGTGGTGAGCATGTGTTCCGGGTCCGTGAGCACTAGCTGGCCTTCGCCACCCGGGAACAAGCGGTCAAAGATCCGTTTGAACTGCACCGCAGTGTCATTGTAGGCCTCGGTAAAGACACGCTCGACGTGGGCATCCACGTCCGCGATGATCTGTTCCAAGTCTCCTCGTGACTTCTTCAAGTCCTCCAGCTGACCAGAGAGGAATTTGTGGCGTTCTTCTAGCGCCGCGAATTCTTCCAATGCGAGCGGATTGACCTTTCCTAACGCCGAAAGATCCCTTTCCGCTTTCTTCAGGCGTTTCTCTTGCTCAACACGGTCAAAAGGTTTGGTCCCAACAGGGTTACCTTCCTCGTCTACGTTCTGACGAAGACTCCCCCATTTATCGTCTTCATCGATCGCTTCAGGGATGAGTTGGTCAGGTCCAAAGTTGGCAATCAGATGATCGGGAGTAAAGCCCAACTCTTCTAACGCCTTAGTTTCCAAGTTTTCGATGCGCAGACGTAATTCGGCGCGGGCCATCTCATCGCGGTGTACCGCGTCCGCCAGCCGAGCCAACTCTGCAGAAAGCTGCTCTGCCTCGGTGCGCTGGTTGGTCAGCATCTGATCAAGCTCGGCCTTTTTGGATGCAAGTTCTTCGCGTTCAGAGCCGGCCATGGACAAGGAAACTTCAATGAAACGCAAGACACGTTCGGCAGACTGCTCTACTCGGCTCGCATTGGCGGCTTGGGATTTTCGCTGTTCGGCTCGGCGCATGGCCACTTCGCGGTGGTTGCGTTCGGCCGCGGCGGTTCTACGAAGCCCCTCAATACGGGAGCGCAGTCCCGAGACGCGTTCTTCACTGCTGCGCAACGCAAGACGAGCTTCGAGTTCCTGTTGGCGTGCGGCTGCAGCGGCATCGGCGAGCGCGGCACGGGCTGCGTCATCAATGGTTTCGTCGTCTTGATCTGTGGAGGCCAACTCCATGCGTTCAGTAATCTCTTCTAGAGATTCCTGTTCGATTTCCAATTTCTCGTTGGACGCTTCAAGGCGTTCGATGAGTTTTTGCTTGTCGGCCTGGGCGCTACGAAGCTCCTGTCCCAGCCGAGCCAAATAGGAACTGAGTTCATCAATGGCTGCGTCGGATTCGCTCAGTGCCGATAGGGCATCATCTCGTTGCTGTTGCGCTACCGAAAGTTGGGGGGAACGTTCAGCGATGCTTTCCTCGACTTGGGATAGCTCATCTTGGCATTCGTTGAGTTCACTCTCGGTTTGCTCAACCATGGCTTGTTGGGCAATCAAAGACGCGCCGGCAGCGTCACCAACAGAACTTCGGAGAGCGGAGAACGTTGCCCCATCCAGTGTCGTCACGCTGGCGGCTGGGTCTTCAGCCAACACTGCCTGCGCCCGTTCTAGTTCTTCAACTACATAGTGTCCGGCGAACAGTTGATCCAAGAGTGCAGAGATTTTCTCATCTGAATCAACCACGTCGCGGGCGCTAATTGCGCTAGTAAGTTTGGGTGTGGCCGTATCGGTGGCGTTGATATCAGCATGCAGGAATACCGCACTCGCGTCATTGGACTTCAGCTGTTCCAGTAATCCCTCTGCACGTCGGGCATCAATGGCCACCAATGATTCGGCATTGTCCCGAAGAATTGCTGCGACGGCCTGCTCGTACCCAGGGTTGACGGTCATCAACTCACCAAGTCGTCCCAGCAGGGAGTCCGAGTATGAGTGCAACAGTTGAGATGATTGGTCATCGGGCTTGGTATTCAGCTTCAAGGCTTCAAGCCTGGAACGTAGGCCAGAGACACGTACCGATAGTTCACGTTCACGTTGCGTGTCGCGCTGCTGAGCTTGGGACAGCTCAGAGAATTCTTTGTCGGCTAGCTCAAAAGTATCGTTGAGTTCTGACTCTCCAGCTAGTTGGGTCTCCAAATCTGCTGAGACGTCATCGTGGGAACGCTGATCAAGTTGGAGATCTGAATCAAAGGACTGCACGCTCTCCTGCAAGCGAACAATTTCTGCTCGGGTGACATCTACACGGCTGCGTGCCGAAGCGACTTGTGAGGCAAGACGTGAGATTCCTTCGCGACGGTCTGCAGCAGCACGGAGCATGGCAGCCATGCGCTGTTGTTCTGCACGGGACTCTTCTTCGGCCTGTTCTTTAGCCTCTACAGCTTCAGCAAGAATCTCATGACGGTCCTCTAGGGCCTCTTCAAGCTCTGCGAGTTCTTCACTCATGCGTTCGGCTTGAGCTTCAAGTCGCTCTGGGTCACGGCTGGAGTCGAAGTGGGTTTCATTTCTTTCCAGCAATTTGCTTCGTTCACGAGCTAAGGCTGCCAAGGAGCGGAAACGCTCGGCCTGGGTGCTCAGTGCCACCCAGGTATCTTGCATCTTGCCTAAGCGCGGGGTGACATTTTCAAGCTGTGTGTTTAGCTCAGCGATATGTCTTTTGACTCGTTCAAGGCGATCGGTGGCCTCTTGCTGTTGTGCCTGGACTTTCGACTCATCGTCAATGTCCTGGGCCAGGCGATTATTTAGCGTCACGAGGTCATCTGCAAGCAGACGCGACTTAGCGTCCCGCACATCATGTTGCACACTTTGAGCTCTGCGAGCAATCTTCGCTTGCCTGCCCAGGGGCGCCAACTGACGGCGCACTTCAGCATTGAGGTCTTCAAGACGATCAAGGTTGCCTTGCATTGCTTGGAGCTTACGAAGCGTTTTTTCTTTTCGACGACGATGCTTGAGTACACCGGCGGCTTCTTCGATAAATCCTCGGCGGTCTTCAGCGGTTGCGTGCAGAATTCGGTCAAGCTGTCCTTGACCAACAATGACGTGCATTTCGCGTCCAAGGCCTGAATCTGAGAGTAGCTCTTGGATATCCAGTAGACGGCAGGAGTTCCCGTTGATGGCGTATTCCGAGCCTCCGGCACGGAATAGGGTGCGCGAAATGGTCACTTCCGCATAATCAATGGGAAGTTGACCATCGGCATTGTCGATAGTCAATGAAACATGGGCACGGCCTAAGGGTGGACGTCCCGAAGTACCGGCGAAGATGACATCTTCCATCTTGCCACCGCGAAGAGTCTTAGCTCCCTGTTCACCCATGACCCAAGCCAATGCATCAACGACGTTGGATTTGCCGGAGCCATTGGGTCCAACCACTGCGGTGACTCCTGGTTCAAACTCAAAAGTTGTCGCCGACGCGAAAGACTTGAATCCGCGAACGGTAAGAGTCTTTAGATGCACAGCGTAAAGTTCCTAAGTTTGGGTCAGATCGCTAAGGTTGGTTTGGGTAGTAACACTCAATCCTTCACGCAATTCTAGCGAAGCGTGCTTGGCTTTTCTGATTCTGCTCGCATTTACCAGCAAGAAATATCGAGGGATAGATCATTCCATGAGCATTCTGAGCCAGATTGACCAGTGGCCTTCCGAGAACGCAGTTTCCGTAGTTGTAGACGGCCAAGGGCATGTGGTTGATCAACACGGCGATGTGAATCGTGTGTATTCTTTAGCTTCGGTCACCAAACTGCTCAGTGCGTACACCTTCCTGGTGGCTTTGGAAGAAGAAGCAATGAGCCTCGATGATCCGGCCGGTCCCGAAGGCTCCACCGTTCACCATTTGTTGGCGCATACCGCAGGCTATGACTTCGATTCGGAAACCATTCGCTTTGAGGTCGGTACCAAGCGAGGATATTCCAATACTGGTTTCGAGAAGCTTGCTGCGCATCTGGAGCAGGAAACTGGAATGAGCATGGCCGAATACGCGCATGAGGCAGTTTTTGCCCCATTGGGTATGGACCAGACTCAGATCGCTGGAAGCTGCGCTAAAGATGGCCGTTCCACAGCAGCAGACCTAACTAAGTTCGCCGCTGAACTACTGAACCCCACCATTATTGCCAAAGAGACTCTTGATGAGGCCACTCGCGTACATTTTGAGAATCTTGCAGGTATTCTGCCCGGTTATGGCCGACAGAATCCTAACGATTGGGGTCTGGGCTTCGAGATTCGATCCACCAAAAATCCACACTGGACCGGAGCCAAGCATCCAGCGAGTACTTTCGGGCACTTCGGACAGTCAGGAACTTTCCTCTGGGTCGATCCTGTTCACCGTCTAGCCTGTGTCACCCTGACCGATAAAAACTTTGGACAATGGGCTGTTGAGGCGTGGGCTCCGTTTAACGACCAGGTGCTCGAAGCCTACTCGGCGTAGCCGTCGTTGGAAGTCTGATTGCTCGTATCGTCGCCGTACTCACTTTTCTTCTAGCGACTAAGCCGATTTCTTTCCCAGACAGAACCCACAATGACTTGATAGGTTGGAGACGTACAGGGGTCTACCGCAACTTCAGGAGCGAATCCATTGCACTTAGACGTGCCGAACAATCCTTCATCTATTTCACGTCGAAAAGTACTTTCTTGGACCATGCTTGGTGCTGCTGGCGCACTGACCACCTTGTCTGGTTGCACAACAGCGCCACAAGAATCTCCTAGCCAACCAACGCCCTCTGCGACCGAGCCACCAAAGCCCGTTACTACGGCTAAGTCGACACTGAAAAATCGGGACCCACGTGTCATTTCGACTTTGAAGGAAGGGCCGCGCACACCCGGCATTGCCAGAAGCTATCCCGGCGCTTTCCCCAGCGTAAAAGTCAAAAATGTTGAACCATTACGAGGTTTTGGTGCCAACCCGTACCCTCTCTTAGCTGTCAGCATTGTTGGATTGAAAAACCAGCTTCAAATCCTGGACCCGAAAAGCAAGGCCGTGAGGCACACGCTTCACCTCAATGACAGTCACACTGGTGGCATAGAAACGATGGTCTGGGACGCTCAACGTAAGATCCTATATATCGGGGCCAAGTCGATCATCTATTCGTGGACGCCAACGAATCCAAATAACATCAACAAACTCGGAGACGTCAAGGACGCGACTGTAATTTACGAATTGAGTTTGGACTCAAAGGGAAATGTTTGGGGTGGAACATACCCGATCGGGTCCGTCTTCAAATATGAACCCAGCAACGAGAAAATCACCGTCTTTAAGCGACTTGCGCCCGAGGCCGATTATGTTCGTTTTGTAACTATCAGCTCAGGTGATGTCATCTGGGCCGGTACTGGTTCCGTTAATCCGAAGGTCTACACATTCCCAGCTTCAAATCCTTCAAATGTCTTAGAAATCAACCTACCTCAAAAGGTCAACGAAGGTTTTATCAGTAGCCTTACCACTCTTGGAACCAAGGTTGCGGTCACAGCCAGTGGCATCAAAGAACAGCTTCTGCTCGACACAACGACAAAGAAATGGTCTGCTCCTGTGGAGCGCGTTTGGGATCGTCGAATTGCTTCCGATCTGGTTGGCGAGAGTGCAAACACTTATACCGTGACAGATAAACAGCTCTTCGGCACAGATACGGTCAAATGGACCGACGTTGCGATGGGCGCTATCTCCACGGATAAACCTTTGTCCATTGTTTCGTTCCGGACACAAGTAACTGTGATAGGCCAAAGCACCAAAGGGATCAAAATTGAAATCTTCGATATCAACTCTCAACGTGTCTCAGCAACCGTGGACATACCAATTGAGCCAGGTGAACTGTCTATTCATTCGATATTGGGTCACAGTGATGGCAACATCTACTTAGGTGGCTTCATGGGTAGCAGCGTCGTTGCGCTAAATCCGACCTCTGGGCACAGCTGGCAGTCTCCCCCGCAAGTCACTGAAATCAACCAGATCGAGGGCATGATCGAGTTCAACCCAACCAGAACTTACATGGGTTCATATGGTGGTGCGGACTTGATTAGTTTGGACACCACGCGCCGTACTGAGCCTGCTGCATATGACAGATTCATACGACTCGGAACAAAATATCGTCAATCTCGTCCTTTTGGATGGGCGAAAAATTCAACAAATGTCTTCTTCGGAACGGTCCCAGATTATGGCTTATCAGGTGGCGTTATCGGAATGATCAATCCTGGAGACAACAGCGTTGAATGGGTTCTTGATGGAGACGGCGAAGGCTTCATCAAGGGACATTCAATAGTCTCCCTTGCCGCTACCGATGAATATCTATATGGCACGACGTCGGTACGTAATGGATACGGAATCCCCGATACCGACGGTGCGGCGTACGTGTTCAAGTTTGATATCCAAAAGAAAAAAATTGTTTGGAAATCCCAACCGGTCTCCAATGCCGGGGCACTCTATGCGGCTTCGCTCGTTCCGGGATGGCTGCTTGTTTCTGATGTTGAAGGAATTGCCGTGATTGATATTCGTACCGGTAAACTAGCGAAGAAACACAAGTTGACCAAGGCTGATAATTCGCAGGCTCGCGCTGGATGGAACAACGCGAGTATCGCCCTTCTTGATGGAGGAGATCGTGTCGTGCATCTTGCATCAGGTCGCGCTACCCTCATCGATTTTCTTCACGAACGCAGCCACCAGATTGGCGATGTCGCTACAACCAAGTTGGGAGTGCGTGCAGCAAGTGGCGCCAACGGAAAAGTGTACGCAACGAAAAATCAGACGACCCTCGTTGAACTAGATCTGACTGTTGGCTAGGGATGAGACGACACTGATTATCAATACCACACGCAATATCTATCTGGCTTCCACCATCCCCTCTCTCGCCGTCTAAAATGCCGAATCGGATGCCGGCAATTCTCAATGGAAACGACTGGCTCTCAGCCTGAAGCCCGAATAATTCTTGTCACGGAGTCGAGCTCATGATATGAACAGAGAGCCTCGACACAGAAACTCCTCCATGAGCGTCAGGACTGCAAGTCGATGCCTGTCACTCGCTGCGTAGCTGATGACTCGACGGAGAGCGCCCAGCTGGCAAGTAAGTCCAATCGCTGCGCGGCCGCTGAATCAACGGGTGCGCTCAGCGCCGTCAGTGCCAGACCTGGATCTCCCGGAAGATCAAAAGCTTCAAAGTGTAGACGCAACTCCCCCACCACCGGATGGTGGAACAGCTTTGTCCCACTGCGATGCAGTCTCACATCATTCGATGCCCACAACATGCGAAAGTCTTCACTGCGCGTGCTGAGTTCACCTACCAGTTCAGTGAATCCTGGATCATGCGGATGGCGCGCACCTTCAGTACGCAACAACTTGACGTTATCTCCGGCTGAGGAATCAAAGTCAGGATAAAACTCTCGCGCGGCTGGGTCTAGGAATCGAAAGCGTGCCATGTTTGGCAGTGCTTGGGCGCTGGTACGCGTTGGACTGTCGAACAGTGGCGCGTACAGCGCCCTGCCAAGTAAGTTCGTTGCAACGATGTCCAGCCGGCCATTGCGTACAAACGCTGGGGTGCGTGTCATGCCATCGAGGATCTGTTGTACCCCTGGCCGTACAGTGAGCTTCGCTGGCCGACTTACGTGGTGCCGGCGCGCTGATGGATTACTGGAATTTGCCTCGCGAGCAAGATCAAAGAGGTACATTCTTTCAGCTTCATCCAGTTGTAGCGCTCTACAGATCCCATCCAACACGCTCTGGGAAGCGCCGGCGAGATTCCCCTTCTCTAGCCGCGTGTAATAGTCGACCGAAAGTCCGGCGAGCATCGCAACCTCTTCACGGCGCAACCCGGGAACCCTACGGTTACCTCCGAACAGTTCAAGACCTGCCATCTGCGGGGTGATCTTGGCGCGCCGAGTGACAAGGAAGTCACGGGACTGTTGATTTCTTGGGGAGCGCTGGGAGGCCATAGAGCAATTCTAAATCTGGGAAGCCACAACCAGACAGGTTCTGCCAGAACCCCGGTAGAACCGGGCCTGTTGAGTTCCGGCAAAGCACGGTGGAATGAATTCAGGCTACTTAGAGCACTACCAACACGGCCTACCGTAGCCTGCGGAAAGGACTAAAACTTTGACCACCACCACGCCCACCATCAAACGCCAACGTCTCGGTTTCCTGGCAGACAGTCTCTCGTTGGGCACCGTCTTTGCGGCCGCTGGTTCCCCAGTCTCCCTTTATGAGACCTACCGTCTGGAGGATGGGATTGGCACCGGTCAGCTGGCCGTTGTTGCAGCTTCCTATTTCATTGCTGTGGCCGTGGCACTGTTATTTTTTGGCCGCGTCTCTGATTACCTGGGACGCAAGCCGGTTGTCTTCGCAGCGCTCGGTTTCGCCGTAGTTGGTTGCCTGCTAATGCTCTATGTCCACAGTGCCACCCCGCTGATCATTGGCCGGGCAATGCAAGGACTTGGTGGCGGGCTCGCTTCCAGTGCCGTCGCCGCCTACATTGTCGACGCCTCACCGACTAAGCCGGCCTGGCTGGCCTCGACCATCACCGGTACCGTTCCCATGTTTGGATTACCTGTTGGTGCGCTACTTTCTGGAGCACTCGTGGAGTATGGGCCCGCTCCGCGTCAGCTGGTCTATCTTGTACTCATCATCCTTCTTGCACTGTGCGCTTCCCTCATTGCATTGAGCCCGGAGACGGTAGACCGTAGTCCGGGGGCATCAAAGAGTATCCGCCCCAAATTGGCTCTGCCACCGGAATCACGTCGTGTTCTGCCCTACGCCGCCGCCGTGATCCTCGGAACCTGGGTCATGGGTGCCTTCTATCAGAGCTTTGGACCAACGGTGGCAGGTGAGCAGTTCGGCACCACCAACGCTCTTTTGGCAGCAGCGGTCTTCGCCTCGATCATGCTGTTCAACCCGCTCGGTGGGTTGCTGACCGGTCGCCTTAGCCCCGCGAAGAAACAGCGTTTGGGCATGGCCCTTTTCTTGCTTACCATTACCGGGGTGGTTGCGAGCCTAGCAATGAACGCAACCATTCCCTTCCTCATCGCCAGTCTTATCGCGGGAGCCGGCTGGGGTGCCGCATTTTCCGGTTCCGTTCAGTCTCTACTTACTAACGCACGGCCACAAGAACGCTCAGGAATTCTGGCAACCGTTTACCTTATCTCCTACAGCTCTGCCGCAATCCCGGGGTTAATTGCAGGAGCTCTGACCCATGTACTTTCTTTGTTGCACATTGCGCTGGTGATGAGTGCTGTGACTTTGCTCTGTTCACTCTTCGTGCTCACTTTCGCCAAAGAGCCACATTCCACACACTAGGGTGCCAGTCACCGTAGTGACGGCCCGGCACAGTATCCCCGGTTCTAACGCACAGCCTCAGGATCCGGGCCACCACGCACACCGGTATTCAATGCATCGATCTGGGCAATCTCGTCTTCAGAAAGTGAGAATCCAAAGACGTCAAAGTTCTCGGCAATGCGCGACGGATTCACCGACTTTGGGATGGCGCTACGCCCTTGCTGCAAGTGCCGGCGCAGCATCACTTGGGCAGCACTGCGCTGGTGCGTAGCACCAATCTGGGCAATCGTCGGATCCTGCAGGACATTGCCCAGTCCATTACCCCATCCTGGGTAGACGGTGATGCCACCAATCGGTGACCATGCCTGGGTCAAGATTCCCGCGTCGGCATTGGCACGTTGCACTTCTGGCTGGGTGAAGTACGGGTGCAATTCCACCTGGTTGACGGCCGGGACAATTTCAGTCTCGGCAAGCAACCGCTCTAGGTGTTGGGGCATAAAGTTACTGACTCCAATGGCCCGGACACGACCATCGGCCAACAACTTCTCGAGCGCACGGTAGGCGTCCACGGTGTCATTGAATCTGTTGGGCACCGGCTGGTGCAAGATGAGTAAATCAATGACGTCTAGACCAAGCTTTTGTGCCGATGTTTCAAAGGCCTTGAGCGTTGATTCATATCCGTAGTCGGAAATCCATACTTTGGTCTCAACAAATACCTCTTCGCGTGAGATACCGGAACGGCGTAGCCCCTCACCCACCTCTCGCTCGTTGCCGTAAGCTGCAGCGGTGTCGATGTGTCGGTAGCCGACGCGTAGTGCCTCGGCCACTGCGTTGGCAGTCTGTTCTGGTGGGCTCTGGAAAACGCCGAGCCCCAAAGCGGGAATCTGCACGCCGTTGTTAAGGGTGAGCATTGGTGCAGTGGAAGTCATTAGATGTTTCTCCTGATAGTTCTGGACCGTGTTGCACAAAGCTGCGTTTAGGGGCGGACGAGAACTTTGAGTGCCTGGCGGTCAGCCATCGCCTGGTAACCTTCCGGAACACCGTTCAAGTCTACGGTGCGGTCAAAGACACGGCCGGGCTGGATCGTTCCATCCAGCACCAGTGGCAACAGCGTTGGAATGTAGTTACGGGCTGGAGCGACACCACCGGTGAGGGTGATGTTACGCATGAATCCGCCGAAACCAAATGGCACTTCGGTGTACTGAGGTGCACCGACACGGCTGACCACTCCACCATCACGGACAATGGCCAATGCTGTCTCTAGGGCTGGCTGCAGTCCTACGGCTTCCAAGACAATGTGGGTGCCATCCCCACCGGTGAGTTCCTTCACCTTGGCAATGCCTTCATCGCCGCGTTCGGCGACCACTTCGGTAGCTCCGAACTCGCGACCCAGATCGGTACGTGCCTGATGGCGACCCATCAGAATGACTTGTGTTGCACCGAGCGATTTAGCCGAGAGTACGGCGCTTAGTCCCACGGCGCCATCGCCAATGACCGTCACGGTCTTACCCGGCGCTACACCACCGGCCACTGCGGCGTGATAGCCGGTGCACATGACATCTGATAGCGCCAGTAAGGATGGAATTATCGCCTCATCAAATCCGGCAGGAACCACAACCAAGGTACCGTCAGCCTGTGGCACGCGTACCTTCTCACCCTGACCGCCATCGGCGCTGCCGCCCCAGTGGGCACCGTGCCGGCAGGAGGTCTGCAGGACTTCTAAGCAAAATTCGCAAGTTCCGTCGGAGGCAACGAAGGGGGCAATCACGAAGTCCCCCACGGCAATGTCCTTCACGTCATCGCCCACCTGTTCAACTACGCCAACAAATTCGTGCCCCATCCGACTCCCGGTCGCTGAGGCTTCCATGGAAGCATAGGGCCACAAATCCGATCCGCAGATGCACCCGGCAACCACACGCACTACTGCGTCGGTAGGCTGCTGAAGCTGTGGATCTGCGACGGTGTCGATTCGGATGTCCCCTGCCGAATACATGACTGCTGCACGCATGTTCTAACTCCTGAAAGTTTTCGGCGCCTACACACCGGTTGATCAGTTCTATGTCGAGAAAGAAATCTGCGCGACGTTGAGCAGCCTTCGACTGTTTTCAATTCCACCGTGATTCCTGAAGCACAGGAAGATACTGTCAGTACCTGTCTACTGAACCCTGTACGGACTCTTCGTTTTCTGGCTCAGCTGGTTGGGCATGCAGGCTGGCCAGCAATGACAGTGCATCAGCGCTGGGGCTTCCCGGTTCAGCGCTGTAAACGATCGTTGTCAGGCCAGTGTCAGAGGTCAATTCCATCGGCTCGTAGTTCAGTACTAGGTCACCAACTTGTGGGTGGTGGATCTGCTTTGTGGCTGCCTCATGGGTGAAGACCTCGTGTTCACCCCACCAACGACGAAACTCATCACTACGCGTTGATAACTCGCCTATCAAATCCGTCAGCGGCCGGTCAAAGGGGTGGCGGCCAGCCTCGGCCCGCAAAGAAGCAACCATCTGCTGCCCGATGAGATCCCACTGCGGATAGAAGTCGCGACTACGAGGGTCAAGGAAGAAGAAACGCGCTGTGTTCGGCGGTTGCAGGCTGGAGGTGAACATCGGCGCATACAGTGCCTTGCCCAGAGTGTTCGCTGCCAAGAAGTCGCTGCGCCCATTGCGCACCCAGACCGGAGCAGACATGGCGTCCAGTAAATGTTGCAAGGCTGGTCGCACGCGCCGTGTTGGAGAGAAACCTGAAGCCCGCTTGCCACTATTTGCTGTCCGTGCAAGGTCCATCAGGTGACGATGTTCCACCTCCGAAAGCCGTAAGGCACTAGCCAGTGCTGCCAGCACACCTTCGGACACCCCGCGCAGGTTACCGCGTTCCAACTTCACGTAGTATTCCACGCTCATCCCGGCCAGCATGGCGACTTCTTCGCGCCGTAGCCCTGGCACGCGGCGTCGCGGTCCTCCGCCTAGCCCGACATCTTCGGGTTGCAAGCGATCACGGCGACTCTAAAGAAAATTCCGAACCTGTTCTGTGGTGTCCATATTTCAAGGTTACGTTTTCATGCTTCATCCAAACAGGTACTGCTGGTGTCTGGAACAGGATACACAACTGGAAAACGATAGAAGGGAAGAGACAACAACGCAGAGATCAAAAAGTGTAAAGGAAGGTCATGAGCAAAGTTATCGTGGTGATCGGTGCGGGGCTGATTGGGCAGGCGATTGCCCGTCGGGTTAGTGCCGGTCAACAGGTCCTCTTAGCCGATATCAGTGAACAGAATGCACGTAGCGCCGCCCAGGTTCTTGCCGACGCAGGGTTTGAGACCAGTACCGCGGTGGTAGATGTTTCCTCCCGCGAGTCGGTGAACGCACTGGTAGAAACTGCCACGAACTTAGGCGAAGTCACCGGGGTGATCCATGCAGCAGGAGTTTCAGCCAGTCAAGCATCCATCCAACAGATCCTCGCGGTAGACCTCTACGGCACGGCCCTCATCTTGGAAGAATTCGGTCAAGTCATTGCTTCAGGTGGCTCTGCCGTGGTGATTTCCTCACAGTCAGGTCACCGACTACCAGCACTGAGTATCGAAGAAGACCGGGCACTGGCCACCACACCGGTGGACCAGCTACTTGAATTGCCGCTGCTACACGAAGAGAACCTCAGGGATGGTTTGCACGCCTACCAGCTCTCCAAGCGCGCCAATGTGCTGCGCGTACAGGCCGAAGCCGTGCGTTGGGCACAGCGCGGGTCCAGAGTGAACGCAATCAGCCCGGGAATTATCATCACGCCCCTAGCCCGCGACGAACTTAATGGTGCCAACGGCGCCGGCTATCAAAAGATGATTGAGCTCTCCCCCGCGCACCGAGCAGGTACCCCGGATGAAATCGGCACGGTGGGCGAGCTATTGATGACTGAACGCGGAGCGTTCATTACCGGCAGTGACATTCTTATCGACGGCGGAAGCACCGCATCCCACTTCTACGGCCCTTTAGCAGGGTTAGCACCCACTCCTAAGGAGAAACCATGAGCTTTAAACCACTCTCCGTATTGATGATCGGCGCTACCGGCAGTATCGGCCGGCCAGCCGTAGCCCAAGCCCTAGCTCAGGGCTACACCGTCCGTGCCCTGGTGCGTGATCAAGCCCGCGCCCAACGCCAGCTACCTGAGGCAGTAGAACTCGTTGTTGGTGACCTCACCGATGCACAGAGCCTTCGTACCGCCGTCCAGGATGTAGATGCAATTATTTTCACCCACGGTTCCAGCATCCAAGAATCGGACGTTCGCGATGTCGACTATGCCGGAGTTGCCAACGTACTGGCGGCGTTGGACGGCCGGCCGGTACGCATCGCACTAATGACGGCAGTGGGCACCACACGCCCTGGTGTTCCCTATGCGGCATGGAAGCGTCGTGGTGAACGACTGGTCCGTGCCAGTGGTAATGACTACACCATCGTTCGTCCGGGCTGGTTCGACTACAACGATGCTGACCAGCGCCAGATCCTTATGGGTCAGGGCGATTCCAAACAGTCCGGTGGACCGGCTGATGGCGTGATTGCTCGTGATGAGATTGCCCGCGTACTCATTGATTCTCTGAGCAATGAGGCAGCGAACCGCAAGACTCTGGAATTAGAGGCAACAAGGTGCAAGGAACAGGAGGATCTCACCGCGGACTTTGCCGCTCTTCAGGCCGATGAGCCAAGGGCACTTGATGGTGTCTTAGATTCCAACACTGTACCGGTGAGCCAAGAGCCACAACTCTTCCGAGATGAATTGGACCGGATCGGCAGTGCAGGCAGGTAACGAAATTTCCGCCGTCTGTTCTACGGAAAAGTAATCATTTTAGAGTGGCACGTCGGCTTCCCGATGTGGAAGCTGACGCGCCACTTGCTTGATTAGCGGCGAGGCTGACACACAGGACAGGTGTAAGAGGAACGTCCCATAAACGCATCGCGTCGAATCAGCGAGGTCTTGCCGTTCTGAGCACAGCGGAGACATTCTTTGCCTTCACGACCGTAGGCATTCAGCGAGCGGGCGAAATAGCCGCTTGCCCCGTTAACATTGACATACAGCGAATCAAAGCTTGTTCCACCGGCGGCCAGTGCACGAGTCATGACATCAATCAGTGCATCGTTAAGTCGTTGTACTTCTGGACGTCGAATCGTAGCTGTTTTACGCAGGCCGGAAAGCTTTGCTTGCCATAAAGCTTCATCCGCGTAGATATTACCCACTCCAGAAATCACGCCTTGGTCCAAGATCGCGCGCTTCAGTTGCGTGCTCCGTTTACGCAGGACGACATACAGGTCCTCAGCGCTACGGTGAGGATCTAGGACATCTCGGGCAATATGTGCCGCTGCTTGTGGAATGGCCGCTTCGGTTGTTCCTTCGCCGGCAGGTAACCCGTCCGGTGTTGTTACCAATGGAGAGATGAACATGCCACCGAAAATCCGTTGGTCAACAAACCTCAATTCACCTGGATAATCTAGGCGCTGCGCCAGAGATAGTCTGACTTTGAGATGCTTTTCATCTTCAGCTTCCGGCTCTTCCACCAAAAGCTGTCCACTCATGCCTAGGTGGGCTACGAGAACCGCCGGAACCTCTAGTCCGTTTAGACCGAGCCAGAGGAATTTTCCACGGCGTACGGCAGAGGAAACGGTGCAACCAGTTAGCGTTTGTTCAAAGTCTTGTGGACCGTCAAGGTGCCGTCGCACCGAACGTGGATCCAGAACTTCCACGGACTCCAAGGTCCGCCCGCGTACCCATTTTTCAAGTCCGCGACGGACTACTTCCACCTCTGGCAGTTCAGGCATCGATGAGGTTCTTAGTTCTTGGGAATCTGCTCGCCAGGATTAAGCTGCAACCATGTTTGATGGGCTGCTTCCTGTTCAGCTTCTTTTTTCGATGGTCCGTGGCCTTCACCATAGCCTTTGTCATCGATATGTAGCACGGCGAGGTATGTACGGGCGTGATCCGGGCCGGAACCGGTGACCTGGTAGCGAAGTTCGCCTAGCTTACGGGAAGCGACGACTTCTTGAATGACGGTCTTCCAGTCGGTGGTAGCACCAAGCAGGCGAGGATCTTCAAGTAAAGGTGTGACAAAGCGTAGGACGAATGCACGAGCTGCGTCCATTCCCTGTACTAGGTAGGTGGCACCGAGAATTGATTCCATGGTGTCAGCCAGAATGGATGACTTATCGGCACCATTGGACTGGGCTTCGCCACGTCCAAGCAGGAGGTGTTTCCCAACTTCCAGATCACGGGCAATCATTGCTAGTGCGCGAGTGCTGACGATGGCAGCGCGACGCTTGGCGAGATCACCTTCGGGAAGGTCTGGGAATTTGGCGTAGAGGTATTCAGCTACGCAGAAGCCAAGGATTGAATCGCCGAGGAATTCAAGGCGTTCATTGGTTGGAATGCCACCGTTCTCGTATGAATACGAGCGATGGGTAAATGCAAGACGAAACGTCTCGGAATCAATTTCGATTCCGAGACGCTTCATAAGTTCTTCTTTAGAAGACATGTCTTAGACGTCTGCGACCTTGCGACCCTTGTACTCAAGGAACAGTTCGGTACCAGCCGAGTCGGTGACAACCTTAGCCTGGTGAGGCAGGCTGTAAGTTACGCGACCGTTTTCAACGGTCTTCACCAGGTTCGGCGCGGTAGCCTTCCACTGAGAACGGCGGGCACGAGTATTCGCACGGGACATCTTCCGCTTTGGAACAGCCACGACTACTTCTCTTCTCTCTTGTCTGACGTTTTAATTGTTGTCGCATCATCTGCGACATTGTCGGACAGCTGCGCTAGCGCTGCCCAACGTGGATCCAGAATCTCATGGTGATGCTCGGGGTCTTCGTTGAGGTTGATTCCGCATTCGTTGCAGAGCCCCAAGCAATCTTCCCGGCAAACCGGCTGGAACGGCAGGGCGGTAACCACTGCGCTCCGTAATACCGGATCGATGTCAATCAAGTCACCGACTACCCAATACTGATCCACATCATCATCGTCTTCGAATTCTTCGCTCTCTTCATAGTAGAAGAGCTCTTGAATATCAGCCTCGTAGTCGTACTCGATGGGATCTAGGCATCGTCCACATTCCCCAGCAATTTGTGCTGTAGCGGTACCCGATACCAAAATTCCTTCATGCACGGCTTCAAAGCGAAGATCTAAGTCAAGCTCAGATCCTCCACGAATGCCGATGAGTGCATTTCCCACATCTGCGGGAGCCGAAACCTGCTCGTTGAGAGTTTTCATTGAGCCAGGCGAACGGCCGAGCTCTCTGGTTGAAAAAACCAGAGGCGAGTTGCGATCGAGTTCGCCGTGTGACGATCGATCAGAACGCTTATCGCTAATGATGACTCCTATAGAAACATAGTCCGACATTTCATCTTAGCTTGCCGTTGCCCAAGATCCCAAACTGAAACCAGCTTTCGAACCCTGATGACGGTGTTGCACTCACCACAGCGTAGCGCACCGGAGGGCGAAAAGACGACTAATGACCTTCACTATCAGTTCGCGCATCAGGCATGGCAACCGCGCCAGCATGATCCGGACATCTATGATTGTGAGGGACATTTGACGTGTACGTATGGTGGAGGATCTCAAATGACGGTGTTGAAAAATCTGAATAGTGCGGCATCTTATGTTCGGCAACGTTTGGCCGCCCGGCAACAGCGCAAATTCATTCAACGCCATGCAACTGAGCTTTCTCAGCTACCCACCGGTGAAAACCGCTACAAAGTCGCCTTGTATTTTGCTGACGAAATGGTCAACGCGTACCAGATTCGCCAGTGGTACGAACCTCTCAAACAATTGGCGCAACACGTTCCAGTTGTCGTTATTACCCGTCGTCCAGACTCCGCTTTGGAACTGCGTGAAGAGTGCCCGCTACCCATTCATTATGCACCGACCATTGAAGACGTTGAAAAACTCGTCAACACCCAGGACTTGCGTCTGGTGTTTTACGTTAACCAAAACATCCGTAACTTTCAGATGATGCGTTTCAACGGCCCGGATCACGTATTTATCAGCCATGGCGAAAGCGAAAAGGCCTACATGTGGTCCAACCAGCTCAAAGCCTACGACTACGTATTCTCAGCGGGTCAGGCTGCTAGGGATCGACTGGACCTGCACCTGCGCAACTATGATGCGCAGTCCCGTACTCGCCTTATCGGCCGGCCGCAGATTGACGTTTCCTACCTTGCCCCGTACTCGCTGAATACGTCTCTTCCGACGGTGCTCTACGCGCCAACATGGGAAGGTGACCGCCCTTCCATGCAATATGGTTCGGTAGTCTCGCATGGTGAAAAGCTGGTTGAGGCACTGATCAAGGACGGTGGCTTCAACGTAATTTTCCGCTCGCATCCACGTTCAGGCGTGAATTCAGCTGCCTACGGTCAAGCCGTTGAGCGCATCCGTGAGAAGTTGGCGACGGCTAACGCAACTTCAGCAGCCCGTTTACTTTTTGATGACACCGCACATTGGGGATGGCAATGGTCTGCCTCTGATCTTTGCGTTACAGACATTTCGGCAGTGGCTTATGACTTCATGGCCACCGGTAAGCCAATGTTCGTCACTACCCCAGTCTCAAAAGAAGCTACGGTCACGGATTCCCCTGCCCTGTCCAATGTCCCGGGATTGGTTTCAGAGGCATCTGAAGATATTTGTACACTTGTTCGTTCGGCGTTATCCGAGGAAGACGAGCGTCTGCGTGAAGTCGTTGAGTACTACTTCGGAGATGTCTCACCTGGAGCCAGTATGGAACGTTTTGTTTCAGAATCACTAGCCTTGGTTGAAGCTCGGGCCGAAGGCTAGAAGCAGCTACGAGAGATTTAAGAAGTGGCGTGTTCTAACAATCGTTAGAACACGCCACTTCTTACTTTGTACTCTGCGTTTTAGCTGTGCTTAGACTTTTACGCCGTCAACGAGCTGTTCAAACTGAGCAAGTGCGCCGTCTTGGTATTCTTGTGCGTCGAATTTCTTCTCAGCTTGATAACCGTTCAGGTACTGGCTCATACCATCGACTAAGCCGGCAGCGGAGTTTTCAACCAGTAGTCCGTAACCATCGACAAGCACACTATGTGAACCCACCACATCGGTAGAAATAGCTGGTAGGCCCAACATCATCGCTTCAACCATCGCCAATCCCTGACCTTCATAGTCTGAAGAAAAGACGAAACAATCAGCAGTCTTCAGCGTCGGGAATGGGTTCGACAAGAGGCCGGTGATAACCACCTTGCCAGTGAGACCACGACCATCAACTTCAGTTTCAAGATCCGTGCGCAGTGGGCCATCGCCAATCATTAACAAACGAGTTTGCGGGTGCTGTTCATGTACCTGAGCGAAAGCCTCCAACAATTTCATCTGCCCCTTTTCTGGGGACAGTCGTGCCATGTTGGCGAATACGGTCAACCCGTCGCCTTCGAAGGTATGAACTGGTTCTTCCAACGTGGACCACAGTAATGGCTTTTCAAGGTCCAAGAGGTTTTCAGATACAGTGAATTTTTCTTCTTCCAAACCAAACTGGCTGGAGAGTTCCTTGACGTTCTTCTCCCCTACACTTTGCGTCACGGAGACCAACTGATCATAGTGGCGGTAGGTCGCAAAGAGTCCTGGCATGGTCCCAAAGCGAAGCTTCCATTCACCAACCATGTCATTGTGCAGGTAAATGTAGGTTCTTTCAGCATTGGAATGAGCCGATGCGAACAAGCTAGCCCAGAATCGCGAGTAACCCTCAAAATCGATAGCGGCGTCAAAGCGCGCATCACCAAAGGAACGCTGCATCTCGCGCGCCATAGTACCCAAGTGGACTTGTTCGGCACCCGGCGAATCGAAACCACGGTGAGCGTGATATCCGTCGGATACCCAACGTTCTTCGGCAGACATGATGGTGGCTCCGGCACGTGGCAGGATTTTTACATGTTCTGGCAGAGAATTCAGGATCTCTAAGGAATCGGCATTACTGGCCACAGCCCCCATATCAACAGCCACAGACACGTGATACTTCGAAGGATCCAATGAACCGATAAGGTTGGTAAAGGCTGTCGCGATGCCGTTGGGTTTGAAAGGACCCTGGTAGAACAACAGTTTCTTGCGTTCATCCTCTACGGGTGCCAGTACATGCGAGTCATCGTCAAAGAAGAAGAATTCAATGACCCGCTCGGTTGCCTTGCCATCTTCCATTGGCGCAAAGTCTTCAAGGTTCTTGGCGAAGTTACTATGCAGCTGTCCTTCAACAGCGCTAAGCGCTGCTTTGAGCTCTGCTGAAACATCGTCAATTGAGTTGAGCACTTCACCTGGCCAGGTGGAGCGTTCAAAGTACAGTCCACGCTCTGCTTCATAGGCTTCAAAGTCCGGGGTATAGAAAATAACCGGCTTCTTAGCTGGCAAGAAGTCATAGAAAATCGACGAGTAGTCGGTGATCAGTACGTCGACAACGGCGAGTAATTCATTGGTGTCAATGGAAGAAGGCACCACTGTGGCATCGAGCTCAGCATCACCAATGAGCTGTTCTGCGAAGCGATGGGCACGGAAGAGCATGCGGTGCTCTCCCTGAGCCAAGGTCGCTAGGTCTTCCACGAGTCCGTTCACATCGTATGAACGGTCTTTGAGCTGTCCTCTCCAGGTTGGCGCAAACAGCACAATTTTCTGGTGATTCAGCGGATCAATACCCAATTCATTCAGAATCTCGTCTCGACGCTCCTGGCTCATATTTACCATCTGGTCAATGCGAGGACTTCCGCTCAAAGCGACCTTAGCCGGGAACAAGCCGTCAAGATCATGATCCGTGCTCAATGTCTTGAGAGTATGAGTATTGGGCACCATCATGTGAGTGGTCTGCAGGAAGTTACGTTGGACATTGCGGTGTTCAGCCACGCCATCCTTGACGAGCTTGCCCATAAACTTCAGCGGTGTGCCATGCCAAGTGTTGAGGATCTTCTGGCCGTCACGACGAGCAAAGTATGTAGGGAACGTCGCGTTGTTGACCAGGTACTTAGCTGTCCCGAGTAGCTTGATGTATTTGTCCGAATGCTGCTTGATGATTGCAACGTCCGCATCATTAGCTAGCTGAGCAGGGATCTCAGATGATTCGTTATAGACCCAGGCATAACGGAAGTGAGCAAAACGCGGGTCCTGTCGCATCGCTTGATAGATTGCCAACGGATGGCAGTGAACATTCTTGCCGTGAGAGGACTCAAAGAGCACAAGATTCTCATCCAGCTCTTCAACATCACGTGCGTGGATAGCCAAAGCACCACGACGGCGGCCCACTCCCTTCAGTGCATTACCTAGACCAGCCACGGAAATTTCAGTGAACAGCAACATGCCCTCAAAGTAATGGCAGGCTTGCTTAAAATTGCCTAGCTTTGCGTAAGCCTGACCGGCCCGGGCCTGCCACTGTCGCTCAGTTGATGAGGCGTGCCAAATCGCCTCAGCATACGCCGAAGCAGCTCCGGCCCAGTCACCCCGCGCAGCACAAATAGCTGCACGCTGTCTGTGCTCATTGGCGCGGGGGCCAGCGGCTTTAGAACCTCTGAAGGATGCGCCAAGATAGCCCCATTCAGAAGCTGCTTGGAGGTAGCGTTCACTGGCTTGGGCATACTGGCCAGTTTGGTGCAGGCTGTATGCGTAGCGGAATAGTGCGACAGCCGCATCCACGCGCTTCTGCTCTGAAAGCCCATCAACAAAGCGCGAGAAGCTTTTAGAAGCAGCTTCGAAATCGCCAGCACGTGAGAGCACGCGTCCCTGCGCATAACCGGCCAAAACTCGGTCTTCAATGCTTTCGGCGAGTTCTTCGGCATGCTGGTAATACTCGGCAGCCTGACGGAATTCAAAAAGACGCGAAGCTGCTTCACCGGCACGGTAGTTAAGTAGATAAAGATCAACGTCTTCTTCAACGTCAGCCAGTTGCGTTTCATAAGCATCTAGGGCGCGGTTCCAGTCATCTTCACGTTCGTGAAGTTTACCGATACCAATTTTTTGTACCGAAGTATCGGCCGAGCGCAGTACAGCATTAGAGTACGCGGATTCAGCTTCTTCGTGTTTGCCCTGTTCCTCTAAACTACGTCCAAGACCGTACCAATATTTCACCTGTTGATCATCGAGTTCCAGTGCCTTGCGATAATGCTGTTCCGCCAGCTCGAAGCGGGACATGTAGGCCGCGGCCTCAGCGGTCAAATATGACCATTTAGGGTCTTGGGTGTGCTGGTTTTCGTATTGCAGACGTATATCTAATTCGCGCCAGCGTTGGCTGCTGTCTAGCAAGAAGTTTGCAATGGCAGCAGACGCTTCTGGAGTCTCGGGGAAGTCTGCTACAAGTTTGTCCAGTACTGCTGAAGCGGCATCTCCCCTGCGCGCCAAACGAGCACATTTTGCCCAACGGATGCGCCAGGTAATCTTAGTTGGATCACCTTGGCTGGCGACTTCAAAGAGTTCAAGAGCACGGTCATACTTTTTCAGACGCTGCATGGTCAGGGCTAGAGTCTGGATCCACCCGAAACGATGCGGCTGACGTGCTACCGCCGCCTCGATTTGTGACATGGCCTTTGCATACTGTTTGCACTTGTAAAGGCTGAAACCATAGCGGAACTGAATTTCTGCAGACTGCGAAAGACCTGTCGCCAAGGTGCGCTCGTAATACAGAGCTGCAACCCGATAACGGCCCAACCGTTCAATGCGACGGCCAATGCCTAGGGCTACGCGTGTACGAAAATCATCCACCAGTTTTGTTTCCTTCAAGCGAGATCAAACTTTTGGGCACAAGGTGACTTGTGCCCACATAACTATCGATTCTGCCTCAGCAACGGCCCGATTTCTCCAATAAGAGACCGAGTGTTGGGATCGTTAAAGGCCGAACTAAATACAGAACAATGAGCACCCCAAGCCAGATGACGAAGGCTCGGGGTGCTCATATGAAAACTATTGACTCCTAACTATGCCAACCTCGGAAATTCACCAAGTTCTTTTGACGTTCAGCAATCAGGTCTTTGACAACCTGCTGGAAGCGCTTGGTTGATTCTCCACGGGTTAACTCGCCGAAGTAGAACTCGCGCATTTCCAGGCGTTCAGTCTTATGCTCATCATTGGTGAGAGCATCTTCGAAGAGTGCTGGCAAATCATTAACAGACTTACGGTCAATCACGTGACAGGCCTGAGCAATCGGAGCGTCCCTCAAGAGGTTATAACGGTTATTACGGCGATCCGAAATCACCAAAGGCTTCTCTGGCTGCAAGTACAAGTAATCCAAACCGACGCTCGATACATCGGTAATCAGCGCGTCCGTGGACTCAAACATGGCAAGAATATTGCCCTGTTCTGAGATCACGTGACCTGAGCCCGCATTGATGGATGCCTGCAACAGATCCTTGATCTGTTGATGAGCTTGAGCAACCTCAGGAGTCTTACTTGTCTCAATCCTCGGGTGAGGCTTGTAGATAATCCTCAGGCTTGGATTCGCCAACAGCGCTTCGACAAGAGCTACGCCATAACGATCCAACGAGGTGTAGTTGTTGTCATCATTTTCGCCTTCCCAGGTAGGCGCATACATGACATCAAATTTGTCGCTTGGCTCAAGTTCACGCTTGAAATCAATATCAAGCTGCGGACGCCCAGTGACAACCAACTTATTGAAGTCAAAATCAATCAGCATAGTTTCGTGACGCTTGATCGCAGCCGGACCAGCAACAAAGACCTTATCGTAGGCCTTGGCCTTGTTGGACACCATGGAAAGCTTGTCGCTTTCGCCGTGATTGACGTGAACATGCACCAGACGCGGATGATCCAGAGACTGGAAATTGCTACGTGAGTTATTCACGTAGATGACCAACTTCAGATCATTATCGTCGTAGAGATCCATGAGATCAGTGAAACGGCGCGCAAAGATCCTTGGAAGATCCGTCAGCTTACCTGCAGCATTGAAGGCACTCATGGTGCGGAATACCAGCAAGACTTCTTCGGTCTGGTGCAGTTCTTCAAGAACAGGCAACCATTGAGACACTTGGTAAATCTTGTCGGCACCATCACCAAAGTACACGGCCACAGAGCCGGGAACCGGAATGTTGGAGACGCCAACGTTGGCACCTGCAGGCCGATTTACAAAGCCCATCGCCCGGGTAAGACGCTTCGCCTCAGGCCGACGGCCAACCTTACGCAAGACACCTTTAACACTTGCTTTGATGGAACTGGTGATGTTCTCGCTAGACATGGGATCTTTCACTAGAATGCTTCAACTGACTGCCGGATAAAACTTTGTCTAGCTCAGCTCTTTAACGATCTGGCTTAACGTATCTAGCGTACTCTTCAGAGACTCAACATGGCGCTCATCAAACTCACTGAGCACACGCTTCATCTCTGTCGTGGAAATACCGGACGTACGTGGAAGGTAAATCACTTCAACCTCATCGCCGAGGTCATCGAATTTACCCTTCCAGTCTTCGCCGATGCCAAAGACCTTGGCATCATATTTCTTGATGTCCAGACGCTTCTGTTCCCAGTTTTCTTCCGGGATCGCCAGGTCTACGTACTTGATGGCTTGGACGATTTCTCGACGCTGCTCAAAAGGTACGACTGGCTTCTTACCCTTCACGGCGTTGAATTCGTCTGTTGATACGCCAACGATCAGACGGTCGCCCTTTTCCTTCAGACGCTTGAGAATGTTCAGGTGTCCGATATGGAAGAGGTCAAAAGTTCCGTAAGTTAATACTGTTTTCCCCATTTGTTCCTCCTGTTGTAACTTCATCTGGCTATTCTACGGCTCAGTGGATGCGCTTCGAGATTCCTCGGCGTGTACAAATTCTTTGAATCTGGTGGATGACGGTATCAATTACCCATCAAGACTACTGAGAATCAAGTAATGCAAATCACGTTCGACACCTGCGTTGCTCATAGAAACCTTGAGGCGTAGATAGCGCACTAGATAATTGGTGGTCGTCCGGACAGCGTCATTCTCAGCAGAGTAATCCAACGTAGCTTGGAACGTGGCTCCCGGTACCAGGGGCTACCCTTCCAACCAGCCTTCCAACCGGCTAGATATTGATTGACGGCGTTAGGCCTTTTGCGCATTCGCAGACATTCAATCAACATCCATGTTGTTGGGTAGATCCATCTGAATGGTGCTGGCAAATTTCGCCGCGCTAGCCACACACGGTTACGTGCGTTGAGTCGGTAGAACTCTTCATGTCTGCGTGGGTCAACTACGGGATGTCCAATACGCATGTCGCCCGCATACCAAACATAGGTCCCGGTATCCCAAATACGCCAAGCTAGTTCAATGCCTTCGTGTGCGTACCAGAATCCACCAGCCCAGCCTCCGGTGAGATCAAAAAGCTCACGCGTGGTTACAAGACAGGTTTCACCGACGTGAAAGACACGGCTGGGTTCTTCAGCAGTGCGCTTCTTAAGACGAGGAATCCAACGCGTTGGATTCTGATCACTATGTTCAGGGTCGGTAATACGAGGCTGAAGCAGTCCCATCCGTGGATACTTTTTAAAGCGTTGGACAGCGGTAATCAGAAAATCTTCATCCAGGAACCAGGAATCGTCATCAAGGAAGCACAGGTACTCCCCCATAACTTGAGACACACCGGCATTTCTACCGGCAGGAATCCCAAGGTTTTCGGGAAGATAGTGAGTCTTGATTCCTTCAGGAATATCCGTCGGTACCCAACCATTGCCAACAACGACAGCGTCGATGCTGACGTCTCGTTGAGCAAGCATTGAGTCCAAGGCTCGACGCAGTTCTGCCGGACGGTTGCCCATGGTCAATACGACAACGCCAATCGTAGGAGCGAGTCGATTATCCATGTGTCACCCTTTCCATTTCATTACTTGTTACTGCTAAGTTCTAAGCCCTCAATCGTGAGGACACCATATTGGACAGGAAGTGTCCAACATTCACTAGGACACAGGCCGGAAGCAGAATCCAGATCATCCACTTCTCTGCGAGACCTGGCACTCCAGCAATTGCCGAGATCACCGAGCACGCCAGAATGATCAAGCTCAGTTCAACTGCGTGTAGCAAGCGGTGGAATGGAAGGAAACGAGCCAAAGAGCGCAGGCGTCCGATAACGGTAGTTGTTGAGACCGCACGTGCCTCAGCCGTGTCTGGAAGCTTGGATAGTCCTGCCATGCCTCGTGCCGCGTGAACCATCAAGGACTGTGAACGGTTCAACACCAGCAGAACGGACAAGCAAGCACCCATGAACAATGTTGGCCATGCTTGGGTGCTCATCGCACCGTCTACCGACAGTTCTTTGAACACCCGGTAGCCCAACGCAATAGGAATCAATGCTTCGGTTGTGTGGTGTCCCACCATGTCGATAAAAATACCGCGAGGTGATTGTGAAGCACGCCAACGGGCCACCTCACCATCGGAACAGTCAAAATACAACTGAACTTGTGAGAGCACTACTGCAAGAAGCGGTCCCCAAATTCCTGGTATCAGCAGAGCAAGAGACATGCACCAGCCCGCAAGAATCATTAATCCAGTCACGCCATTGGCCGTGATCCGAGTTCTCACCAAAACAGCCGTCAGATAAATGGAGATGTGACGCAGATAGAGTTCAGCTGTCCAATGCTCTGCATTTTTGCGAGCCTTGACCTCGGGCGGTTGGCACACTGCCCGAAGCTGATCCAGCGTTGGATTCTTAGGTCGGTCTACAGTCACTTAACGCGGCCCTTATCAAAAGTTCCTGCCGCCCCGAAGATTCGTCCTTTGAGGTAACCAGCAGCCCAAGGCAAATGGATGGCAGGGAAAGCGCACGCAGCGAGAAGCTTTTCCTTAGCCCCGCTCGCTTTAGACGAAAAACCCGCAAACAATGATGCCGCAGCATATACCAATGGAATCGATGCGGCGAGTCCTAAAAGAACAGATACTGGTCGTGGCGCACTGTCCCGGGTAAAAGGAATGACTGCCAAGGCGATTGCGCCAGCAGCTACCCCAGCAAGCAACAGCGGAGGCATATCGTGTCGCAATGACTTGCCCTCAGGGAACCGTCGTGCAATTTCACCGCGCCAAGTTCCGGAGGCGTACGACTGTCGCCCCAAGGCTCCGAAGGTATCGCGTGGGAAGTATCCGACCTTCAGTTCCGGATCAAACCAAACCTTATGTCCGGCCTGTCGAATACGGAGGCACAATTCCCAGTCCTGGGCACGCCACATGTTTTCGTCATAAAAACCGACTTCATCAAACACTTCACGGCGGAAAATTCCAAGATACGCAGACTCTGCTTCCCCTTCGGGTGCGCCAGAATGATAGGCCGGTCCACCAAAACCAAATTTGGAATGGTACGCGGCAGCGATGGCACGCTGAATGGCAGAACGTCCACGGGCGTCCATGAGGCCACCTACGTCATGCGCGCCAACTCGCTGCAGAGTAGCAACTCCGCGTTCGGTGTAGTCGATGGGTAGCTCACTATGCGCATCGACCCTAATGACGATTGGATACTTCGATGCACGAATCGCGAGGTTCAAGGCGACCGGAGTACGCCCTTGCGGGTTGTCAACCAACGTTATGCGCGAATCAGCCTCAGCTAATTCTTGTGCAACTTTATTGGTCCCGTCGGTGCTGGGACCAAGAGCGATTACAAGCTCTTTGTCCCCTCCGTATTGCTGGTTGAGAATTGAGGTGACGGCATCGCCTAGGTAGCCTGCCTCGTTCAGAACCGGCATGACATAAGAGACTCCTGGGAAGTCAGTCATTCGCGCCTTACTTCTTTGCTTTCTGGTGGTTTTGATATTCCTTGATGACGTCGTCAGGCTTCCCATCCATCATCTGAACGCCTTTTTCAATCCAAATACAACGGTCACACGTGTCCTTGATCGAATTCATGGAGTGGGAAACGTTGAAGATTGTGCCGGCACTATCCCGGATTTCACGGATCTTCGCTTCACTACGTTTACGGAATTTAGCGTCACCGACGGCCAACGCTTCATCAATAATGAGGATGTCGTGCTTTTTTGACGCAGCAATGGCGAATTTTAATCTTGCGCCCATACCGGAAGAGTACGTTCGCATTGGAAGATCAATGAACTCTTCAAGTTCTGCGAACTTGATGATGTCTTCACGCATGGCTTCAACTTCTTCACGGTTGTAGCCGAGCGCAAGTCCACCCAGAGTAATGTTCTTGTCCCCTGACAGGTCAGGTATAAGGGCAGCACCCACACCTAACAAACTTGGACGTGAGCGCGCATAAACTGCCCCGCTCGACGGTGGAGTCAGTCCGGTAATTGCTTTAAGCAACGTAGACTTTCCCGAGCCGTTGGAACCGATCACGCCAATAGATTCATTTTCGTAGGCAACAAAGGTAATGCCCTTCAACGCATGAACGCTTCGAACGCCTTTCAGCTTTGGTTGTAACAGTCGCCTCGCGCCAGCATTTCCTACAGCCTTACCGCTGGAAAATACTTCATACTTTACGTGCAGGTTGTCAACGACAACTACCGGATTGCGAGAAGAATCAATGTTGAGCTGTGAGCTCTTGATGTCTTCTGGCTTAACCACGTCGATGAATGACGTGTCATCAGAAAAAATTGGCGCGGGCTCGTACTCAGGATGTAAGTCTGGGTTGATCAGATCGTCAAAGCTAATTCGCACGTCCGTAACGCTCCTCTGCCTTCCAGAAGTAAATCAATCCAAAAATCATGGTCACCGCAGCCCAAGCCGTGATGACCCACCATGCCCAAGGATCATACTCAGCGTTATTCATCACCATTCCACGTGCAAGCTGCAGAGTTTGATAAACCGGATGCACATCAAAGATCGCAATCATCCAAGGCCAGTGGCTCAGTAGACGGTCCGCGCTAAACAAAACGCCAGAGGTATAGAACAGCACACGGCTAATCAACGGTAGGATCTGCGTAAAGTCACGAACATGTACAGTGATTCGCGCGCAAATCAGCGCAATTCCGAGGTTGAAGACGCAGAAAATAACCAAAATAGGAATGATGGCAAACCAGGTCCATTTCGGTGTAGTTCCAAGTATCACCGAGTAAATGAACATGACGCCTAACATTGGCATGAGCGTCAATACGTTTTGCGTTACCTGCGCTACCGGCAAGGCCAATCTCGGGAACGACAAAGATTGCACTAGTGCGTTGTTTCCCGTAATCGCTTTCGCACCACTGCTCATCGAAGAGGAGAAGAACTCAAAGAGGAACACACCAATAATCACGAAGACCGGGAAATCTTCCGCTTTATTAGCGCCCTGCAAGACACCGAAAATGAACCCATACATCAGAGCATTGAAAGTAGGTTTAAGCACGATCCAAATCATGCCCAAACGGTTTTTCTCGTTCTGGGACTGGACACGCGCCTTTGCCAATTCGTAAATGAACTGTCGGCGCTGCCAGGTCTGTTTGAGGTAATTAGCCAGCGTAGGACGTGCACCCACGCGGTGCAAGCCGTAAGACTCGGCTTCCTCCGCTACTGTCATGCGAATTCATTCCTCTTTTTTCGGGTTTAGAACTATCCATCGCCTACAAGGCATGGATGTTCAAATTCTAGTTGATCGTGAATCAATAGTCGTTCATTCACGCACGAACTCAGTGTTGTTCAGAGCACAACCAGGTTTAGTTCTCTTCTGGCGGGTTTTCCTTGAGGTACTGGCTCATGGAATCAGTTTGAAGAGCCTTACCGATCTTGCTGATCGCGGCTTCATCGGCCAATTCTATAGATTGGCCATCGGCAGTGGTGGATGTGCCTGCCGTCGGTACCGTGAACATGGCCATGTTTTCTGGATCCACGTTACTCAGCTGTTTGCCCAGACCCACCATGGTCGCCGCGTCCAGTCCGTCATCAAAGGTGAGGTACGGCGAGACTTTGTCCACGATGTCGTAAAGCTTCACCGGGTTGGACAAGGTATCTTTCGATAAAAGCTGTCCAGCAGCAGCGGCGATAAATTTACGCTGATTGGCCACGCGTTGGTAGTCGCCGTTGGTAAACGACTTGCGCTCTCGCACAAATCGCAGGGCCCGATCGCCTTCGAGGGTGATATCGCCGGCAGGGTAGAAATAGTCGGTGTCGTGCGCGGTGAAGGGAATGTCGTTTTTGACTTTCACTCCCCCTAGAGCTGTGGACAGTTCTTTGAAGCCGTCAAAATCAATCATCGCGATATGGTCAACTTTAGTATCAAACATGCCTTCGACGGTCTGCAATAGCAAAGGCACACCACCAAGGGACACAGCTGCGTTAAGTTTGTTCTTCCCATACCCGGGAATATCGACGTACATGTCGCGAACCAATGACATGACATAAATTTGTGATCTGTCCTCGGGAATATGGACCAACATCATCGAGTCGCTACGTTGGCTTACTGCACCTTGCAACGCTGAGTTTGATGGGGCATCTTCATCCGCGTGGTCAACACCGATCATCAAGAAATTCATTGATCCATCGTCTGGGTCCTTAACGGGACGCGCTTCCTGCTGCTCTGTGGTCAGGTTCAGCGACAAGGTATTTGATTTTTCTTTGAACTGACGTTGCAAGTCAAAAACGTAGTATCCGGCACCCAACGTAGCCACCAAAACTACGGCAACAATCGACGTTAGGATCGTGCGAACGCGTCGTTTCTTCTTACGTTCTGCACCGTAGCGAGCGCTACGCGATGCGAACGTCGCATCATCAATATCTTTTAATCTCATACTAGAAAGTTCTCCACTAAGACATTCCGTAGAAGTCAACGGACCATCCAAGTGACTTCGTGCAATGAAAAAGACTACCCAGAGAAATTGTGATTACCCTGAGTAGTCTTCGCCGACAGACTCAACTATAGACCGGCAGCAAATTCCTTGAGCCAGACTTTGAGATCCTCACCGAGGTCTTCATTCTCAACCGCAAGGGTGATATTTGCTTGCAGGTAGCTGAGTTTATCTCCGGTGTCGTAGCGTCTCCCGCGGAAGACGATTGCGTGTACTCCCGCACCTTCACCTTCAGCAAGTGCTAGTTCCTGCAGGGCGTCGGTCAGCTGGATTTCATTTCCACGCCCAGGCTTAGTGTGTTCTAGTACTTCGAAGACGCGCGGGTGCAACAAATACCGGCCGATTACCGCCAAATTACTTGGTGCTTCTTCCTTGGCTGGCTTCTCCACAAGGCCATTGATCTTGACGTAATCCGTGCCCTCAACACTTTCGACATCAGCACAGCCATAAGCACTGATGTGTTCAGGATCCACTTCCATCAGAGCGATGACGGAACCGCCAGTGACTTTCTGAGCCTCAATCATCTGAGTCAGCAATTCATCTTGTTCATGAATCAAGTCATCGCCCAGGAGTACCGCAAATGGTTCGTCACCAACGTGCTGCTTTGCACACAGCACGGCGTGTCCCAAGCCACGTGGATCACGCTGTCGAATGTAATGAATGTCTCCAAGAGCAGTGGCTTCTTGAATGGAGGCGAGCTTTTTATCTTCACCCTTCGCTTCGAGAGAGGCCTCCAGTGATGGAACCCTGTCAAAGTGATCTTCCAATGCGCGCTTATTTCGGCCGGTGATCATGAGTACGTCATTAAGTCCGGCTCGAACAGCTTCCGCCACCACATACTGAATTGCTGGCTTATCTACCACAGGAAGCATTTCCTTTGGCATGGCCTTAGTTGCTGGCAGGAAGCGAGTACCTAGTCCCGCTGCAGGGATGACCGCTTTAGTAATTGGCCGATTGGAAGTCATGATCTTGTTGGTTCCTTACTAGCTTGCGCTGTCCAATATGGCTGCTTCGATTCGGGAGTAGGTCAACTCTTCGTAATTCGTTTCACGACAGCACGTGGTAAATATTCTGTCACGTCGCCTCCCAAAGTTTGCACTTCTTTAAGCAGGGACGAAGACAAGTGAGTAAAGCGGGTGTCAGCCTGAAGAAAGACAGTTTCAACCCCGGTCAGATGCCGGTTCATCGTTGCCATCGGGATCTCGTAGGCATAATCAACTGTGCTTCTCAGGCCTTTGACGATGGCTTCAGCGCCATGGTCTTTGCAAAACTCCGCCAGCAGTCCTTGACCCATCGGGATTGCTGATACTCCCCTGAGGCCACCGACGGTCTCTTCGACCATCTTCACCCGTTCGTCTTCAGAAAATCGGTATTTCTTGGAGTAGTTGGTGGAGACAGCAACTATCACTTCGTCAAAAAGGCTCGCTGCACGAGCGATGATCTCAACATGGCCATTGTGAATGGGATCAAATGATCCAGGGCAAACCGCTCTTCGCATGACACGAATCTATCAAGAACCCAACAAAATAGTTGAGTTGAAACCCCAGTTTTGTCGATTCGTGGTGATTATGTCCCGCTCTATTGAGATTCACCCCTTCATAATGAACTTATGAGCATTTCTATGACTCCATGGCAAAGAACAGCCCACGGCGCAAATTTATTAGACGAATCTGGCCAGCCTGGCGTGACAATCTTTGAAGAGATCACTGCTCTTTCCAATAAGCATGAAGCCATCAATTTGGGTCAGGGTTTTCCCGACACAGAAGGTCCAGCTGAAATTCGGCAAATTGCCGTTGACGCGATTCTTTCCGGAGCGAATCAATATGCACCAGGATCTGGCATCTTGCCACTGCGTCACGCTATCGCTGAGCATCAGAAACGTTATTACTCCCTGGATGTTGATCCTGACACTGAAGTAGTCGTATCCACCGGTGCGACAGAAGCAATTGCCGCGTCTTTACTCGCCTTCCTGGAACTTGGCGATGAGGTGGTTACCTTTGAACCGTTCTATGACTCATACGCAGCAATGATCGGGCTGGCCAATGCCAGGCACAAGGTCGTTCAGCTCAAAGCACCAACGTTTGAACCCAGCATCGATGATCTGAGAGAAGCCATCTCGGATAAGACGCGAGTCATTCTGATCAATAATCCTCATAATCCAACAGGAGCCGTGTTCTCAACACAGGTCTTGAGTGAAGTCATTGCACTGGCACACCAACATGACTGCATCATTGTTGCCGACGAGGTTTACGAACATCTAACTTTCGAGACCAAACACGTACCCATCGCGAGCTTGCCCGGCGGCTTCGAACGCACAATCACGATCTCTTCGGCAGGAAAATCATTCTCCTTCACCGGTTGGAAAGTGGGATGGGCAACCGGACCTGAACACTTGATCACCGCGGTGCGCACCATCAAGCAATTTCTAACTTATTCTTCGGGCCCCGCTTTTCAACCTGCTGTGGCCAAAGCGCTGAATCTTCCAGAGAGATTCTTCATAGACTTCGCAGCATCGTTGGCCTCCGGAGCGCAGATTCTTGCTGATGGGCTGGAAAATGCGGGTATTCCCGTCATTCGTCCTCGGGGAACGTATTTCCTCGTGGCAGACATCAATAACTTCAAACGTAACGATGCGATTGAAGTTGCTCGCGCTATGCCTGAATCGGTGGGAGTAGCAGCCATCCCCATGTCCGTTTTTGCCCGGCCAGAGAACGTATCCAACTACCAAGGCTTGCTACGTTTCGCTTTCTGCAAAAAGCCCCAGATCCTGACCGAAGCTGTTAAGAAACTTCAGCTACTTCCGGAGGTCCTGAACTGATGAGCGTTAAACCGGTCAAGCGTTGGCTGGGCTTCGTGCAAGAGCACGCCACCATCTACGATGATGACCTAGTCCCCGGCTCAAAAATACTTGCCATCGGCGATGCCGAACAATCACACGTCAATGTGGCACATCCTGAAGAAGTCTTTTACGAATACTTGTCACGAATTGCAAATCACCTGAGGGTGTTGCGTAGTTCAGACAGGCCTTTGCGGATGCTCCATCTCGGAGCAGGTGCATTAACGCTGGCGCGTTGGGCTAGCGCTGTCTATCCAGCAAGTACCCACGTAGCCGTAGACATTGAACGAGAGCTTCTAGACTTTGTTCTCACCCAATTGCCACTACCTACCAATTGCAAGCTCACGCCGCTGGTGGCAGATGCTCGATCCGTATTAGCCGAAGAACTTGCCGAAGAGAAATTTGATGTGATCATTCTTGACATCTTCTCCGGTCCCGAAGCACCCGAACATTTAACTACACCGGAGTATTACGCCGAACTGAAAAATTCACTGACCACTGACGGTTTGTTGTTCGTCAACGTCGGTGATGATCCCCCATTACGATTCACAAAAACCCAAGTTGCCGCTGCGCAGTCTGCATTTGATTTCGTGATGCTCAGTTCAACACCAGAGATGTTCACCCAGAGATACCCGGGTAACCTCATCCTCACCGCTTCGAATCAGAGGATCTCGGAGGAACTAATCCAACAATGCCAAGCCGCAGGACCGTATCCGGCGGAAACCCGGGCTGGTTTAGACCTCGACAGGTTCAGCAAACCATAGGTGGGTTTCCCCGTACTTTTTATCGGAGAAATTCTCCAATTCTTCAGGCCACGACGGTTCAGGTGAACGACTGGAGCGTTCAACGATGACCGTCGCGTCTGCTGCCAGGACTTTAGCGATTTTCTGCAAAGTGATTTCGAGTTCTGCATCGGTCAGAGGGTACGGCGGATCCAGCAGTACTACGTCAAATGTTCGGGTTGCTAGGCCCGTCGAAGTGTTAACGAAGCTATCCAACACCGAATCAACTGAGCCACGTTGAACTGAAACTACTGTAGATTTCAGCACCTTATTCACTAGGGCAGCATTTTGCTGACAAACACTAGCCGCTTTTGGAGCTTTCTCTACAAGGACTACTTGTCGTGCTCCCCTACTGGCAGCTTCAATTCCTAAAGCACCTGAACCAGCAAAGAGGTCCAGAACACGAGCACCAGCAAGAAGGTCCCAGCTTTCAAGGCGAGAAAAGAGTGCTTCTTTGACTCTGTCCGTCGTGGGTCGAGTCGCATCTCCGGGGACTGATTTCAGTGGCTGACCGCCAGCTACGCCGGCAATAATTCGGCTCATTCCAACCTCTCTTACTAGTTCTTATTCAAAAATTCTTTAGTTGATTCATCGGCCCAGGCTCCGACAATCTCAAGGAGACGTGGGTACTTCGTTTGCCACACTGGCATCTTCATCAATGCATCGACATGACCACGCGCTTGCTCAATCACGGTGCGGTCTTTGATGATGCTCAGTTCTTTCAGTGATGATTGACTGCCAGACTGCTGAACACCAAGAATGTTTCCTTCGCGTCGTTCCGCGAGGTCCGCTTCGGCCAACTCGAAACCGTCCAGGGTAGACTCGATGGTTTTTAGTCTTGATACTGAAGGGTGGTCCGCGTCTAACCACGTCGTCATGAGACAGGTCCCCGGCAATCCACCACGGCCGATACGACCGCGCAACTGATGCAGCTGCGAAATACCAAAACGCTCAGCATCCATGATGACCATCAGCGTTGCGTTATGCACGTCAACACCAACTTCAATGACCGTGGTTGAAACCAGTACGTCGATTTCTCCGCGAGCAAATGAATCCATGAGCTCTTGTTTCCGCGCCGCGTCCAGTTGCGAATGCAGAGCTTCGACACGTAAAGAAGAAAACTCTGGCATTCCCGCCAGCAGTTCCATCATTGCTTCCACGCTCATTGTCTGGCCAGAAGGTTCATCATAGGTTGAAAGAAGCACGCCTTGCTCGGCTGTCGTATCTGAGATACGGGGGCACACCACATAGACCTGATGCCCTTGGGAAACTTCTTCTGTGATTCGTGAGAACAACCTATCCCGATAACCAGCAAGCTGCATCGGAACAATATGAGTTTGAATCGGTGCACGTCCGGCAGGTAAACGTTTAATTGTTGAAGTGTCTAGATCACCAAAGACCGTCATCGCCACCGTTCTAGGGATCGGAGTTGCCGTCATCACTAATGTGTGAGGAACCCAGTTTCCTGATTTAGCACGAAGCGCATCGCGTTGCTCCACACCGAACCGGTGTTGCTCATCAACGACTACGAGCCCGAGCTCAGCAAACTGAACTTGATCCCCTAACAGCGCGTGAGTACCAATAATCAGTCCAGTCTCACCGCTGGCAATACCTAAGAGAGCTTCTCGTCGTTGAGCCGTCTTGGCAGACCCTGTTAGCAGAGCTACCCCAGTTCCCTCACCTTCGCCAAAGAGCCCGGGTTCAGCTAACTTGCCAAGCATCTTCTTGATGGAGCTGAAGTGCTGCGCTGCCAAGACTTCCGTTGGTGCCAGCAGAGCAGCCTGACCTCCGGCATCAATTACCTGAAGAATGGCACGCAACGCCACAATGGTCTTACCCGAACCTACCTCACCTTGAAGCAAGCGATGCATCGGGTGGGCCTGCGACAAATCAGCAGAAATCTGATCCCCCACCTGAAGCTGATCTTCGGTCAGTTCAAAGGGTAACTGTCTATCAAATTTGTCGGCGAGACGTCCCTCCACGCGTGGACGGGCTATGGCCTGCTGCGTACCAAGTTGACGATTACGTTCAGCTAGTGACAGTTGGAGAACGAATGCTTCTTCAAAGGCAAATCGCTGTCTGGCGATGTACGCGTTCTTGATTTCTCGAGGTGTATGACGTTCAAGAAATGCTCTGTGGCGTTCAGGGTAACGATGAGCACGTAGAATCTCTTCCGGAAGAAATTCAGGCAGATGTTCGCCTGATAGGTGTGGGATGAGAAGTCCCATCAAGTCACGAATTCTTTTGTTCGGCATTTTCGCTGTTGCCGGGTAAATAGGTATTGGCCGAGGATCCGCCTGTGAAGCTTCATCCAGAACCGCGTAATCGGGTTGGCTCAACTGAAGGTGGTCTTGATACCAGCCGACTTTCCCACTGAACATGGCGATAGTCCCGACAACCAAGTCACTGCGCGCCTGGTAGCCGTTGAAGAACGTCATTTTGAGTTCTTGGCCGCCTGAGCTTAACTCATCGCTCACCGTCACTTCAAAGATGAATCCCCGGCGCGAGTGCATCTGACGTTGGCTAACATTGACCACCTGCGCGACAACAGTAACGTGCTCATCAAAGGGAAGCTCGGCAATGGGCGTTAATTCTCCGACTTCGACATAGCGACGTGGAAAGTGCCAGAGAAAATCACCGACTGTTGTATAGCCAAATGCCTTTTCTAAGGCCTGAGCATTCTTACCACCGAGATAAGCGGCAAGCTCAGAATCTTCGAATGGTACTGTGCCCTGATCAGTCATCGTGGGTGCAGAGGTCCGTTACGCTGACATTCACCGGATCACCATACTTGCCAATGAGATCAAGTGCTGGTTGTGGTTCGTCTACATGGACGTGAACACGCCAGCGGTAAGTATCTTCTTCCAACTGGTTCACCGGGGACATGATCACGGAGTTTCCTAAGGCATCTAGTTGGCCGCGGAGGGTCGCTGCGCCTAGAGCGTCAAGAGACACAGTACACATCACCTCAACACCTGATTCAGGTTCACCATTCTTATGCACATGAGGATCTTGAATCTTATAGCCATGGAAGGATTCATAGGAAGAAAAATCAGTATCGTCGTTCCGGACTGCTGCGCACAGCTCATCAATAATGATCAACATGCCTACCGCACCAGCATCAACAACACCGGCTTTTAGCAATGGCTCCAGTTCAGTTTCTGTGCCCTTGACCGCTAGCTGTGCAGCCTGCTTCATCTGCACTAGGAGCGTGTCCAAAGCAGCACGACTTTCAGGGTCTGTCTTGATATGAGCCAGCGTAGAACCAGCAGCCAAGGCGATCGCGTTGATCACCGAAAGCATGGTGCCTTCGACAGGTTCGCTCAGCGCTGACCACGAACGAACTTTTGCTCGTTCTAACCCCAGGGCGAGAAGTGGCGCAGTCAGTCGTTCTTGCCCCATCCAAGGTTCGCTCAATCCACTGAGGAAAACGGCAAAGAGAGTTCCGGAGTTGCCACGCGCGGACTCCATTGAGGCGCGCGCGGCAACTTCTAGAAATCCACCGATATCATCACTTTTCAACTCGCTCACCGCATCGTGGCCAGCGCGAGCGGTGAGGTAGAGGTTACTACCCGTATCGCCGTCGGCTACTGGGAAAACATTGATGGCGTTGAGCCGGTCAGAATGGTTCCCGAGACTCTTCACGCTCCGTGCTAACCATTCTTTGATGGCACGCACGGATGTATCGAGCTTTTGGGGGATCATAGATTATCGGTCCTAAGTCAGAACTATCGTGAAAGGTCAGTCGACTCCACGAATTCAGCCATCTTGTCTTCTTGCAGTGCCTTACCGAACTTATTGATTGCGTCCATATCTGGCACCACAATAGATTGTCCGTCAGCTGAGCGGCCGGTACCGCTGTTTGGCAGCGTGAAGAAATCCATGTCGCTTGGACGCAAGTTCAACATGGAAGTCGCGTAAGAAGCTACCTTGGCTGAATCAAGGGAATCATCAACTGCAATGTACGGTGCAATCTGTCCCACTGCGTCCGAAACCTTTGCCGGATTAGTCAACGTATCCTTCGACATGAGCTGGCCAAGCAATGCCTTAACAAAGAGCTGCTGGTTCTTGACGCGCTGGTAGTCACTGGACGGGAATGCCTTGCGTTCACGGACGAAGGCAAGAGCCTGTTCACCGTCAAGAGTCTGGGTCCCCTTAGGGAAACTGATGCCGTTGGCCAAAGACTGCTTAAAGGCGATGGGGTTGTTGATAGTTACACCACCAACTGCATCGGTGAGACCTTTGAATCCCTCAAAATCAATTGATGCGACGTGGTTGATTCGGACGCCAAAGAGCCCTTCAAGTGTTTCAACGGCCTTCGACACACCGCCGTGGGCAAACGCGGCATTGATTTTTGCTGATCCAACGCCCGGAATATTCAGCCAGGTATCACGCATGATCGAGGTGACATAAATGTTCTTGCGGTCTTCGGGGATGTGAACAAGCATCATCGTGTCCGAACGGCCACCGTTAGGTAGCGTTCCGAAATCTTCATCAGATTCATCGGTATCTCGCGTTGCGCGCGTGTCACTACCAAGAAGCAAGATGTTGACTGCGTCTTTGGACTCTTCTTTAATCTCTGGGCGTGTGTCTTCAGCCGGGAAAGCGTCAGAAATCTTTCCACTCTGAGAGTCGAAGGTACGTCCAAGGTTCCATAAGTAACCAGCCGCAACTAGAGCCGCAACCATCACTAGAACAAGGATGCTGAGCACAACATTGCGCCCAGTGTGTTTCTTCTTGCGCGGTCGCGCTTCGTACGTTTCGAAGGACATTCGTTACCTTTCACAGTTTCAACTCAATACATCTTATCCGGCTATACAGGGATGTAGGCTTATAAAGTGTCCAAACTCAGCATGAATTCCGAAGTGTCGCCAAAACGTTACTCAAAAAGAAAGCAATCTATCAGGGTTCTGACAATGGCAGTTGTAGCTAGTTCGCTACTTGCCTCCTGCTCTTCAGTAGCTGCCGTAGATGCGGCACCCGATGCTTCTAATCCTCTTTGTGCAGAAATGATGGTTGTTCTGCCAGATGCCATTGGTGACGCTGAACGTCGTCCCACCACTTCTCAGGCGACCTCCGCTTGGGGGGATCCTTCACAAGTAGTTTTGCGCTGTGGTGTTGAAGTTCCCACACCAACGACAGATCCTTGCGTATCAGTCAATGACGTTGATTGGGTTGCCCACGAAGACGATAAGAGTGGCATCTGGACGCTTACTACCTACGGACGGACTCCAGCAACTGAAGTCGTGCTTGATCCCAATGTGATCCCTTCTAGTACCGTACTGGCTTCACTTTCTGACGCGGCTGCGAACATCCCCGCCCAGAAGGCCTGCGTGAGTGTCGACAAGTCTGAAGAATTGTAAAACTCTCCATAACGTTTAAAAAGTAATAGCGTGCGACTCGAATTTGATTCGAGTCGCACGCTATTACTTTTGCGAGGCTAAATGGGACTTACCTGAGTCCAACGTTTCGCTCAGTCGCCAAAGCAATGAGCTCATTGATCAGTTCACGGTAACCAATACCGGTCTTATCCCACATTTGCGGGTACATACTCGAAGGCGTGAAACCAGGCATCGTGTTGATCTCGTTAATGATCCATTGACCATCTGGAGTATAGAAGAAGTCGACTCGGGAGAGTCCTTCGGCATCCAAAGAGTCAAAAGCCTTGACGGCAAGCTCACGAATTTCAGCAGTGGCTTCTTCGCTCAAGTCTGCAGGACAACTAAGTTGTGCCGCTGTGCCGTCCACGTACTTAGCTTCAAAATCATAGAAAGTGTGACCGTTATCGGCCACTGCAATCTCGCCTGGTAGCGATGCCCGCGCTGGGGTGCTACCGCGGCCTTCTAGAACACCACATTCAATTTCGCGTCCAACAATGCCCTGCTCCACGATGACCTTTGGATCCTCGGCACGAGCAACTTCCACGGCTGCACGAAGGTCAGAAGGTACATCAACCTTGGTGATACCTACGGATGAACCGGCGCGAGCTGGCTTCACAAAGAGCGGGTATTCCAAGTGTTCGCAACGAGCCATTGCTGCTTCGCTGTCCCGTAGCCACTGTTTGTTGGTGATGACTTCGTACGGGCCTACGTTGAAACCGGCTTCCTGGAAAACAACCTTCATGAAGTGCTTGTCCATACCCATGGCACTAGCAGCAATGCCGGAGCCTACATATGGCACACCCGCGGTTTCCAGCAGGCCCTGAATCGAACCGTCTTCACCGAAGGGTCCATGCAGGAGTGGGAAGACTACGTCTACTTCAGAAATCTCTGAAATTTTCGCGTCAGTAAAAGCTTGGAGAGAAGTCTTGTTTGTCTCAGGCGAAAGCTGAACTGGGTGATCAACCGTAGAAATTTCCGGTAGTTGTCCGGAGTCTAAAGCCCAACCTTCTGGATCTTTGTCCAGCAAAGTCCATCCGCCATCCCGGGTAATGCCCACGGGAATAACGTCAAAAAGATCACGGTCTATGGCATGCATGACGCCGGCTGCGGTCACGCACGATACCGAGTGTTCGGACGAGCGTCCACCGAACAAGAGCAGGACTCGGAGTTTACGATCAGCCATTAGTTCTGTTCTCCTTCAGATTTCAGTTCGCGGGACAACAGTCGCGCTGCCATGTTTTCAACGCTCAGTGAACCTTCAAGAACCATTACTACTGCTTCAGTAATTGGCATCTCAACTTCATGTGCGCGCGCGAGATCAAAGACGGCACGGGCGGATTTGATGCCTTCTGCAGTTTGAGACATGCGGTCATTGACTTCATCAAGGAAGAGACCCTGACCCAACAACCGTCCTGCAGTGTTGTTACGCGACAAAGATGAAGAACAAGTAGCGACTAAGTCACCAAGACCAGAGAGGCCAGCCAAAGTATCAAGACGGCCACCAAGTGAAAGAACCAGTCGAGTAGTCTCGGCCAAGCCTCGGGTGATCACGGTGGACTTCGTGTTGTCCCCCATGCCCATGCCATCACACATACCAACGGCAAGAGCAATGATGTTTTTGACGATTCCACCAAGTTCTACGCCGAGCACGTCATCGTTGGTGTATGGACGGAAGTACGGTGCAGAGCAAAGCTCTGCAATCCACTGTGCGGTTTCCCCGTCGGTGCAAGCAACTACGGATGCAGTTGGTTGTTCACGGGCAATTTCCATGGCGAGGTTTGGACCGGAGAGTACTGCTACACGGTCTTCTGGGAACTGAGTCACCTCGGCGATAACTTCACTCATGCGAAGGTCAGTGCCGCGTTCGAGGCCCTTCATCAGTGAGAGCAACACAGCTTCAGGCTCAAAGTACTTCTTGAACACTGCCAATTCGCGACGCAACGATTGAGAAGGAATCGCCAAGACCACCAAGTCGGCACCTTCCAAAACCTCACGCTGATTGGAGGAGGCTGAAATATTGGCAGGAAGCTTGGTTTCACGCAGGTAGCGGGAATTGGTATGGCGTTCGTTGATCTCGTTGGCAGCGTCATCTCGACGTGCCCAGATCTGCACCGGGATTTCTTGATCTGCTACGGAATCTGCCAAGACCTTAGCAAAGGTGGTACCCCAGCTACCGGCACCCATCACTGCGATCTTACGTGGAAGCGGCTTAGTCATTCTCAGTCCTCTAGAAAGTGGTAATCACGTGTTGTGGTTAATTATCCGGCTTTTCGAAACTACGGCCAGTTTGTGCTTGGCCGTGTTCGCTTGGATCCCAACGCTTTGCCGGTGGTTCTTCCTGACGCAATTCTGCCTGCAAACCAGTAATCGCATCCATGATGCGGTCAGTTGCTTCCTGAAGAACGGTGCGAGTACGAGGACCTCCCCGCAAGTCATCAAGTTCTACCGGCGCACCAACGGATACGGTGACATGTTTACGTGGGAAGAGGTAAACCTTCTTGGAGTACCTCGGCAATAGCTCTTGGTCTCCCCAGTGGGCCATGGGTACCACAGGAGCGCCTGTCTGTAGAGCCAGACGGGCAGCACCAGTGCGCCCAATCATTGGCCACAGGTTGGGATCTCTGGTCAGGGTTCCTTCAGGGTAAATTACGATGACCCCGCCGGCATCCAGAACCTTCTGAGCTTGCTTCAGGGACTCGCCTGCACTGGCTGAGTTACGCGATACTGGTACCTGGCCGGAAGCACGCAAGAGCCAGCCGAGTACCGGTGGCTTAAACAGTGACTCTTTGGCTAACCAGCGAGGAAGCCTACCATTGCTGTAAATGGCATGACCCACCACTAGAGGATCAATTTCAGTCAGATGATTGGGACAAACGATGTATCCGCCCTGGGGAAGGTTTTCAAAACCCTTCCATGACTTACCCATCAATCCATTCATCACCGGACGGACTATTCCGGCCAGGACAGAAAAAACACGCTTGGTTTTTGCAGACTCACCTGGAGTCAGGATCTTAACCACGGACAAGACCCCTTTGTGTTAGTTGCTCAGCTCAACGTTAGCGCCCAAGCCCTCAAGCTTCTCCATGAAGTGCTCGTATCCGCGGTTGATGATTTCAATGCCGGTGACGCGGCTGGTACCTTCTGCTGCAAGAGCTGCAATCAGGTGGGAGAAACCGCCACGAAGGTCCGGAACATCGATATCAGCACCGGTGAGCTTGGCTGGGCCAACTACTACTGCAGAGTGCTTGAAGTTACGCTGTCCAAAGCGGCAAGGGGTGGAGCCCAGGCAGTCGGTGTGTACCTGAACCGTAGAGCCCATACGTACCAGTGCATCGGTGAACCCGAAACGGTTCTCATAAACGGTTTCGTGAATCACGGAGACGCCCTTGGCCTGAGTCAGTGCAACGACCAGTGGCTGCTGCCAGTCAGTCATGAATCCTGGGTGGACGTCAGTTTCCAAGATGAGTGGGTTGAGGTCTCCGCCTGGGTGGTAGAAGCGGATGCCATTGGACTTGACCTCGAATTCGCCACCAATCTGACGGTAGACGTGAAGGAAAGCAGTCAGGTCACGCTGTTGTGCGTCCTGAACGAAAATATTGCCCTTGGTGACCAGGGCAGCCGAAGCCCATGAAGCGGCTTCATTGCGGTCTGGCAATGCGGTGTGGTCAAAGCCGGTGAGCTTTTCGACGCCCTGAATGCGAATGACCCGGTCACGGTGTACGGAGATAATGGCGCCCATCTTCTGCAACAGCGAGATCAGATCCAAGATTTCTGGCTCAATAGCCGCGTTGCTCACCTCGGTGACACCCTTGGCGCGCACAGCAGAAAGCAATACCTGCTCGGTGGTGCCGACACTTGGGTACTGCAAGGAGAGCTTTGCACCGGTCAGTCCGTTAGGAGCCGAGATGCGAATACCATCCGGGGCCTTGTCCACGACGGCACCGAATTCGCGCAGTACCTCTAGGTGGAAGTCAATGGGGCGGTCACCAATGCGGCAGCCACCCAAATCTGGAATGAAAGCCTCACCCAAAGAGTGGATCAACGGTCCACAGAAGAGGATGGGAATGCGAGAGTCACCGGCATGGGCATCGATGGCCTGGTTTGAGGCGGTCTTAACCTGAGTCGGATCAAGGGTGAGGTCACCGGTAGCTTCATCCTGGTCTACCTTGACACCATGAAGTTCAAGCAGGCTTCGTACTACGACGACATCTTTGATCTCTGGCACGTTGCGCAGAATTGAAGGAGTGCTACCAAGCAGAGCTGCAACCATGGCTTTTGGCACTAGGTTCTTTGCTCCGCCGACTCGTACGGTGCCGTTTAGTGGAACACCGCCATGGATCGTCAAGATCTTACCCATGTATGAATTACCTCATCGCGTTGTCGTTATCGCCCGCCGAAGCCTCTGAGCTTTCGAACTGGCAGGACTAAGCAAGCATACCGCTTCTATACCCGCTGGTATGTTCAGATCAACCCGTGGCGCACACATTGTGAGCATGCTTTCAGCCACGTGAAGAACCTAACAGTATGCGTGCCCTAAAAGAGCAAATCGGTCCGCTCTCCCATTAGATAGAACAGGGAAGAGCGGACCGATTATTCCAGCTTTACAAAAGACTGATTATCCTGCTGTTTGAGCTGGCAGGGTTTTAGGCTTATGTCCCGGACGCGTCGCCTCGAAAGCGGTGATGTCCTCTTCATGCTGCAAGGTCAGGCCGATATCATCCAGCCCTTCCATCAGACGCCAACGGGTGTAGTCATCAATCTGGAATGGTGCAGAAATGGATCCACACTGTACGGTGCGTGATTCAAGATCAACGGTCACCGTGGTGCCTGGATTGTTTTCCAGTTCTTTCCAGATCAGCTCAATGTCGCTTTGTGCAACTTCGGCTGCAACCAAGCCCTGCTTGCCCGAGTTGCCACGGAAAATATCAGCGAAACGAGCAGAGATCACGGCTTTGAAGCCGTAATCCTTCAAAGCCCATACCGCGTGTTCACGCGAGGAGCCCGTACCAAAGTCTGGGCCGGCTACGAGCACGGAACCGGTATTAAAAGGCTCCTGGTTCAGGATGAAGTTTTCGTCCCGGCGCCAGCCAGCAAACAAGGCATCTTCAAAGCCGGTACGGGTAATGCGCTTGAGGTACACAGCAGGGATGATCTGATCCGTATCCACGTTGCTCTGTCGCAGCGGAACACCAATACCGGTGTGGGTAATAATCTTTTCCATCTTGGTAATCCTTTCTAGACTGCGGCTGGTTCGTTGATCAGGTCGCTAGGCGAAGAGAACGTACCGCGAATGGCGGTAGCTGCTGCAACCAGAGGCGAAACCAGGTGGGTTCGTCCACCCTTACCCTGACGTCCTTCAAAGTTACGGTTAGAGGTTGAAGCGCAACGCTCCCCTTCATCCAGCTGATCAGGATTCATTCCCAAGCACATGGAGCAACCAGCGAAGCGCCATTCAGCACCGAAGTCCTTGAATACCTGATCAAGTCCTTCTGCTTCCGCTTCCAGTCGCACGCGCGCCGAACCTGGCACAACAATCATGCGAACATTAGGATCTTTCGTTTTACCCTTGATCACTGCCGCTGCAGCGCGCAAGTCTTCCATGCGTGAGTTGGTGCAGGAGCCCAGGAATACCGTATCCACACGGATGTCCTTCATCGGCGTACCGCCGGTGAGTCCCATATAGTTCAGCGCGCGCTCGCAAGCCTTGCGATCATTCTCGTCTTCAAAATCTTCTGGTGAAGGAACACGCTGCGACAGTGAAATACCTTGACCGGGGTTGGTTCCCCAGGTGACGAATGGCTCAAGGTCATCAGCGTTCAGGAAGACCTCTGCATCAAATTGCGCTCCTTCATCGGAGTGCAATTCCTTCCAGTCTGCTACTGCAGCATCCCAATCTTCGCCCTTTGGAGCGTGAGGACGGCCCTTAATATATTCAAAAGTCGTCTCGTCTGGCGCGATCATGCCAGCACGAGCGCCCGCCTCAATGGACATGTTGCAGATGGTCATGCGGGCGTCCATGGACAGCGAACGGATGGCTGAACCACGGTATTCAAGCACGTATCCTTGGCCACCACCGGTACCAATCTTGGCGATGACGGCCAAGATAATGTCTTTGGAGGTGACGCCTGGCTTCAAAGTACCTTCAACATTGATGGCCATGGTTTTGAATGGCTTCAGACTCAATGACTGAGTGGCCATGACATGCTCCACCTCGGAGGTACCGATACCAAAGGCCAACGCTCCAAAAGCGCCGTGCGTTGACGTGTGGGAGTCACCGCAGACCACGGTCATGCCCGGCTGAGTCAACCCCAACTGTGGGCCAACGACGTGGACAATCCCCTGTTCCTTGTCACCCAAAGAGTGAAGACGTACCCCGAATTCCTTGCAGTTATCACGCAGAGTATTAATCTGGGTACGGCTGGTCAGGTCCGCGATGGGCTTGTCGATATCAAGCGTTGGAGTGTTGTGGTCTTCCGTCGCGATGGTCAGGTCTGGACGGCGCAGCTGACGCCCGGCCAGACGAAGCCCCTCAAAGGCCTGCGGTGAGGTCACCTCGTGTAGGAGATGAAGATCAATGTAGATCAAGTCCGGCTGGCGGGACTCTCCATTACCTTCACCTTGGCGCACAACATGTGCACTCCAAACTTTTTCTGCCAATGTCTGGGGCGACTGCATGGCGGACATGCGACACACTCCTCAAGCTACGTAATTGCGGTAACTCAACTTTGACACTTCACAGTCGGTCATTTCCAGTATGCGGACTTGAATCTCAAATAATGAGACGTGATACTTGAGCTATGACAATAGGTAGCGGTGTTGGTGTTCTAGATAAAGCGGCAGCCATCCTCAACGCATTAGAAAACGGACCAACGTCCCTTTCTCAGTTGGTGGAGTTGACTGATATTTCGCGCCCTACGGTGCATCGCATCGCTCAGTCTTTGGTTCACCACGGACTGGTAGGCAGAGACATGCACGGCCGTTTCGAACTGGGAAACCGCCTGGTGGAATTGGCCAGTGCCGCAGGTGAGGACCGCCTAGTCAGCGCGGCAGGGCCGATTCTTCTCAAACTACGAGATCTCACGGGCGAGAGTACACAGATTTTCCGCAAGCAAGGAGACTTCCGTGTATGCATCGCCAGCGCCGAGCGCCCCATTGGCCTGCGCGACACCATTCCTGTCGGAACACAATTATCTATGAAGGCAGGCTCTGCAGCTCAGATCCTGTTGGCATGGGAAGACAATGAACGCATGGTCGAGGGACTGCATCACGCGCGTTTCACACCAACCATCTTGGCTGGTGTGCGCCGGCGCGGATGGGCCCAGTCCTTGGGAGAACGCGAACCCGGTGTGGCCTCTGTATCCGCGCCGGTCCGCGGCCAGTCTGGACGAGTCATCGCGGCGCTGTCGCTCTCTGGACCCATCGAGCGCTTAACGCGCCAGCCCGGCAAGATTCATCACGAAGCTGTCACTAGCGCAGCCCACGAGCTTTCTGAACTGCTTCGAGTTCAAAACGACCATGCCTAAAAGGTGCTTTGATGCATCTTCTTTTTAGTTGAAGTGATCAAAGCCGGCGTTGGCAGTCACTAGCTTCCCGTCAACACTCACTTGTGAACGCCGTCCACTGCGCGCCGTCACGGCACCGATGACCGTGAACTCTTCTGGTATTTCTGCGCCAGCCGGGAAAGTCGCCAGTAGCCCAAAATCTTCACCGCCATGCAAAACCCAGTCCATGGGGTCAGCGCCAGTCAATTGCGCTGCAGGGGTTAAACGTGTCGCAAAAGTTTGCAGAGCCTGTCGATTAAAATCGATACTCACGCCACTACTCTTGGCAAGACGCGCGGAGTCGCGCACCAATCCATCGGAGATGTCCATCATCGCGTGAGCCCCGGCTTCCGCGGCCCGTGGTCCCGAGCCAAGCGGTGGAACTGGCCTGCATTGCGCTTCTGCAATTCGGCGCACGGCACGGTTCCAAGTATTTGCATCTCGACTGTGCTCCAGAACTGCTAGTCCTGCACCGGCATCACCTAATCGGCCAGCCACTGCAATCGAGTCCCCTGGCTTAGCACAGCTACGAAGAATCTTTCCGTGGGCGCACTCCCCCAACGCCGTGGTGGTTACCGAGATTTCCGTTGACTTACCGAGGTCTCCGCCGAGAATGGTCAAATCGTTGGCCCCAAGTGAGTTAATCGCTTCTGCGATGCCCTGGGCAAAGTCCTTAACCCACTCAAGAGACGTAGATGCCGGTAGTGACAGGGAAATGACGGCTCCTGTGGATGTGCCGCCCATAGCATTGATGTCCGAAACATTTTGGGCAATCGATTTCCAACCGATGTCGTAGGCACGGTGCTCAAGACCGCTAGGCCAGACCAATTTGAAGTCTTGGTTTTCGACAAGAGTGTCCACCGACACGAGGACTTCTGAACCTTTAACACTCAGCGCACCAGCATCGTCTCCGGGACCAAGATTTGCCTTCCGCGAGTCAAGTAACGGAAGAATAGTCTCAAGTATTCCTTGCTCGCCAAGGTCTCCAACGGTAGCTTCAGGCTGATTACTAGTCACAGAGTTCTATTCGGCTTTCTTTGCTGCTGAGGTAATAAGGGAGGCGTAACGGTTATAGGTATTCAGATACTCATCCACCGGTTCAACAACCGCAGTGCGAACTAAGCCGGATACTGAACGTTCTATATTCTTTAACGCCTTCCTACGTTTAACTTTAGCCACTATTCGATTGACGAATGAACACCCAATTCCTAGGACGATACCAAGCAGTACGCCTATCACTAAGATGAGGGTTGGAACCGCTATACCTTCAACACGCGGAGCTTCTGGAAGGTTAAATTGGAAGTAGCCCGCCAAAGGGTAGGCTGCTAACCACAGTGCCCCAGCAAGAGCAGCCAGCAGTGAGACCCACTGGATAAACTTGACCAACGGCCACCACCATGAAGTCTTCTCGATGCCTAGGTCAGTGCCTGCAATTGCGGCATCAACTGACCCATCCAGTTGCTGGAGATTGGATCCTACCTGTTCCCTGATTGGCTCGTTCCAGCTATCAGGCAGGTCCTCTGTAGCTTGCTGGACATAGGTGTCAACGGCATGATCTATGGCTGCTGATTCGGCAACTGAAAGTTCCGGGCGTGAGGTGATGGATAGTTCAGGATCATCGCGTTTCCGCCCCAAGTTCATTCGTTGCAAGGGATCGTTGCGCAACCTGGTCAGCCACGTAGTTAGTGGCCATCCGGTGCGGCGTGCGGCACGTAGTTTGTAGGATGTTTCCACCGCATCCGCAATGTACTGTGCTCCGTGTGCATTTGCGATGGTTCGTTCAAGCTCAGATTGACTCATTTGGCTTGGTAGACAAACCTTCCCAACACCAAGTTCTTCACTGAGATGATGCACCACTTGGTCAACATCCGCACGAAGCCTACGGGTTGCGATCGCCTTGTTCTTTGCAGCCGCGGCAATCTGCCGATGGACTTCTTCTAGTCCTTCTCCTGTGGTTGCCGAGGCACACACGATAGGGAGGCGATCTAGCCCGGAGGCAAGGAGAATGTCACGTAAGGAACTGACGATATTTTTTCGGTCCGACTCGGCAACACGATCTATCTGGTTCAGCACTATCAAGATGTTGCCCTGCTGACTTCGTAGAGAATTCAGGTATCCATGATGGATGGATGCATCTGCGTACTTTTGCGGATCAAGTACCCAAACCAGGAAATCGACCTGGCCTACTAGCCGTTTGGCTATTTCGTGGTGCTCCACCCTAGTCGAGTCCATATCCGGCAAATCGAGGAGCAACAGTCCAGAGTCAAAATCATTTTTAGCGGAACGGCGTTTAGATCCGGATGACTCGGCAATCACATGCCGGTCTGTCACTTCAAGCCAATCCAATAGCTCGCCAGAATTTTCTGTGTCCCAAATAGCGGCAACCGTATTGGTAGTCGTTGGTCGGATCACTCCCGTGGCAGCCAATCCGCTACCTACCAAAGCGTTGAATAGCGTCGACTTGCCACTACCGGTCGCCCCGAATAGGCCAACAACAACGTGTTCAGAAGATAATTTTCGGCGTGACTCAGATTTCCTGATCACCGACGCTGCCAAGTCAATGCTTTCTGAATCCAAGTAAGGTTCAGCAAGCTGCATTGCTTCCACGACACTATCTATCTGCTGGTTCAGACCATTAACAGCACGGATAACTTTTCGTTCTGTCATTTCTTGGCCCCCTTGCCGTTCAGTGCGTCGGTAACTCGGCTCAAAGTTTGAGCAGTCTCAGGCTGCGCGGCACGATCAATTTCAGCGGAATACAGTTCCATGGTTTGGCCGGTCAATGCTTGGGCTCTTGAATCCAACATCTTTCTTGCTCGGGTCGCCATGCGGCGAACTGCATCCTCGCCAAAGATGGCTTCCAGGAGTTTCTGTCCCACCACAGCAGATCCACCAGCAATGCCGATTTCAATACCAGTCAATCCAGCGGTAGATGCGAAAACGACAACCATCAGAATTACCGCAACTCCGTTGACTCCAAAGGCAGCCAACCGTGCTGTTTTGCGTTTGCCGGCACCTTCGGCACGAATCATCTCGAGAATGTCTTTTTGCCAAAGTCGAACACTTTCAGCAGCTTGCTCATCAAGATCCTTGGGTGGGCGTGGTGTAGCCAGTTGATCTCGAAGCTCTTTGCCTAGCGGTGTATTTTTCCAAGATCTATCCACGTCGTGACACGCTTTAGTAATCTCGGCAATAAAGACCGTGTGTAAACCTGATTCGATGGCTTGCTCCACACGATGAGTCGCAGGCGGTCTACCAGAGAAGAATGCACCTACTCGGTCCCGGACACGGCCAATGGCGCCTTCAATGCCCCGCAACAGTTCGCCTGCGCCAACAAAATCTTGCCAGCGTGCCAAGATCTCCCCACGCAACAAAGACCCATCGTTGAGCGCCGCGTTGATTCGCTCTTGGGCCTGAGAAAATCGTTCAGTGGTCAGGTGACGTAGATCATCAAGCTGCTTCTCCTGGTCTTGCAGCTCTGCGAGAAGCTCTCCTACATCCGCGGTGGTGCGTCGTAATGCGCCTGCGAGTGTTTGGGCTGCTAGTTCTTGGCGTTTGGTTGAATCCTCCGCAAGAGAATTTAGCCAAGCCGAGAGCGGTTCGACTTGCTCCGGTGGCAACAGTTTTTGATCATTGAGTTCCGTCTCATTAAAGACGTGCAATAAGGCAGGGTCTAGGTTTTTCTCTGCTAGAAGTCGGCGTAGATCCGGCACAATATCGTGTTCCGCGCCTGGCGGGACTCGGTTGAGCACAACACAGACTGTAATGTCTCTTACCCCTGCGTCCGTCAATAATTCCCACGGCAGGGCATCGGCATATCTGTTGGCGGTGGTCACAAAAATCCACAGGTCCGCGGCATTGAGTAGTTGGCCCGCCAGCGCCCTATTGTCATCTGAGACAGAGTCAATATCTGGTGCATCAAGGATTGCTAGCCCCTGAGGCACGCTCTCGTGTGGCTTCATTAGGAGCGCATCGTTGCTCGAAGTATCACCAGTGATTGGTATTCCGCTTCCAACGATTCGAGCGAGTTCGGGCAGCACGCGGTCAGATTCAAAGAATGGTTGATCTGTGGGATTGAAAGCGAGCACTGGTGTGCGCGTTGTTGGACGAACTGCACCTGAGATACTGACTTGTTCACCGATGAGCGAGTTCACCAATGTGGACTTACCTGAACCGGTGGAACCGCCAATAACTGCAAGTAGTGGTGCTCCAAGATTTGAGACACGTGGTATCAAATAGTCAGAGATTTGGTGCACCGTTTTTTCTCGCAACTGATCTATTTCAGCTGCGGCACCTAACGGGTTACCTACGAATACTAGATCAGCGAGTACTTCACGCAATTCGGTGAGGTTCTCAATGGTGACTTTATTGATTCCTGCGGTTGCAGTAACATCGCTCATTGCAGGCGTGGTCTGATCTGAGTTCGACTCCATGTGCACCATCTTGCCTTATGACAACGGTGATTGCTGGGTACTAAAAGCACATTTTCTAGAGAATGCAAAAAACCACGGATTTCTCCGTGGTTTTTATGTGGTGACCCCAACGGGATTCGAACCCGTGTTGCCGCCGTGAGAGGGCGGAGTACTAGGCCGCTATACGATGGGGCCGTACGTCAAGTTTTACCTTGACTCACCGGATCACTCCGATGAAGCGCTGGGATACCAGGACTCGAACCTAGAATGACGGAACCAGAAACCGTTGTGTTGCCAATTACACCATATCCCAATGTGACTTGGAGTTTTAGAAATACTGTCAAACATTATTCCCGGCCACTCCCGTAGCACGAGATAAAACTATACCTGCCAAGAATCAAGTACACAAATCGAGGGAATGATCTGAGGAAGCATCAAAGAACCGCGGGAAACCGCTAATACACGGAGCCTGAAGCTAATAGAAGGAGCAAAATCCCGAAGAAAAACCCGTGTGAAGTGACCCACTTCCATAATATTTTCCAAAACTCGGATTCACAAACTGCTTCATGACCAAGAAAAGTTGGCCCAGAACGCAAAAACACCTTGGGTCAGAACAACTACTGAAGTTGTTCTGACCCAAGGTGTTTTGATCACATCTTCCCGTTAGAGGAAGAAGCCTACCGCGACGCCCCAAATGCGCGCAGACGGTTCAAGCTTGAATCGCGTCCCAAGATTTCCATGGACTCGAAGAGCGGTGGTGAAACTCGCTTACCCGAGATAGCGACACGAGCTGGACCGAAGGCCTGACGTGGCTTCAGCGCCAATTCATCAACCAGCTTGGTACGCAGTGCGCCCTGGATAGTCTCAGCGTTCCATTCCGTCAGTGCTTCCAGAGCCTCGACGGAAGCATCAACAACCTCAACAAGGTTTGCAGGCATGCCCTTGATTGCGTTATCAGCGATGACAATTTCATCATCAGTCTTGAACAGGAACTCCAGCATGTCCGTGGCTTCGCCCAAGAGCGCGATGCGTTCCTGAACCAAAGGAGCCGCCTGATCAAGGATTTCATTTTCGCGGGCAGTTAGTTCTGCGCCAACAAGCCCTGCAGCCTGAAGGTAAGGAACCAGACGGTCTCGGAAGTCTTGTGGCTCCAACATACGCACGTGTGTGCCGTTGATGGCTTCTGCCTTCTTGACATCGAAGCGCGCTGGGTTAGACAGAACATCGGTAACGTCAAAGGCCTCAACGAGCTGCTCGCTGGTGAAAATGTCTTCATCGGCGCTCAGGGACCAACCCAGCAGCGCCAAGTAGTTGAGCAGGCCCTCCGGGATGAACCCGTTGTCGCGGTGCAGGAACAAGCTTGACTCTGGATCACGCTTGGAAAGCTTCTTGTTCCCCTGGCCCATGACGTATGGGAGGTGACCGAAACGAGGCATGTACTTCGCTACACCGATGTCATAGAGCAGTGCATACAGCACAACCTGACGAGGAGTCGAGGACAGCAGGTCTTCACCGCGAAGTACGTGAGTGATTCCCATCAGAGCATCATCCACCGGGTTAACCAGCGTGTACAGTGGCTGGCCGTTAGCGCGAACAACAACGTAGTCCGGGACGCTGCCCGCCTTGAACGTGATTTCTCCACGTACTAAGTCATTGAAAGTGACGTCGTGATCTGGCATGCGTACGCGCAGAACTGGCTCACGGCCCTCTGCCTTGAACGCGGCCTTCTGCTCATCGGTCAGTTCACGGTCATAGTTATCGTATCCAAGTTTTGGATCTCGTCCTGCAGCCTTGTGGCGCGCTTCGATTTCTTCTGGAGTCGAGTATGACTCGTACAGATGACCGGCTTCGCGAAGCTTGGCAATGACGTCTTGGTAGATTTCGCCTCGCTGAGACTGGCGGTAAGGCTCGTGCGGTCCCCCGACATTTACGCCCTCGTCCCAGTCGATGCCCAACCAGCCCAAAGCGTCAAGAACTTGGTTGTAGCTTTCTTCCGAGTCACGCTTCGCATCGGTATCTTCGATACGGAAAATCATCTTGCCGCCGGTGTGACGTGCGTAGGCCCAGTTGAACAGGGCCGTACGGATCAGGCCAACGTGTGGTGTACCAGTGGGTGATGGGCAGAAGCGGACGCGAACCGGGGTGTCTTCAGTTACTACAGGAATCAGCGATAGATCAGTCATGATGTCTTCATTCTATGCCTTCAACGGCGAAAGTTGCATTTAAACCGCGAGGCTCCCGATCACATAAATGATCGAGAGCCAGTGCGGTTCCACCAAATTATTGATGGAAGATTACGTGCAGTTGTTATCGACGGAAAACGCTACGCAATGATCCGATGCCCTCGAGATCAATTTCAACGACATCGCCGGCATTAACCAATCCAACGCCCGCAGGTGTTCCAGTCATGATGACATCACCTGGTAGGAGTGTGAACGCTTCTGATGCTCGCGCTACCAGTTCATTTACTGGCCAAATCATCTCGCTAGTTGATCCGTCCTGACGGATTTCGCCGTTAACACGAGTGACAATGCCAACGTCATCTGGATCAGCCAATTCAGTTTCAATCCACGGGCCCAGCGGGCAAGACCCATCGAAGCCCTTGGCCCGAGCCCACTGAGGGTCTTTACGCTGCGCGTCACGCGCGGTGAGGTCATTAGCCACGGTGTAGCCAAAGATCACGTCCTGCGCCTTATCAGCAGGTACGTCCTTGCAGATACGTCCGATAACTACTGCGAGTTCACCTTCGAAGGAAACTTCGTCAGAGAACGCTGGCAAGGTCACAGGATCCCCGTGACCTACTACTGCAGTGTTGGGCTTCAAGAACATAATTGGTTCTTGAGGGACCTCATTGCCAAGTTCCTTAGCGTGTTCGCGGTAGGTACGTCCGAAACCAACGACCTTCGAACGTGGAATGATCGGCGCGACCAATCGAACATCGTCCAGGCTGTGTGTTGCGCCGGTAGTTTTAATTCCTTGGAAGAATGGGTCTCCCGCAAGTACATGGATGTCATTGCCATCCACGACTCCATAGAGCGGGTCACCGTCTACTACAAATCTTGCAATTTTCATATCGCTATATCTCTTGTCTAGTCTTGTTTGGCGATTGCGGCACGATCTCCGCGAATATAATCGTTGATTTCTTCCTCAGAAATACCTTCAAGATCATAGTCCGGATATCCAGAAGGATTCTTGGACTGCCATTCCCACATATCACGAGCCATTTCTTCAACACCTCGTTCAGCTTTCCAACCAAGCTCTAGGCGAGCAGTTGTTGGATCCCCGTAATACTCGGCGATATCGCCCGGACGGCGGTCCACCAATTTGTACGGCAGTTGCTTCCCGCAGGCCCTGGAGAAAGCCCCGATGACATCAAGGACACTTGTTCCGCTACCGGATCCCAAGTTCCAAACAAATTGCCCGGTGTGATTGTTCAGGTAGTCCAAGGCATCAAGGTGGCCCTGGGCCAGGTCCATCACGTGAATGTAGTCTCTAACGCCCGTTCCATCATAGGTGGGGTAATCATTGCCAAATACTTGTATTTCGTTACGACGTCCGACCGCAACCTGCGCTATGAATGGCATGAGGTTGTTTGGGATCCCCTGTGGATCCTCCCCGATATTGCCTGATGGGTGGGCACCTACTGGGTTGAAATAACGCAAAGTCGCGATGGACCAGGATGAGTCTGAAACCGCAAGATCTTCGAGAATCTGCTCAATATGTAGCTTGGTACGCCCGTACGGGCTTGAAGCATCTCGCTGGGCACTCTCAAGTAAAGGCAACTGAGTTGACTCGGCATAAACGGTCGCAGAAGAACTAAAGACTAGGCGCTTCACGCCCGCTTTCTCCATCGCAGAAACAAGGTTCAAGGTTCCAACGACGTTGTTCTGATAATAAGAAATTGGTCTTTGGACTGACTCACCGACTGCTTTCAAACCGCCGAAGTGAATTACGGCGTCCGGCTTTGTTTGATTGAGCACCGTATCCAAGCGGTCACTGTCGAGCAAATCTCCGACGAAAAGTTCCGGAGAAGAATGAGACATTTCTCGTACGCGACGTAGCGATTCTGGGGATGAATTACTGAGATTATCGAAGACCGAAACTTTATGACCCGCTTCGAGCAACAAAAGCACAGCATGTGAACCTATGTACCCTGCACCGCCAGTTACCAGTACGTGCATTTCATTCCTTTTCACATAAAACGATGGCCTCAGGACTTTAGCCCCGAGACCATCGTAGTCGCAGACTTTACTGTCTAAGCCAGACGTTCCAACCAGCCGTGTCGATCTTCAACGGTACCCAACTGGATCCCAAGAAGTTCTTCACGGATAGACATGGTGACTTCGCCCGCAGGAGCGTTCTCGTCACCTATGAGTTCTTCACCGTTCTTCAGAACACCAATTGGCGTGATGACTGCAGCGGTACCGCAGGCAAATACTTCAGTGATATCGCCGGAAGCAATACCGTCTCGCCACTCATCAAGGGTGATCTTACGTTCTTCTACTTCGATGCCGCGGTCTTTGGCCAGCTGAATCACGGATGAACGTGTAACGCCTTCCAAGATGGTGCCAGTCAAAGCTGGAGTCACCAATTTGTTGTCCTTGGTAACAAAGAAAACATTCATGCCACCAAGCTCTTCAACTGCGTTGTCATTGAAGGAATCAAGAAAGAGAACCTGCTTGCAGCCGTTTTCTTCTGCTTCCAGCTGTGCAACCAGTGATGCGGCATAGTTGCCGCCGCACTTGGCTGAACCGGTGCCGCCACGGCCTGCACGTGCATAGTTCTTTGAAACCCAAATTGCTACTGGCTTGAGTTCTCCACCGAAGTAGTTTCCGGCTGGTGATGCAATGACGCGGAAGGATACTTCACGGGCGGCACGCACTCCAAGGAAAGCTTCGGTAGCAATCATGAATGGGCGCAGGTATAGCGCTTCGCCATCACCAGTTGGCACCCAGTCAATATCAGTGGCAACAAGCTTTTTCAGGGACTCGACAAAAACTTCTTCGTCAAGCTGTGGCAACGCCAAACGCTGCGCAGACTTGTTCAAGCGGGCTGCGTTGGCACGTGGACGGAAAGACCATACTGAGCCATCAGCGTGACGGTAAGCTTTCAAGCCTTCAAAGATTTCCTGGCCGTAGTGCAACACCGAAGCTGCTGGGTCCATCGCAATGGGACCATAAGGCTCAATTCGGGCGTCGTGCCACTCGCCGTCACGTCCACCTTCGTTGGCGGTCCAGTCAACGACAGCGGTGTGGTCAGTAAAGAAGTCCCCGAAACCAGGGTTGGCCAAAACGCTGGCGCGCTCTTGGTCGCTCTTGCGACTTGTTGAAAGATTTTCGGTGAATTCCATCTACCTTGGACTTCCTAGCTCAATAAACAAAGAACGGATGCTCCACGCCAATGCGGAACATCCGTTCGTGGAATGGCTTCCGATTAACAACTAATCAGAAACGTCACTTTCAGCTTATGCCAGTAAAGCGACAATTGCATCGCCGATTTCACTCGTGGTGCGATTATCGGTCAATTCTTGACGTGAAGTGATCTCTTTTTCAACAGCTTGCTCAACAGAGCGTGCTTCTTCTGACAATCCGAGATGATCCAGCATCAAGGCAACAGAAAGGATGGCGGCGGTTGGATCTGCCTTTTGTTGCCCGGCAATATCAGGTGCAGAGCCATGTACCGGCTCAAACATCGATGGGTAGGTACGGTCCATGTTGATGTTGCCACTAGCTGCCAGGCCGATGCCACCGGTGATAGCACCCGCTTGGTCGGTGAGGATGTCACCAAAGAGGTTGTCAGTCACGATGACATCAAATCGTGATGGGTCAGTGGTCAAGAAGATCGTTGCCGCGTCAACATGCAGGTAATCGTGGGTTACCTCCGGGTACTCTGCTGCAACAGCTTCGACAGTGCGCTTCCAAAGGTGCCCGGCATTGACCAGTACGTTGTGCTTATGCACCAGGGTGACGTGCTTACGGTCACGCTCTGAGGCGCGGCGGAATGCGTCACGAACAACGCGCTCAACACCATATGCGGTATTGACCGACACTTCGGTTGCGATTTCATGTGCAGTGCCAGTTCGCACCGAACCGCCGTTACCGACATATGGGCCCTCGGTGCCTTCACGCACCACGATGAAGTCAATGTCGCCCGGGTTGGACAGTGGGCTTTCAATGCCCGGGTAGAGCTTCGATGGGCGCAGGTTGACGAAGTGATCCAAAGAGAAGCGCAGCTTCAAAAGCAATTCGCGCTCAATGATGCCTGACGGGATACGAGTGTCGCCCGGTGCGGCGCCCACGGCACCGAAGAGAATTGCGTCATGCTGCTTGATCTTGGCCAAGGTTTCGTCCGGCAAGGTTTCGCCACTTTCCAACCAGTGTTCAGCACCAAGCTTGTAGTAAGTGAGCTTGATTTCTTGCTTGCCACCGTTGGTGACGTAGTTCAGTACCTTGACCGCTTCAGTTACAACTTCGGGGCCAATACCGTCGCCTGGAATGACCGCAATATCAATTTCATTTGCCATGCTTTAACTTTAGCGACGAAAGTCCAACATATGAGAGTCTGTCTCACATATTGAGAATTATGTCTTCGAGGAACTTAGACTTCAAACCTAGGCATGAGGTGCTCCATTGGTTGAAGTCGATATTCTAGATATTCCGGGCTTCTCACCAAAGTCTCGAAAGTCCGGAATATGTATCACGGAAGTGAAGGAAGCATTGATTTTTGCTAATCCCCACCGTCGCGTCGATGGTTGGATCCGGGCTAATCCACGAAGAGTAGATTTCATTACAGGTCTGGTTTACACCCTGTTCTGCGTTCCTGGAACCATAGGCTTTGCCGGCGCAATGTCTGGAAGCGCAGTTTTCTCTATTTTTGCAATTGCGCTGTTGCAATCGGCACCGCTCATGGTGCGCAGGCAATATCCATGGGCAGTTACATTGGTCATTGCCTTCGGACATATCCTGCAGCTCGGCTTCGACGGCCTCATACTGCCTTCGCAGTTCTCGGTACCTATCATGGTCTATACGATGGCCGTCTACGGAAAACGGTGGCAGTCTTTCAGCACTCTTGGTCTCGGATTATTGGGTGCGGTGCTGGCAACCGTTCGGATGTTCAATCCCTACACCGACGTAGCGGATCCGACACCGTCAATGACTTTCAACATGTTCATTTCCTTCATGGGGCTCGCCCTTGTGGTGACGGTTTCGTGGACGTTTGGCGACTTGGCACGTACCCGTCGTCTAGCCATGAAGTCGCTGAAGGACCACGCGGAGCGCCTTGAGCAAGAACGTGTGATGGAACGGGCACTAGCTGCATCCGATGAACGTAACCATATTGCCCGCGAAATGCATGACATTGTTGCTCACTCATTGTCAGTGATCATCACCCAAGCTAATGGCGCTCGTTATGCGGCCGTCAAAGACCCGCAAATTGCCATTGATACCCTCAAAACGGTTTCCGACACCGGGCGTGCTTCACTGCGGGAAATGCGGCGACTCCTCGGAGTTCTTCGTAAAGACGAAGAACTCCAGAACAGACCTCTTCCAGGGCTCTACGATGTTCCGGACCTCATTGAGATTGCACAAAACTCAGGTTTGGAAGTGACTCTCCAAACTCTCGGTACGCCACGTAAGGAATTGCCTGCCGGCGCAGAGCTAACTGCTTATCGATGTGTTCAAGAGTCACTGACGAATGTCCTGAAGCACGCCGGCTCCAAAACTATTGCAGAGATCGTCTTGGAATGGACCTACCGTGGCTTGGAGCTAAAAATCAAGGATGATGGTCGAGGCGCAGGAGCGATCAAATTGGAGGGCGCGGGTCAAGGACTTTTAGGCATGCAAGAGCGCGTAGCCTTATATGAGGGAACCTGCAGTGCTGGCCCTCAAGCAACCGGCGGATTTGCCGTTACCGTTTTCATTCCATATTCCGAGGACTAACAACACACATGGATAACAACAACGCCATTAAGGTCGCCTTGGTGGATGACCAGTTACTGGTACGCAGCGGCTTTCGAATGCTGATCAATTCACAAGATGATATGAATGTGATTGTTGAGGCTAGCAACGGACGAGAAGCCATCGCCACTCCCCTGATGAGCCAGGCAGATGTCATCTTAATGGACGTCCGCATGCCGGAGATGGATGGGATTGAAGCTACTGAGCGCCTCCTCGATCCTACAAAAACCGCCGCTGAAGGTCCCAAGGTTATAGTGCTGACCACATTCGACATGGACGAATACGCGTTAAGTGCGATTCAGGCCGGAGCCAGTGGCTTCCTTCTTAAAGATGCGCCACCAGAAGAACTTTTGGACTCCATTCGCACAGTGAACCGCGGTGACGCTGTCATCGCGCCGTCCACCACTCGTCGGCTCTTGGACCATATGGCGCCCCTGCTTAAAAAGCAAAGCGCACAAGGCAACGAGCTGCTTTCAGACCTTGTTGATTCACTGACTCGACGGGAGCGCGAAGTTTTTGGACTGATCGCTTTGGGCAGATCTAATCCTGAAATTGCCGAGGAATTGTTCCTCTCAGAAGCTACGGTCAAAACTCACGTGGGTCATATTCTGGCAAAATTGGACGCTCGTGATCGTGTTCAGGCTGTGGTCATCGCTTATCAAACCGGAGTTGTCAGCGCCTAAAAATACCGCTCTCCAACTCGAGAGAAATTAAGTACCGGCCGTGGAAAGAACTTACGTTCTTTCCACGGCCGGTTACTAAGTAGGCTGTATTTTTGACCTTTTACTTCTCTTCCTCGTAGCGAGGGAATACGGGAGTTGGAGAAGGCAACTCGGTTCCGGGCACTAACGCAGTATCAAAGTACTCGAAGGTACGAGCGGACCCTTCACCCACAGCAAGGGAATTGAGCATGGCGGTCATAGCCTGAGGCAGTACAGGCTGTAGAAGTAGAGCGACCTTGCGAACAATCTCGATGGTCACATAAAGAACCGTCGCCATACGTTCTGGATCTGTCTTCTTTAGCTTCCAAGGCTCTTGTTCAGCAAAGTAAGCGTTGGTATCACCCAAGACATGCCACACGGCCTCCAATGCCTTACTGAACTCCTGACGCGAGTAGGCATCCCGGTTGACTTCCAGCAGCTTGCCGGCCGCATCCAGAATCTGCTGGTCCGCTTCAAGCAATTCACCGGGCGTCGGAACGACGCCACCACAGTTCTTTGCCACCATCGACAATGAGCGCTGTGCAAGGTTGCCGAAGTTGTTAGCCAGGTCCCCATTGATACGAGCAACAATGGTCTCGTGGTTGTAGCTGCCGTCTGCACCAAATGGAACTTCACGAAGGAAGAAGTAGCGCACTTGATCTAGTCCGTAACGATTGACAAAGTCGTCCGGTGAAACGGTGTTGCCCAGGGACTTGGACATCTTCACACCATTGTTGTGCAAGAATCCGTGGATCATAACGCGCTTTGGTAGCGGTAGCTTGGCAGACATCAGGAATGCTGGCCAATAAATGGCGTGGAAGCGCGAAATGTCCTTACCGATAACGTGCACATCCGCTGGCCAGTACTTTTGGAAAGAAGCGGAGTCAACATCTGGGAAGCCGGCTCCGGTGAGGTAATTAGTCAAGGCATCCACCCAGACATACATGACGTGCTTCTCATTGCCTGGAACTGGGATACCCCAGTCAAAGGTGGTGCGAGAAATCGACAAGTCGGTCAGACCGCCCTCAACAAATCGCACGACCTCATTAAAGCGAGAACGTGGCGCACCAAAGTCAGGATTGTTGGAGTAGTACTCAAGAAGCTTGTCTTGGTATTTTGAGAGACGGAAGAAATAAGATTCTTCTTCAGTCCACGTCACTTCAGTGTCAGTTTCCGTCGCGTAACGAATACCGTCTTCACGCACTTCAGTCTGTTCTTCGGTGTAGAACGCTTCATCGCGCACCGAGTACCAACCAGCGTACTTATCTAGATAAATATCATCGTTGGCTTCCATCCGGCGCCACAGCTCCTGGGCGGCAGCCTGATGATCAGCATCGGTGGTCCGGATGAAGCGGTCGTAGCTTGTACCCAGTTCATCGTTCATGGCTTGGAATGCATCAGAGTTACGCTGAGCAAGTTGCGCCGGCGTGATCCCCAGCTTTTCAGCTGTCTGCATCATCTTCTGGCCATGCTCATCAGTGCCGGTCATAAAGAACACGTCATGACCGTCAAGTCGCTTGAACCGCGCCATAACGTCGGTGGCCACTACTTCGTAGGCATGGCCGATATGCGGTGTGCCATTCGGGTAAGAAATGGCGGTGGTGATGTAAAAAGGTTTCTGCTGAGAAGTCACGTTACAAATTTACCTTAGCTAGCTTCAGTTACAGTTCTTCAAGTCGTTGCTGACTCGTCACATGATCTTGTTCAAGTACTCCCAGAACGCGCCCCGCAATGTCCGGCGGATTGTCTGCTGGTCAGTCTTCCACTCCCCCAAGACTTGTGCGCAGTCTTTCAGTAGTGTCCTGTCAATTTCAGGTGGAAGCTGAGGTTTGTCGGCCATAAGCTCAACAACTTCTGATTGCGTAGTAAAGGCAAGCCATGACTCGGCAACCTTGGCACCAATTTCTTCAGCAATCTTTAGCTCTTGCTGTTCATAAGCGGCATTGCCCTTAAATCCAGGACGTTCACCACCACTGGAATATACAACTTCCACATTTGGCTCAGTGACGGTTTGTGCTTTTGCCATTGCTTTCTGAGCCATCACTGCCGGTGTTGGCGCGAATGGCTTAGGTACCGTCACAGCCGCGGCTTCTGTTGGCGCGCTGGCGATAATTGAGGTCTTCTCTGAATGGTGCTGGTCCCATTCCAAGACTTTTGTAAAGGCACTGTCGAGTAGTTGATTAGGAATGGTTTCAATGTAGTCGGCAGTCAACGCTAAATGTTCGGCAACGGAAGCAACACCAAGCCGGCTATCGGATTTAGCAACGCCTAGAAGGACAACTTTCATCCCTAGATCCTGAGCTTCTTCAACTGCTTCGGCAAGGTCATCATCACCAGATACCAAATAGGCAATGGAAGCTGACCGGTTTCTAGCAACGCCGACTAGGTCCAAGGCTAGACGAAGGTCAACACCCTTTTGCTCACCGTTGTAAGAAATACGGCCCAAGCGTACCTTGACGCCAGGTATCAGGCCGATGCGTTTGTGTTGTTCAGTAAATAGACCGTCTTTAGAAGCGTCATACCAATAGACGCGGAGGTTATTGAGCCCCGTATTCTTCTTAACGGTTTGAACTATGCCTCGGACTAAAGATTCATAGTGAGTTGTAAAAGCCGATCGTAAAGTAGTACCAGCGGCACGATGACCACCTAGTGAAAGTAAGAATCCGGCATCTATAAATATCGCTGTATGGTTCATCATGATTCGATCGTACTGACAAAGCACCAGAATCCATATTAGATTGGCACCTAATCTGGCATTCGCTTATTTCAATTGCAAAAAGACCAGCCCTACGTTGTGTAGGGCTGATCTTTTACGTGAACTAGATGCTTGTCGCGCGAAGCATGTCTTCCGGATCAGAGACCACGGAAGCAAACTCTTCCATGCGAGCTCCCACGCCCAGCAATTGTGCAATTGCCGCAACGGTTCGCTCTGAGGCCTTGCCGTCACCGTATGGATTCACAGCGTTAGCCATTTCCTGATAGGCAGCCTCATCGTGAAGCAGTTCAGTGACTGATTCAAAGATGCGCTCTTCATCGGTACCGATGAGACGAACCGTACCCGCTGCAACAGCTTCGGGACGCTCAGTATTCAGTCGCATGACCAATACCGGCTTTCCGAGGCTTGGCGCTTCTTCCTGAACTCCCCCGGAGTCGGTGAGGACGACGGAAGACGCATTGATAATTCTCGTGAACTCACCGTAGGCCAAAGGTTCGGTCAGGGTGATGTTCGATAAACCGTCAATTTCCGGAAGCAAAGCTTCACGCACGGCTGGGTTGCGGTGTAGTGGCAAGATGAACTCAACATCAGGTTCTGCCTTCGACAGACGTGCCAAAGCGCGTCCAATGCCTCGCATTGGTTCGCCTTGGTTTTCACGCCTGTGCGTCGTGACCAAAACAATCCGCTTACCCGAAGAAACTAGTTCTTCAAGCTTTGGATCCGTGAATGGAACGTTCTTTTCCACCACGGTGAGCAATGCGTCAATAACTGAGTTACCAGTGATGACGATGTCGTCCCCACTAAAGGTTTCTCTGGTGAGATTGTGCTTGCTCAGTGCGGTTGGTGCGAGATGCAGGCTAGCAATTTGGCTAGTTAGCTTGCGGTTCGCTTCTTCAGGGAAAGGCGAGAACAAATCGTGGCTGCGAAGACCTGCCTCAGCATGGACTACTGGGATACCCCGGTAGAACGCTGCAATAGCTCCCGCAGTTGAAGTCGTCGTGTCACCCTGGACAACAACGGCGTCTGGTTTTTCCTTTTCGAAAATCTCATCTAGGCCATTGATAGTTTTTGTCAGCAGGCTGTTCAGCGTCTGTCGAGGCTGAATCACATCCAAATCATACTCTGGGGTGATCCCAAAGAGTTCGTTGACCTGGTCAAGCATTTCTCGGTGCTGTCCGGTGACAACAACTACGCACTCAAATTCGTCAGCCTCTTGCAAAGCCTTAACGATCGGTGCGACTTTAATGGCCTCTGGACGAGTGCCATAAATCGGCATGATCTTTTTCATAGATTTCTACCTTGTCAACTCGAGAATTAACGCCAGATACCGCGGGTGTCGATAACTTCCTTACCAGCCAAGGCAGTGGCAGGAACAGACTTGAAGTGATCATGGTCAACGAGCAAGGTGACAACACTTGCTGCTTCCAGTGCTTCGTCTAGTTCGGTGAGCTTCAGGTTGGCGATGCCTTCGATTGACTTAGGCAGCGACTCAATGTGAGGTTCTACGGCAAGGAATTCAATGTTTGGGTTCGTCTCGGCAAGCTTGCGAGCGATAGCGATCGATGGGGACTCACGCATATCATCGATATTTGCCTTGAAGGCCAGACCAAGCACGGCGATCTTGCCGTTGAACTCAGGAGCCTTGGTAGCTTCAACAACCTTTTCGATAACCCAGTTTGGCTTCGCATCGTTGGTGTTACGAGCCATACGGATCAGGTTTGATTCTTCTGGTGCAGCAGAAACGATGAACCATGGGTCAACTGCGATGCAGTGTCCGCCAACGCCTGGGCCTGGCTGCAGGATGTTCACGCGTGGGTGACGGTTAGCCAGCGAGATCAGTTCCCATACGTCAATGCCCAGCTTGTCGGAGATAACCGAGAGCTCGTTGGCGAATGCGATGTTAACGTCGCGGTAGGAGTTCTCAACCAGTTTTGCCATTTCGGCGGTGGTTGCATCGGTGGTCAGAATTGCCGCCTGGCAGAAGGTCTCGTACAGAGCCTTGGCCTTATCGGCTGCCTCAGGAGTGATACCGCCAACGATACGGTCGTTGGTGACCAGTTCTTCCATGACGTAGCCAGGCAAAACGCGCTCAGGGCAGTGAGCAACGAGCAGGCTATCCTTGTTCAGATCCGGGCGCTTAGCTAGCAGGTAGTCGAAAAGGTGCTGGGTTGCACCGGGAGGAGAAGTGGATTCAAGAATGACCAACTCGCCACCCTTGAGCTTAGGAGCAATGCCATCGGCAGCTGCCTCGATGAACGACAGGTCTGCGGAGTAGTCCGAGTTGAATGGAGTCGGCACGGCGACGATATATGCTTCAGCTTCTGGGGTCTCGAAGCTTGCAGACAGAGTACCGGCAGCTACAGCGGCAGAAACAAATTCGCCCAGTGCTGGTTCAACGAATGGAACTTCGCCCTTGTTGACCGCTTCAACGGTACGAGGAGTTACATCTACGCCTTTGACAGTGATGCCTTTTGAGGCAAGGATTGCCGCGGTTGGCAATCCGATGTAACCCAAACCTACAACGGCGACTTCTTTAATGTTGTTCACTAAAGTGACTTTCCTTCTGGTGCGAGCGATTTTCCCTACGATAGGGCGTGCGAACTGATCTTATAACACAGCAGTTGCAAGATTAGCCTTACAAACCATATCCCATCACTGGCATGAGTGACAGCCACATAGTCATCGAGCTTTATTTATTACCCGCGCGTTAACCTTTATTTAGTCTTTCGTAAACCTTGATCAGGCTAGCGGCGTTTTGTTCCCAGGTGCGGTTCGCAAGCACAAATTCGCGCCCTGACTTGCCCAAGTCTTCCGCACGCTCCGGGTCTAAGATCAGACCGCTTATGCTTTCTGACCAAGCCGAGACATTATTGGACTCAATGAGGTGACCGTTCTCACCGTCAGCAATTAGTTCCCTTAGAGCAGGCAAATTCGAGGCCAGTACGGGGACCTTCGAGGCCATGGCTTCCACAGGTTTCAATGGCGTAACGGATCGAGTAACTGCCGAATCGATTCGTGGCACGACGAAAGCATTTAACGATGCGTGATAAAGATGCGCCTGATCCCTCGGGATGCGGCCAGGAAATTCACAACGTTCAGCAACTCCCAGTTCTTTGGCAAGACTGATCAGATTTTCACGATCAGTCCCATCTCCGACAATCAGCAAACGTAGATCTTTATGGGTTCCGGCAAGTTCAGCGACAGCCTTAATCACGGTGGAGAGTCCTTCATAAGGAACTAAGCTGCTGACAGTTCCAACATAAAAAGCATTTGGGTCAAGCGATAGTTGCCCACGTGCTTCACTTCTTGGTACTGGTTCTTCTAGAAACTTCTCGCCAATTCCATTGGGCAATAATGAAATCTTATTCGCGTCGACGCCCGCCACGATAAGATTCTTCTTCATCACGTCGCCCAAGGTAAAAACGTGGTCTGCATGCTTTGCTACAAAGGCTTCACGTTCCATGAATAGCCTGTAGCGTTCCGACTCTTTTGCCGTCTCTGGTCGTGTAGAGAGCCACGTGTCGGCCAACTGGCCACGCACTTCATACACCCACGGAATTCCGGTCGCCTCAGCCACAGCTTTAACTGCTAGTGCATTAGAAAAATCGGTGGTGGTATGTAGAACTTGAGGCCGATCACGAACGACCTTCGCCATTAGTTCCTCCGCTTGTTGCTGAATTCGCCCAGACAGATCGAATTTTGCACGAGATGGAATTAAGCGCTCATAATCTACTTGCCCAATTCGATCGGAAGTTTTCGCGCGGACTGCCCCGATATTGAGTGGATAATTCACCCTGGTGCAGGCATTGACTTTCCACCCTTCTTTCACAAGCGCTGACAACGTCGATTGCGTTCTTTGCGCGTACCCGCTGTTGGTGTGTGGCAACGAGTTCGTTGCCAAGAAGATAACGGAATCATGCCCTTTACCGGCTGAATTCAATGAGCGCATTGGTGAGAGCCTAGGCTCATGTCCCGAATATACTTGATATTCAGATATATAGTGTCGCTTTTGTCTGTTTGCCGGGATCTTTTCAAGCAGTGCTATCGCTTCGCTCATATTACCTAGTCCCCACTGCAATCGCGCCGCGGAGCGAATCATATTTCGAGACGTCTTGACTTCCCCTAATAGCTTGTTTGCCGTGTCCCAGTCACCGATGGAGATACATAGGTTCGCCATAAAAACGGCTCCACGCTTTGAGCCTGATTCTTCTAACCAAATTCGGCAAATATTCCGCAATTGGACGCTATCGTCGCGAATCATTGCTGAAAACGCAAGTGCCGCATGATTCTGCTTCCGCAAAGAAAGTACGTTATTTAGAAACTTGACAGCGACTTGATGTCTGAACTTTCTTGCTACTTGCAGAGCAAAGTAGCTCGGGTCGTCAGCGAGGTTCGATACCGTCAAAAGACCGGTAGTCATGAGGTTTGAAAATAATCGGGTATTCAAAAGAATTGGTCCTAGCTCTTAGCTCCACGGGATGCGACGTCGCCAAGGAGCTCAGCGTAGGCGCGTCCGGCGTCTCTTAACGACGCGTTTTGTTTAACCCATTTTGAACCGCGATTGCTGGTTTTTAGCCTGTCAGGGTTGGCTGCCAAATTTGTCAAATACTGGACCAATGCTGAAACGTTCTGTCCAACTACTTGTCCAGATCCTGAAGCAGCAATTATGCCAGCAGCCTCGCCACGAACCATGCCAGTTATGTGTCGGTCCAAATACAATAATTCATAAAGTTTCGAAGGTATCGTGTGTTCAAAACTTGGCCAATCTGGTCGCAACGAAACGACGCAGGTATCTGCCCAGGCATAATTTTCAAGCACAAGATCGCCATAGACCGGTTCTCTGAAATCGACGTGCACCTGGAGTTCGTCAGCTAGTTCCGTCAAACGTCGTTTCTCTGTACCGTTTCCGACTATTCTTACGGAAACCTTGTTACCTAGGATTTTCGCTGCATGGACGAGGGTTTCTAGTCCCTGGCTTCGACCAATATTCCCTAGATAAAGCACCCTTATAGCGTCAGTTCTGGGTTCGTGAATTATGGAAACTTCGGGCCGATCGGTTTCAACGCCATTGGGTATAGTCGCAACATTCTTGACTCCATTAAGTCGCATCCTAATTGCGAGCCCTCGCGTTACTGTCACCAGTAGATCGCTTCGTTTCACGAGATGTGCCAGCATACGAGAAACCAATGGTTCCATCCAACGCCATTTCAAAACTTGAGACTCGCGTAAGAGGTCGGGCCAAGCATCACGTAAATCGACGACGAAGGCTGCCCTACGAATTTTGCTAATTACATAACCAACGATCAGTGTCGGCAATGCCGGTACGGTTGCGATCACGATGTCGGGACTTGTTGCTTTTAGAGCTTCGGGAAGACTCAAGATAGCATCTACACCATGCTTAAGTACTTTTCCAAGCATGGTTTTAGGCTTGCTTAACGACTTATACCGTCTAACGTGGATACGCTCACTATCGGTAGGCGTCCTTGTCCCTTGAGCAGAATTCGCTCCAGATTTAGGAGTAACTACAGTAACTTCATTGCCCAGTTTAGCTAGTTCATCTGCAATAACGGACCAGCGTCGTTGCGGCGGTGAAATTTCAGGCGAAAACGAGTGAGTTAGCAACATGATTTTCATCTACTGCTCACTCCTTGATCTCCGGATGAGAATTCACTCTCAAGTCTTTTAGAAGAAAAGATGCTTATCATTGCGTCCAAACCATTGAATCTTACCAGTGGCCGTGAGTTCAGCGTCGCTGAGCCCCCAAGTGTGCGCTTTTCCGTCCCCACTACGCATCTGCATGAAGTTAAAGCGGTCACTCGAATAGATAGTTCCGCCCCCGTCAATAACGTCGCGAAGGAACTGAGTATCTTCTCCCCTGCTTCGGGAGGCAAAGGGTGTGTTCTTGAAAACCGAGGCATGTCCAAGCATTGTCGGGCCCATAACTAAATTCGTAAATCGGTGCTCTCGTTCAGCGAACCGCAAAAGGGTCGCATCAGAGTCTGCCAGATACATGAAGTGAGCTTGTTTACCAACCACAGAGGCCCCGCTATACCGCAGTGCGGACACCTGATCAAACAGGTAATTCTCGCCGTATAGATCGTCGTCGTCCATTTTAGTGATGAAGTCACCGTTGGCCTTTGCGACAGCAGCATTCAAGCAGTCACCCAATGAAAGGTCAGATGACAACTCAAGAATTTTGTAATCTCCAAGCTTTGCGGCCGTAGCCTTTGCCTGGAAATCTTCATGATCAATGCTGAAGCCGTGCGTGACCAGGATCAACTCGGTATCAACGTTGACCTGAGAAGCCACAGTGGAAATAATATGGTCGATCTGATGCGGGCGGATGGTTGAAACTACCGCCGAAATCTTGGGACGCTTGGTCATTGAGTTAGCGCTTGACTCAACCAAAGGCAAACCAACGAACGCTTCGATCTCTCGAGCACGATGCGCATATGTGTGTTCGTTCCATATACGTCGTTGTCCCAAATGCACCATCCGGTCCCGCAGCTCTGGACTCTGTACGATGCTACGAATCGCGTTAGCAGCGTCTTCACGGGTTGAGACTTCCAAGACCTCGGAAGAATCAAAAAAATTACTGATCGCGGCACTTGGCGCTGACACAACCGCGCTACCGGCCGCAGTGATCTCAAAGATTCGGCGTGCACACATGCTTGGTGAATCCACGACCGAGTTTACGTTGAGGAAAACGTTGTAGTACTTATACGCCGAAAGCATCCGGTCATAATCCAAAGAGCCAACCACAAATTGGTCATATGGAGCCGGGAACTGATACTTTTCGTCTCCTCCGTGTTGACGGGAGAAAATATCAACTCCGTGTGGGAGCTTACTGGAAATATCAGAAGCACCACCAAGCACGATTTCCATTTGCTCACGACGCTCCGGGAATTTGTGCGCAAAATACATCCCAGCGAAAGCCACATCGCGACGCTCCTGGGTTAGCGGACGTACTGGATTGTGAAAAGCTGGTTGGGCGCCAAAGCTCAAGGATGCCACCCGGTCATGTCCCAATTCTCGCCGGTAATCCGGGATTTTTCGTTCGTCGGAAGTTAGTACGAAATCAAAAAGCTTTGCACAATCTAGGAAGTCATTGAAATGCGGTGGGTCTTCTTTGTTCCAGAAAACTGTGGGTATGGATTTAGATCTGAATGCGTTAACCATATCTACAAGAGCAGGCCGTGGAGCGCTGTCTCCGGTGAGATGATATTGCCAAGTCTTATCGTTGCCAGCCCACGCCGACTCAACGAAAAGCATGTCAAATTTTGCTGTTTCAAGGTGATCTTGCCAGTTTGTAGGGGTGATGAAAACGCAGTCCCACTCCGGCGCCCACGCTCTTGCACTGAAGTCGTCGAGAACAACGGCAACTTTTAAGGTTGAATTAGATACGTAAGTGGACCCATATTCAACTGCAGGTATTTGAAGACCCAATTTCTTTTCAATATCGCTTCTTTTGCCACTGGAATGTGCTGTCGTCCGCGAATCATAAGTACGGCGACGGTACCATTCAAGTAGCTGGGAGACACCACCAGTCCTAAAATGCCAGACAGCACGACGGAAATCTTCTGAATTAATTTTCATACCCTAAAACAAAGTCTTTCAATATTGAGTCAAACGGCAACGTTTGAATGCGAGTTAAAGTCGTTACGGGCCAGATTTCTTACATCTGGCCCGTAACGAGAATTGCACGGAGCCACATTCAAACTTAGACGTTTTGACGCAATGGAATAAGTTTCCCGTCTTGCACTGAAGCAGGATTCTTCAAGACCGAACGTATGGTGGAAATGAGTGGCTGCAAAACTTTGGCTGATGTCAGCCCCATCTCATCAATGGTCTCCAACACTTTCTCATGCTCGGCAATAGATTGCGAACCTGCAATGAACCGTTTGAGGAAGCCAAGTTGACCAGTTGCGAGATAATCAATGGCGCCCTTCCCGCCTTTGTATTCACTTTGCGCGTGTGTCTCAAGCAAAAGCCTCATGACCTCCAGTCTCTCCCTCACCATAAACTCAAACGTTTCTTGACGACGGGAAATTGAGTTAAAGCGTAATACCCTCATGTAGCTTGAGTTTTCAACATCCGATGCAGAGGTGACAAATATTCCAGACTTCTTCAAGAGCTGAGCCATAAATGCAACGTCCTCGCCACTTCGTAACGATGGATCATATACACACTCTCGCACAAGCCACGTAGGCAATAGTTTTGCCCCGTTCATACCTAAGGCACCAGCCCTCTGTGCAAGTGGGAGCACTCGCCGGCCTAATTCATTGACTCGCCGATTTGTAGCGGTGTCGCGATCTACAGTCCCTGTTTCTTCATCGACATCCGATAGATTCCCGAGAACAACCGTGTGACTTTCTGCCCTCGAATAAAGGGACAATAGAAAATTTGGCTCCAAATAGTCGTCATCATCAACAAAAGTAACAAAATCCTTGGAAGCGTTAGCAATACCTAGATTTCGTGCCTTGGCAACGCCCGCTTCTTCCAGGGGAAGAATTCTTAGCGATATCGAACGGTGTTGTTGACTCCACTCTTCGAGTAGGTCCACTGTTCCGTCATCGTCACCATTCGGAACGACAATTAGTTCCATTAGTGAAACTGGCAGTGTTTGATCAACAATCGAGCCCAACAGTCTTGGCAGACGGGTAACGCCCTTATAGGTAGCAACAACGATTGACACTCCCGCATTTGCAAAATCTGAGATCTTTGCGGGGGCCTTGTCATCCGCTATATCGCGCTTTGACCGGCGCATGTTAACAATGCGTTGGCCATTACGAGATAGGAATGCGACTTCCTGATAGCCGTCTCCAGCATCTTGAACCGTAATCTCCGACGTGCCAGTTACTCGGTACAGCGCCAGTAGATCCCGCTCAAGTGCATCGTCCAATTCGACTGTGCCGTCTATGTCTAGTTTGATGGCGCTAGAATCTCGATCGCGGTCCGTTCCGCTTGTTGTTTTGTTTAAGAGCGTTAGTGTTTGAAGCGAACGAGCATGAGCTACAGCAAATCCTGCTGAGCGAAGTACATAGACAGCAAAATCGAGGGCAGTTCTTCCCTGGCTAAGTTCGTAGCAGTTCAACCACAGTGCTGCGATCCCATCATTTCTGCGGCCCGAAGCTTCATAACGAAGTAGGGTGTCGTCGTTTCCAACCTGGCTAGAATCTGACCATCGCCTATCCGCTCGCCAGTTTGACAACACCGGCTGGGTCGCAGATAAGCCATGTTCCAAATCGACAGCGTAGTTATTCGAACTGTCGCAAGTTGTCGACGCCATAAGCGAGGCCAAGTCGATCCGCGGTTCTACAAAGCCAGTTTTCCCTGATGCGATATTGACTGCAACCTGATTTGAATTCGGGTTCAACTTCATGTAGGAAATCAACGATTTTCGGTCGCTAGAAACCAACACGTCACACTTGCGGGCTATTTCTTTACCCGCGGCCAAGGTTTCCGGGTCGGTCTTTGCAATAAAGATCGAACGTGCGCCCATGACACGAGAATGCAGGATTGCCTTTTGTATCAAGTTTATGTTTGCAGGGTCTACGAGCTTAGCTGAATTCTCCGAAACAGATCTTGAACTTGGATCAGCTGAATATTCAAGCACGAAGGCATCCGGCGCGTTGTCTAAAACTTCGAACACGTTGTCATTAGTGCATATCGTGACATCTGAAACTAATGACAAGGCTTCAACGCTGGTCCCGTCACCTGCGTAGGCAACTGACAACTTGCCGGGTTGGCTAGAAGCACTTCCAACATTTTGATTCGCAAGCAAATCCACCGTCTTGGTATTGAGATCCCGGACTAAAGGAACACCGGACTTCAGAGCGGGCACTACCAATTCTTGCTGGCCTGAGTTAACCAACGCATCGGCGTTCGTCAAAATAGCTTGATAGATCTCATGCACAGGATCGTCATTATGAATTTCATCGAACACGGTCAGGAATTCAGATGCAAGATGACTTGATGCTGGTGACCATAAGAATGGAATTCCCACTCGTCGCGCGGCCAACAGAGTTGCCAACGATTCGACCAACCCTCCGCTGGATACTGCGACGCCAGCCGCCGTGTCCCTCAGAATACTCGCAATTTCAGAGGCAGCTTGAGCAACGTAGTAGTTACTTCTCAGCGATCCGTCGAACGATACCCTAAAGTCATATGATTCATCCGTCTCGGACGATTCATTTGATAACGATCCATCTTCCACGCCAGGGAACGGGAGCTGTACGTTAATGGTTTTGGTGTCGACATCTACGAGTCGAAGTCCAAGGCTATCTTGTGACAACGAGCCACCTGTTACAACTACAGCTTGTTTTGGATTCGGCTCGTAAACGCAGCCAAAGACCTGATCAAGCAATAGAGATTCAAGCCCCATGGCGGTTTGGAAAACGCCACGTACCCAATGCTCCCACTGCTTCAGGTCTCCCTTATCGTTCGCAGTGATCTTTATGTTTGCGTCAAGCAAAGAAATCGCTGTGGCATAGTCATGGACACGCCATGATTCAGCTACGACGTTGAGCAGGCTGGTCGCTGTGTTGTTCGCCTCGTGTTGGTCGACCAAGGCTTCGAGAGTGCCCTTAGAAGACTTATCCGGACGGTGAATAACAACGTCTGCTGGTTGACAGGACAGAATCAATTTGACCCATTCCGATTTCACGAATGACCTAGAGTAACGAGTTGCATACTCTTGGGCTTCTAACGAACGTGCCGAGTAAACGCGTTTGTCTGCGACAGTGCCCAAGATTAATTGGGCCGCTTCGGTTACGTCCGAAATCACGAAGTCGCTTGGGAAAATTTCGTCTGCACCATCTCGTTCCCAAACCACTGGAAGCGCACCGCTTGCCATACCTTCTACAGGTGCTAGATGGAATGTTTCTCGATAGCTTGGTGAGAGCATCCAACCGATTTTCCTGAACCAGCCAGCCATATCTGGCCCGAAGGCTTCGAACGAAATATGCGATCTTAGGACATCATTAGCTGCTATTCGAGAGTAGAAATCACGATAGGCAGACTGATGGGCACCTTTCTTCCATTCCCATGAATAGTTCCAGGGTTCGTGTCCCCTCATATGAAGGATAAACCGGTCATCGTACTTCAATAGCTCTTCAAGCAAGTCAAGTGCACGGTCTGGTCGCTTAAGGATAGGGACATAGCCTGCCATTCCAAGATGGAATTCTGCGCCATCAAATTTTGTGCGCGCGAGATCTCCAAAGTCTACGGTATTGGATACGACAGATGTCTTAGATTCGGGCCAATTCTTAGTGTCGATCGCTTTCTGGCGATAGAATTCTGATACGAAAACGACCTGATCAACATTCGTGATTTCAAGCTGATCAATCCAGGGTTGCAGCAGCTCATAGCCATGCAATCTAACAATTAACTTTTGACCTTCGCGTTTGTTCTGCGCATACCAAATTGCGTTAAAACTCGCGAATTCACAGATTACAATGTCTGCCCAGTCAACAAATGGCGCGCTCTTTGCTGCGTTCGGATGAGCATTGTTTTCCCAAAGGTCAATGCGAAGCTCAAAATCGGGAGATTCGTTGAGTAGTTCAACTAAGTCTCCGGCAAACTTGAAATCAGCACCGGCAAGTACGATTTTAACGGGTTGATTTGGCTTTTCGTATTCACTGCTTGCACCAACGGTGTCCGAGATGCGAGACAAGTCGAAGATACCGGCTTCATCCAATTTGTCTGTATTAATACCCAGATTGGCAAGCTCGACGGCTGGGTAGAAATCTTCGAATCCACTGCCAGAGTTCAGTGCCAAGAATCTATCCATCGAGATCGGTGCAATACCGTTGCTCAAATAATGAGCCACCAGATATTTAGAGAGCCACTCTTCGCCGTTTGTTTCCGGAACCAATCCCAAAGTTAATTCTGAGAAATCACTTAGGTGCCCTTCCACAATTTCAAGTCCGGGTATCGCTGCAGTCAATGCAGTACTCGGGGTGTTTTGCAGATCATCCCAAGTTTCCTTGGCGCCATCAAAAATGAAACGGTACCTGGAATTTCCTGATTTCGCCTGTTCGGACAATTCCGACAGCTGCTCAATATAACGACTCGGCCGAATCAAACCTGGCAAAATAACCACAGTTTCACCGGAGACGTCGTAGCCTTCGCCAATACTATTCATTCCGTCAAGAAAAACGGATAGCGCTGGAAGATACGTTCGACCATTTGCCGCGTTTGAGGTGTTTTCGAGAATCGAACGACGTTCATCGCTGAATACGAAAACTTTACGAGAGCCACGATAAAGTGCATCTACCAGTCCCGTATTCGTCCATGCCGAACGATCAATCTCATCAGTTGAATCATCGATAAACGCCCAATACTTGTGGGCCAATGCGCGACCACCGGCAATACCTCGACTTAGAGTCCATCCAAAACCGATCACAACGTCATACCGGTTCTGCGCACCGTATTTAACGGCACGCTGGGCTAATTTACGAGATCGCTCATTAGCTGAATCAATTTCAATCGGTGGAAGAACAAGAAGCTCGACGTCCAAGTCTCGATATTCTGACGGTAGTTCATCGGCACGTCCAGCAACATGCAAAAGAACAACTTCGGCACCCAATCTACGAAGGGAAGCTATCTGCGCAGCAACTATTCGTCGGTATACGTGGGGATTTACGCTCTCTTCGTCCACGACACACAAAATTGTCTTACCCGACAATGCAAAATCTATACGGTTCGGGTACTTACTCATCGCTGAACCTCCGACTCAAAACGAGCGTTGACATAATTCATGATTTCTGTGAATGTCGCTGATGTCCGCGCACCCTCTTCAAAATCTGCCATATCCTCGTAGGGGAAAATTATGTCGCAGGCACTTTTAATTCTGACTATGGCAAACGGGTCATCAGCCGCCGGGGTATCCAAGAACCAAACAGGGATTCCATTTTGACGAGATTTGCGACAAAGCTCGTAGATTTCTTCTCGTAAAGTAAGAAAACTTTCGGAATAGCTTCCAAACCAGGGGCCCTCGCTAAGAGCGCTACGATCGATCAATACAATGCCAGAAAAGTCGACTGGGATAATTTGATGGCTAAGCCCAGGTGTCGCAGAAACGGCCCGTATGTTTTTGGCAAGCAGATGCTCAACAAGTGTCGAGCTTAGTATTCCAAAAAAAGCAATGTCGGAGTTACCTGCAGCGTCTGCCTTGAGCATCCGAGACAGCGATATTCCCCATGCATTTTGCGGAACTTGTGGAGTCGAAGCACGACCAATCTTCGTTAGTACTTCGGTTAGACCGGCGTCGCTTGGAACGGATGAAGTCATTAGTTTTCGCCTAGCTTGTCTTTGATTATTCGAGTCAATTCGTCAGCAATTGCTTGTACGTCGCCCAACTTCGTGTGGATAGTCGCCGGCTTTTGCGACAGACTACTTCCGTCTTCGACAAAGGCCCACGACTTGGAAGTCGAGCCAGCATAGTCGCTCCACTTAGAAGGGAGATATGGATTTACTTCATGATGCTCCCCCGACCGAGCATCATTGACCAATAAATAATCAAATTTCTTAGTTATGCCGAGGAACTTCAAGTAGGGCAGAGAACCGTTTAAGAAAACTTGGTCTTCAATCCCATGAGCACCTACTCCGTTGATGGCGCGTTCGACCAGATCGTTGTAGGCTTTCGCTGACATCCCACGTGGCCGCGAGCCTGAACCACTTACCGGAATATAGTTGGTGAACACATGGAGATGCACCTTATCGCGAAACTTCTGCGGAAGCATGCGGATCGCAGTAGTTACCTCGGTCAGCCCGCGAGTGGCATAAAATTCGCCGAAGTATGCAAGATTCACACTTGAGGGCTCCACGGAATAATCGACCTGCTCAGCTTCATAAAACTCCGCTGGCAATGTTGGATGATTACTGACTACGGATTTTTCTTCCACGTGCTGACGCAGCTTATCACTATAAATATGCCCCAACATCGTTGTCTTTTGATGTTCATTTGTGAAGACAATCTCACTAGCATGCGCATAAGCTATTAGCTCAGCCAATGCGAAAATGGTTCGTTCTTCATGTGGGATTGCTCCGAATTCTCGCTCAATCGGTTCAATCAAATTAGCAACAAAGTCATCGTCCAATGGAGCTCCACCTCTTGGAAGCCCTTCGACATCTAGAGATAGTGGATCAGAGAATTCAGCAACCCATTTCAATCCAGGATTAGCCTTTTTGAGTAACACACCTGCATAATGCGAAGGCGCCCACATCGCACGAGTATAGAGATAATCGTATTTTTGACCGGCGTCAATCTTGTTCTGCGCGATTCGACTGGCTTTTAATGCATAGGCTTTGAAGGCGCTCCACGTCGCCCATGAAGGCACCATGGGAAGGAATACTTTGCTGTGAACGTATGGGGCTGCAATTCGTTCAATCGTGCTGTCAATTTTCTTGCGATGTGCAAAGCTACATGCAATCACGTCGAATGTATCGCCGCTCGCGCGGATCCTCTTAGAAGCGACAACGGCACCAGTGTCCGTATATGGAGAGAAGTTATACAACACAGCAAGTGCGTTTGGCTCAGCCATTAGTTGCGTCCAGTCCACGTCTAGGTTTGGAGCAGTTGCTAGCAGATCGTTAAATTGGATTTTTTCTGACTTTGTGAGTCGAGAACGATACTCCCGGATCTCCTCATAGAGCCCCGATTCCACTGCTACATATGTACCCATCGATTGTGCTTGAACAAACTGTCGCGCGCGGTTCAATGATCTGATGTCAACAATGTATTTATTCGCACCGTCGGCTGGAGACTCAATCGCCACTTGGTGGGTCGAAAGGTATTCAGCAACATTCTGGTCGTACTGCGAAACAGACCAGCTACCCTTTATCGCTCGCAAATAAAGTTCGAGAGAGATAAATCGATGCTTGGCGTTCCATGCATTCTTGCGGATGTCTTTGTAAGTCTCGACGTCCATCAAGATCTCAACCGGATTCTGGTTTGGCGATTCAAGACCTGATGCTGAACGGATTGCGTTTGAAATTTCGAGCGGTGAAACTGTTTCGACCGATGACGTTGGTTTCATCATCTCTATGTCATCTTTCATTACCGCAATCTGGCGATTGAGAAGCCTAACGGTCGCTACGTGCATGTGGGTTGCTCTCCCTGGAATTCGAATCATCGGATGATGGCTGCGGCGCGGAAAATTCCAGTCAGTTAGTCTTGCTCCCCGTCCCTGAAATAGTCAGCTAGCTGTGCTTGCAGGAAGCGAATTTCCTCAACAGTTTTGAGGTGTAGTTCGCGAGCGACTGGGCTCTGTTCGCGAGAAAGTTTTTCAGCGACCGCAACGAGTCGCTTTGATGCCTCGTTGGTAGCATTATCCGATGCCGGTGCGGATCCTAAGTTGATGCCCCTGAGCTCTTGTCGAATCACTGTGCGAGTGTCGTGAATCGACTGTTTCTGACGAAGGACAACAGATCCCCAAGCAAGTAAACTGCCAAGCGCTACGGAAAGTAAGGAGAACTGAATGCTGAACATTGCTGCTACTGCACCAGCAAGAAGAAATACCGCTGCCAATAGCGGAGCAAATTTTGATACTAATCTCAGAGACGAACTGCGTGACACGTGGCACTCCAAATATAAACTAGACACTGACTTTGCAATTATATCCATCATCTTTGCCAGACCGCATATTCAAGACATTGCGTAAGGTGTTGGCATCAGCACTATCCCTCGCGCGGTCATAAAGTAGAAATCATTGCTGATCTTAGACAGCGCTCGTATATATTTCCGCACTTCGAGCCGGGTGTGAAGCCTCATGACATCTAGTACATGAATACTTTAGCGACGCTCCCAAGTCGACTGCGGTTTCGGCCCGCAACATATCACCTTGGTAAACAACTCAGTGCCGACCAAGTGCTGACTATAGGAAATATACGGCTTCGGACAAACTTTCCCTAAGCTGCAGACGGTACTAGCTGAACGTCATACCCAAGACGTTCTAGCTCTTTGACCGCTTTAAGTTTGGAACGCGACTCGTTACGTTGAGCATAGAAATTCGGGCCTAGCTCCTTGAAAACCTCGCCCGTGGCAAGCAAATGCCAGATCGCCACGATCAAGGTGTGCTCCACAGCGACCAATGCGCGGCTCCCGCCGCGACGAGCATAAAGCCGTCGGAACTTCGCCGCGAAGAACGTATCTTTCTGTTTCGTTGCGGCCATCGCGGCAGTTCCCAACGCCGCTTTCAGATACATGTTTCCTCCCCGGGTATGTGATGACTTCGACCGGCCAGCGGACTCATTCTGTCCCGGACAGACACCAGCCCACGAGGCCAAATGCGCGGCATCAGGGAACACTGTCATATCCGCACCAATCTCCGCCAGAATCACTTGCGCACTGGTTCGAGAGATCCCGGGAATCGTTTCTAACGCTGAACAAGCATCATGAAAAGGGCTTATCGCCTCATCGATCTTCACAGTTAATTGATCAATGACCGCAGTCAGCTCGTCAATTTGGCGCAAGAGGATTCTCATCATGAACGCATGATGTTCGGTGAATCGTCCGTCCAACGCGTCAATCAGTTGCGGAATCTTGCGGCGCATGGACCGCTGGGCAAGCTCAGCCAGAACGGTGGCATCACGTTCACCATCAATCAACGCTTCGAGCATGTTACGAGCGGAAACTCCAGTCAGGCTTGAAGCCACCGAAGAAAGCTTGATCCCAGAAGATTCCAAGAACTTTTCCATTCGTTGATAGACCTTGGTGCGGTCTCTGACAAAAGTGGTGCGTGCTCTGGTCAGGTCACGTAACTCCCGGATGGGCTGCGATGGAATAAATGACGCACGCAACAGCTCATGCGCGTCAAGATTGGCCAGCCACGTCGCATCATTTACATCCGTTTTACGGCCCGGAATGTTCCGTGCTTGTTTCGCATTGACCAGCATCACCGGCAGTTCGTCCTCCATCAGGTAGTAGAACGGTTTCCAGTAATCGCTGGTCGCTTCCATCACGATTGTGGTGACTTGCTCGGCCTTAAGGTAATCGATCAGCTCAAGGATCTGGCTGGTTGTCGCACCAAAGGTTCTGACGTCCGTGGTGAACGAACCTTTACGTTTTCCGGGGTGTCTGACGGCCACTTTCACGTCGCGTTTGGAAATATCCATTCCTGCGGCGCGTTCATGGATGATATCCATGGCATGTTGTCCTTCCTTTTCGCGCCTATGTGGTGACGTTGGTGGCACCGGCGGGACAAGGAGTTAAACATTGAAATCTAGTACACGTGCTCGAAGCAACATTCCACGGTTCTCGTGAAGGTCCCACACATCAAGCTCTAATTCGGGCTCAAAGCACCAAGAGAAAACCGACGTGTCAGCACCACCAACAACTACAGAATGCGCTCGAAACGAACTGTCTACAAGACCCTTGAATGAAACGTGAATACCTTGATCATTCATCATTCCCTCGGCGTGGGCGAAGCCCCCTGGACAGCTCTAATGGTTATTGGCAGGTCTGGGACCCGCTGGCAAGATTGATGCCACCCATTAAGATGTGACTCATCGAGACATTGTCTCCGCTGATTTATGGATGACTTTTCAACGACTCGTCCGTCTTGATAGGTGGCGCCAAT
>Ga0308157_10000666_pt1 | contig 99252 bp, 95 predicted proteins | sample PhyBR1_FD_201035 | JGI IMG/M metagenome (GOLD analysis project Ga0308157, IMG submission 201035) | Phyllosphere microbial communities from UC Gill Tract Community Farm, Albany, California, United States - DLSLB.R1 | ecosystem: Host-associated > Plants > Phyllosphere > Unclassified | place: USA...
TTTATATTTGTCTCTGTTTTTAAAATTCAGAGGAAAAAGTGAGCAAGAAAGAAAAAGACAAGGACAAAAAAAAGGATAAAAAGAAAAAGAAAAACAAAGATATCCTTGATAAAATTAAGAAGATTGAGAACTGTAAATCTTCTTGCTGCGAGAAGTATAAAAAGAGCGAAAAGAAACGTTGCTCCCGCTGTCCTATGTTTGACTTATTCAAAAAAACTGCTTAACGCGATATAGAAAAACCCATCAGATTTCTCTGGTGGGTTTTTTAGTTTTAAATTGCAGTCTATTTTTCGATTTTTAAATTCAATTATGGAAAACACTATTACAATTCCAAAATCTAGTCTTGATTTTTTAGCTGAGCTGAAAATGAACAACAATAAACCATGGTTTGAAGAACATAAACCGCAATATTTAATAGAACTCAATCATATTGAAAACTTTGCTGGCGCGCTACTTAAGGAACTTTCCAAAACTGATGTTTTAGAAAATACTTCTGGCAAAAAAAGCGTTTACAGAATCTATCGTGACATTCGTTTTTCTAAAGATAAAACTCCTTTTAAGACATTTTGGGGCGGAAGTTATACTCGAGCAACCGCAGCAAGACGCGGTGGCTATTACTTTCATCTGGAAAAAGGAAATAGCTTTTTTGCAGGCGGTTTCTGGGGACCAAATGCTGGAGATTTAAAACGAATAAGAACCGAATTTGCCCACGATCCAGAAACTTTTCAGGAAATACTGAATTCAGATTCATTCAAAAGCAATTTTGGCACTCTTCAAGGAGAACAGCTCAAAACAAAACCAAAAGGTTTCGATGTTGATCATCCTGCTATCGACTTGCTTCGTTTCAAACAATTTTTGGTCATAAAACGTTTTACTGACGAAGAAGTATTAAATCCGCAATTTTTAGAACTGGCTCTTAATGCTTTTAAAAACATGAGACCTTTCTTTGATTACATGAGCGAAGTTCTTACTACTGATGCAAATGGAGTTTCGATTTTATAAAAAAAATTTGTAAAATATTAAACCCGACAGGTTTTAAAAACCTGTCGGGTTTAACAAATCATTTTCTGCGCATAAAAAATCATTCCGTAGGAATGTCTCATCGGTAGAATTCGATTTGAATTGCCGTGTTACGTTACGTAGGAACGTTTGATTGATTACATGGATATATTATTTCGCAAAACAGGTGTCCGTACGGGACACTACACAAACAAAATCATTTTTTTTCTACCGACGAGATATTCCTACGGAATATTTTTTTTATAGCAAACCCGACAGGTTTTAAAACCTGTCGGGTTTTACTATTTCGCAAAAGCGTTATTTACTTAGTAGTAAAATTTCATTTACTACAACCTCGGTTATATAACGTTTTTCTCCATTTTTATCATCGTAGCTTCTATGGGTTAGTTTCCCTTCAACGGCAATTTCTTTTCCTTTCACAACAAACTTTTCTATAATTTCTGCCGTTTTTCCCCAGGCAATTATGCGATGCCATTCGGTTTGTTCTACTTTTTCGCCTTTATCGTTTCTATAAATCTCATTGGTTGCGATCGTAAGGTGTGCTAATTTTCTACCGCTTTCTAATGTTTTAATTTCTGGATCATTCCCAACATTCCCAATTAACTGTACTTTGTTTCTAATTGCACTCATGGCGTATACTATTTTAAATGTTACTAATAAATTGAATCGTTTATCGAATTCAACACTGCAAAGATGCCAAACCTCAACATTGACAGTCGGTTGTTAACTATTTACTATCGACTGTAACTATTTGTAACCGTTTGTAAATGGAATTTGTTTTTTGTATATTTGAGATAAATCTTACGATATGCAAGCAAAAATTAAAAAAGTAGAGTTAAGAAATCTTGAAATAGAAGACTATAAACAATTAAAGAAATCAATGATTGAATCGTATCCAGAAATGGCAGATTCTTATTGGAGATCTGAGGATATAGAAAGACTTCTTTCAATTTTTCCAGAAGGACAGCTGGTGATTTTGGTTGACGGAAAAGTTGTTGGCTCTGCCCTATCTCTTATTGTTGACGAAAAATTAGTAGAAAAAAGACATAATTATCAGCAAATTAGTGGCGATTACACCTTCTCTACTCATAATCCAAATGCAGAAATTTTATACGGAATAGATGTTTTTATTCACCCTAATTATAGAGGCTTACGTTTGGGACGCCGATTATACGATGCAAGAAAGGAACTTTGCGAACAGCTGAATTTAAAAGCAATTGTTTTTGCTGGAAGAATTCCAAACTATAGAGAACATGCCAAAAAACTTTCTCCAAAAGCATACATAGAAAAAGTGCGCACCAAAGAATTGTATGATCCAGTTCTTTCTTTTCAGCTGAGCAATGATTTCCACGTTCTGAGAATTATCAAAAATTACTTGGAAGGCGATGAAGAGTCAAAAGAGTTTGCTGTTTTGTTAGAATGGAACAACATTTACTATGATGACAGTCCAAAACTGATTAATGTTAGGAAAGAAATTATACGTTTGGGATTAATTCAGTGGCAGATGCGTCCGCTAAATAATGTAGAAGCTCTTTTTGAGCAAGCTGAGTTCTTCATTGATGCCGTTTCTGGCTATGGTTCTGATTTTGCTTTATTCCCAGAATTGTTCATTGCACCTTTAATGGCCGATTATAATCATCTATCTGAAGCTGAAGCCATTCGAGAATTGGCTCGCCACTCTGATCCAATTCGTAAGCGTTTCCAAGAATTTGCCATTTCATACAATATCAACATTATTACGGGAAGTATGCCTTATTTGGAAGGCGGAAATCTTTATAATGTTGGATTTTTATGCAAAAGAGACGGAACTTCAGAAATGTATACCAAAATTCATATCACGCCAAACGAAGTTATACATTGGGGAATGAAAGGCGGGTCTCAATTTAAAACCTTTGATACTGATTGTGGTAAAATTGGAATTCTAATCTGTTACGATGTCGAATTTCCTGAACTTTCGAGACTTCTGGCAGATGAAGGAATGGATATTTTGTTTGTGCCATTTTTGACCGATACCCAAAATGGTTATACCCGTGTAAAACATTGTTCGCAAGCCCGCGCCATCGAAAATGAGTGTTATGTAGCCATAGCAGGTTGTGTTGGAAATCTTCCGAAAGTAAACAATATGGATATTCAATATGCGCAAGCTTCTGTATTTACACCATCTGATTTTGCTTTTCCAAGCAACGGAATCAAAGCTGAAGCCACTCCAAACACAGAAATGACGCTTATTGTAGATGTCGATTTAACCTTACTAAAGGAACTTCATGAACATGGAAGCGTAAAAACATTAAAAGACAGAAGATCCGACCTTTACGAAATTAAAAAATTGAATTAATAAAAAAATTATAATAGCAAAATGGCAATCATCAGAAAAAATCCTTTATTCGAAATTTTTATTGAGGACAGTCATTTAATAATTAATAATACTGATTGCAAAAAAGATAATAGAGCAGTTGAGATAGAAAATATTCAAAATTTGGAATTAATTCGGAATTTATCTTTTTTGAACAAAGTAATTGAAATTACATTTGGTCTATATCTTCCAGCTAAATCTAATGAACTAAGAATAAATATGGAAAATGGTTTTAAAGATATTTTACTAACCGACTGTGATATCAGCAAAGTTGAACTTTTGATCTACGAGATTAATCAAATAATTATTAAAAAATCTGATTTTAAATAAATTAAAAATCATTTCATGAAAACATGCCTCGAATGTTCTGCCAAAATTTTCGGCCGAGAAGACAAGAAATTCTGCTCAGACAACTGTCGAAATGCCTACAATAACAAAATAAATAAAGATAGCACGAATTTCATGCGAAATATAAACAACAAGTTACGCAAAAATTACCGTATTTTGGCAGAGTTAAATGTAGACGGAAAATCGAAAGCTTCTCGAGATAAATTATTAACAAAAGGCTTTGATTTTGAGTTCTTTACAAACATTTTACAGACCAAGACAGGAAATACATATTATTTCTTGTACGATCAAGGTTATCGTTCCTTGGACAATGATTATTTTATGCTTGTTAAAAAAGAAATATAGTTAGTATTTATTCACCATGAGAAAAAACCCCACCTCAATTCTAGCCATAGTCTGCGTTCTAGCTTTACTTGGCATTATATACGCCACGATGATGCCGCAAGGAATCTCTAAGGACGATGAAGCGCTTGCTGAATTTTCGACCGAAAGAGCCTTTAACCAGGTCGAGATTATAGCACAGAAACCGCACTATGTTGGATCTACCAATCACGAACTTGTTGCAAATTATCTTAAGCTTGAATTGAATAGAATTGGTTTAGAAACGAGTGTTCAGGAAGGTTTTACTCTAAATGATAAAGGTCTTTTAGTAAAGTCAAAAAATATTTTGGCTCGAATAAAAGGAACAAACAATACAAAAGCGCTTTTACTTCTTTCTCATTACGACAGTGCACCGCATTCTTTCTCAAAAGGCGCAAGTGACGATGCTTCTGGAGTCGCAACAATTTTAGAAGGTGTACGTGCATTTTTATACTCAAAACAGCCTCAAAAAAACGATATTATCATATTATTCTCTGATGCAGAAGAATTAGGATTAAACGGAGCTGCTTTATTTGTAAACCAGCACCCTTGGGCAAAAGACGTTGGTTTGGTTTTAAACTTTGAAGCAAGAGGAACTTCTGGTCCTAGCTATATGCTGATGGAAACCAATAAAGGAAATCAGGCTTTGGTTGAGGAATTTACTAAAGCAAAACCTTCTCATCCTGTTTCAAATTCTTTGATGTACAGCATCTACAAAATGCTTCCAAATGATACCGACTTGACTGTTTTTAGAGAACAAGGAAATATTCAAGGATTTAATTTTGCTTTCATTGATGGCCATTTTAACTATCACACACAGCAAGACGATATTCAGCATTTAAACAAAACTACATTAGCACATCAAGGCACTTACATTATGCCTTTGCTAAAATACTTTACAAACATTGATTTAAGTCAAACTGCATCCACAGAAGATAATGTTTATTTCAGTGCTCCTTTTTCATTCATTAGTTACCCGTTTACTTGGGTAATGCCAATGACACTCATTGCTTTTGGATTATTGGTTTTGTTCATTTTTGTCGGAAGAGTAAAAAGAATTATCACTTTCACAGAAATCTTCAAAGGATTTGTTCCGCTTTTAGGATCTATTATAATTGCTGGATTGGTAACATTTTTGGGATGGAAGCTTATTCTCGAAATTTATCCGCAATACTCTGATCTGCTAAACGGATTTACTTATAATGGACATGCCTATATTGGCGCTTTTGTTACGTTGAGCATTGCTATCTGTTTTGCTTTCTACCATCATTTCTCTGAAGCAAAAACGACGATGAACCATTTTGTAGCTCCTTTGTTACTTTGGATTATCATTAACGCATTCTTGGCCAATAGCTTAACTGGTGCAGGTTTCTTAATTATTCCTGTTTATTTCGGAATATTATTATTCGGAATATTTGTTTTCACACAGCATTACAGTTTAGGAATGAATTTAATATTCTCTATTCCTGCTCTGGCAATTGTTGCGCCTTTTATCGTAATGTTCCCAATTGGTCTTGGACTTAAAATATTATACGGAAGCGCTATTTTAACCGTTTTATTGTTCGGATTATTACTTCCGATATTTGGAGCTTTCGCTAAAAAAGGAGCTTGGATTGTGGTTTTCTTTATTGCTTCCATTTCATTTTTCGCTTATGCAGGATATAATTCAGGTTACGAATATGGCAAAGCCAAATCAAACAGCTTACTGTACGTTTACAATGCCGACAACAATTCTGCTGTCTGGACAACTTACGACACTAATTTAGACGATTGGACTAAATCGTATTTAGGCGAAAAAAATCAAAAAGCAGTCGGTTTAAACACACTGCCTCTTTCAAGCAAATACAATACTACTTTTACTTATAGCGCTATTGCGCCTGTTGTTGATGTTCCTAAACCTACAATTCAGTTTTTGAGAGATAGTGTTATTGGAAATAATAGATATTTAAAAATCAAAATTACTCCAAACAGAAAAGTAAACCGATACGATATTTATGCAAATCCAAAAATGACGTTCTATAATTTTAAAGCAAATGGAGTGTCAACTTCTGGTGAAAAAGGAAATCGTCTGGAAAGAGAAGATAGCAAAATTTTATGTTATTATGTTGTTGGCAACGAGCCGCTTGAAATGGAGTTTTACATCAACAAATCAACTGTTTTTGATATGGATTTGATTGAAAGTTCTTTCGATTTAATGAGCAATCCGCTATTAAATGTTAAAACAAGAGAAAATTGGATGATGCCAACACCATTTGTGTTAAACGATGCTGTTCTTATTCAGCAGAAAATCAAACGATATACACCGCCCGTAAAACCGATTGAACCTGTTGTTCCAGTAGATAGCTTAACTGTTCCAAAAGATAGTATCAAACCTGTTACACAACCGCAACCTTAATCAAAGCTAAAAACTAATGCTATGGCAACAAATATTTCTACAATCGTTTTGAATGCCCAAGTTGAAAAAGTTTGGAATGTATTGGCAAAACCAGAATTAGTCAAGCAATGGCAATATGGAAGTGATTTAATTACTGATTGGAAAATCGGCAATGAAATAAGATTTAGGAATGAATGGGAAGGCCAAGTTTTTGAGCAATGGGGAACCGTTTTAGAAGTTGTTCCAAATCAGAAAATCAAATATTCTTTGTTTTTTCCAAGACCAGGATTAGAAGATAAACCTGAGAATTATTTCATAATGAGTTATGTTCTAACTGAAGAAGGTCAGCAGACAAAACTCGAAATAATTCAGGAGGATAATCGTCCTGGAGCAGTTCAAGAGAAACCGCAAGGAGAAGAAAATCCAATTCTGCAGGCATTAAAAGCCGTAATAGAATCGTAAATAATAGAGCAGATTTGTTAATCTGCTCTTTTTATTTGATTCATAATTAAAAAAACCTCTCTGACTCTGTAACTTTGCACTTTTAAAAGAAAAAATGACAAAAATTAGCATACTTGGTTGTGGTTGGCTCGGACTTCCTTTAGCAAAAGCATTACTTAAAAAAGGAATTTCGGTAAACGGATCAACAACCTCAGAAAACAAACTTCCTATTTTAAAAGAGGCAGGGATAAATCCTTTTTTGCTGACTGTCGAAAGCGAAAGTATTTCTGAAAATATTACTAATTTTTTAGCGGAAAGCGAAATCTTAATAATAGACATTCCGCCAAAATTGAGAACAGCCGATCCAAGTTCTGAAAAGAAAGCTTTTGTCGAAAAAATCAAGAATCTAATTCCTTTTATAGAAAAATCAACGGTTAAGAAAGTACTTTTTGTAAGTTCAACTTCTGTTTATGGAGATGATAATGGTTTAGTAACAGAAGAAAGCATTCCAAATCCAGACACCGAAAGTGGCAAGCAATTAGTTTTAGCTGAAAAGCTTCTTCAAGAAAATCAAAACTTCGAAACCACAATTTTACGTTTTGGCGGATTAATTGGTGAAGATCGTCATCCTATTAAGTTTTTAGCCGGAAAAGAAAACATTGAAAATCCAGATGCTCCCGTTAATCTTATTCATCAGAAAGATTGTATTGGCATTATTGAAGCAATAATAAATCAGTCTAAATGGAATGAAGTTTTTAATGCCGTTGCTCCTTTTCATCCAACAAGAGCAGAATATTACACTTCAAAAGCTATTGAAATGGATTTGGCTTTACCTAAATTCAATTCTCAATATTCTGATATTAAAAAGGTTATTTCGAGTGAAAAGATAGAACGCACATTACAGTATAAGTTTATCTTAGAAGAATATTAAAACTTTCAAATAAAGATTAAATAAAAACACTATTTTTCCTTCATAAAAAATAAGTGTTTTCCCAGATGAAAAAATTCAGGTTTCTATTTTCAATCAGTATTTTACTGTTTACTTTCTTCCAAAGTTACTCCCAAAACGATTCTATTCCCGAGGAAGTAGAAAAAATAAAGCAATTTCACGCTGATATTGTTGTTAAGGAAAATGGAAATCTAATTGTTACCGAAACTATTAAAGTTTATGCTAATGGCACACAAATACGTCGCGGTATATTTAGAGAACTTCCCATAAAGAGCACTTCTCCAAAAGCGTCCCAAAACAATTACTACACAGTTTTAAATGTTACCCGAAACGGCTTTAATGAGCCATATCACGTGTCTTCAGGATTTGAAAAATTTGAAATCTATATTGGTAACAAAAAATATTCTATTGCAAAAGGAAATCACACTTACAAAATAACTTATGAAGTAGAAGCCCAACTGCATTCTTACAATGACTTTGATGAAGTTTACTGGAACGTAACGGGTAATTATTGGGATTTTGAAATTGACAATGTTACAGCAAAACTGACCTTACCAAAATCTGCAAAAGCATTCCAAACAGCTTGCTATACTGGTGTTTTGGGTTCGAAAGCACACGAATGCGATTCAAAAATTATAGATAACACTGTCTATTTCACTTCCAAAAATCTAAAAAAAGAAGAAGGTTTTACTATTGCCGCAGGTTTTCCTAAAGGCATTGTTAATCAGCCGTTTTTTAGGCCTCACTATAAAATGGAAGAATTTTTAGAAGCTGATAAAATAGGGTTTGCAATTGCTGTTGTTTTTGCATGCTTCGCATTTTACTTTTTTTCATGGAAGAGATATGGCAAAGATCCGAAGTTAAAAAGCGAAAGCAGAACTATTGATTTAAAAAGCCTCTATTCGCCAACGTCTTTACAACACATACACGATCAAAGCATTAATTCTCAAACGCTTTTAGTTACCATAATCAGCCTTTCTTTAAAAGGCGCTCTCGAAATTTCAGATAATGGAAAAGAAACTTGGGCTGATGATTTTAAATATTCGCTTAAACTCGGAAATAAAACAGAAGGTTTATCTAAAGAAGAAAATGCAGTTCTAAATACTTTATTTAGCGAAAAAGATTCTTTTGAATTAGATAAAGAAACGTATAAAATCTTTAACGAAGCAAAAATAGCACTTGAAAAACCGTTACAAGAGCAGTATAATTTAGAAGATTATCATTCTATTAATTTTAAACAAATGTCAATTGGCTTTGTAATTACAATTGGCGCTTTATTGGGTTATTGCCAATATTCAAAAGGCACTATTTATTGGGCCGTTATTTTCGGATTTACAATGCTCGTATTTACTTATTTATTGCTTAAAGGCGCTGTAGAAACATTTGTTCAAAAAGATTATAAATCAACCGCTTTTTGTCTTTTCTTATCGCTATTTACAGGCATTTTTTCTGCTGGCTGGTATCTTGCGAGTAATACTGACAAAAGTTATTCGGTTCTAACTTTGCTAGTGCTTTTTTTAATAATTATCGGATTTAGCATCTATTTAAGTCTAATAGGCGCTTATACAGAACTTGGACTTGAAACAAAAGCCGAAATCGAAAAGCTGAAAGAATATCTATTAAATTATAAACCAGAAGAAAGTTCCGCAATTAGTGTTTATGAAGAAAACCTGCCTTACGCCTTTGCATTAGGAATTGAAGATGAATGGAATCTCAAGTTTATTGATATTCTTAAAAAACTAAATTATACCAATAAATGGATTAAAACGGATAGTAGCAACTATGTTTCTTCTCCAGCGTTTTTCATGAGTTTTAGAACCTCGTACACTACTTATTCGACATCTTCCAGCAGCGGAAGTTCTGGCGGAGGAAGCTCTGGTGGCGGTGGCGGCGGCGGCGGCGGTGGAGGCTGGTAAAATCCTTCTCAGATTTAACTTATATAATTTATTGGTTTAAAAAAACTTTGCGAACTTAGCGATAAACTTTTGCGCCCTTGCGGTTAAAAATTATGGAAACAGCCTATATCAATTCGCCTTTAGGAATCACCAAAATCATTGGAGACGAAAATGGTATTGCCGTAATTTCTGTTTCTGATGTTGGAACGAATGAAGTCTCTAAGGAAATTCCAGAAGTTTTAAAAGATGCCGTTCTGCAGCTAAATGAATATTTTGAGGGCAAAAGAACCGATTTTGACTTAAAACTGAATCCGCAAGGAACCGAATTTCAGCAAAAAGTCTGGAAATCTCTTCTTGAAATTCCGTACGGAAAAACGGTAAGCTACATGGATCAGACCAAAAAGTTGGGAGATATAAAAGCAATTCGTGCCGTAGCTTCAGCAAATGGCAAAAATCCGCTTTGGATTGTAGTTCCTTGTCATCGTGTTATTGGCACAAACGGCTCTTTGACTGGTTACGCTGGCGGATTATCACGTAAAAAATGGCTTTTAGAGCATGAAAGCCCTTCTTTACAACAAAGTTTGTTCTAAACCTTATTCAAAAAGCAGGATAATTCATTCAAATTTTTATTTACGATAGATTAAAATTTTAAATTTGTGTACATTTATACAGAATAAAAATTAGTTCAATTCGTGAATTGCTTCGCCTGTTCGCTATCGCTCGGGTCGTGGCAAAAAAACGCAACAAGAATATGATTGAAAAAATTAATCTTAATAATATTCTCTTTCTTGATATAGAAACCGTTCCTGAAGAAGAAAACTTCAATTCGCTTGACGCGGAAATGCAGTCACTTTGGGATTTGAAAACACAATATCAAAGAAAAGATGAGTTTTCTCCAGAAGAGTTTTACGAACGCGCCGGAATTTGGGCCGAATTCGGAAAGATAATCTGCATTTCGGTTGGTTATTTTACTATCAAAGGCGATGTTCGCAATTTTAGAGTGACTTCATTTTTTGGTGAAGAAAAGAAAATCCTAAAAGACTTTTCAAATCTGATCAACAATCATTTTAATCAGCCTCAACATTTGCTGTGTGGACATAATTCGAAAGAATTTGATATTCCGTTTATTGCCCGAAGAATGATCATTAATCAAATGCCTATTCCAGACAAACTGAATTTATTTGGAAAAAAACCTTGGGAAATTCCGCATTTGGATACTTTAGAATTATGGAAGTTTGGCGATTATAAGCATTATACTTCTTTAAAATTATTGACTAAAATCTTAGGAGTTCCTTCTCCTAAAGGAGACATCGACGGAAGCCAGGTTGCTCATGTCTATTATGTCGAAAAAGATATTGACAGAATCATTACGTATTGCGAAAAAGATACAATTGCTGTAGCTCAAATTTTCCTTCGCTTGCGTCGAGAGGATTTATTGATTGACGATGAGATTATTCATGTATAACTTCTTTAGATGCTAAGGTTCTGAGTTACTAAGATTCTAAGATTCTTTTGCATGAACTTATATAACTTATATGGTTTAAAATGATTCATTCCGAAATTTCACATCATCGTATGGCTTCTCAGAAGCTTTATCAGGAAAATCAATGTTCTCCTGACGAAATCGTACATCATTTTGGTGCTATGCAGGCTCAAGATTATCCTATGGCAAAATGGGCAATTGGTTCGCGCTGCAATTCTTCCGAAAAAGAAATTGAAGAAGCCGTTAATTCGGGAAAAATAATTCGAACTCATATTCTTCGCCCAACTTGGCATTTCGTATCTTCTGATGATATTTATTGGATGCTCGATCTTTCGGCTCCACAGGTACAAAGATTTACCATTTCTGCCGCTAAAAAATTTGATTATGATTTGAAGAAATTAGATCAAATCAATAATAAAATTCAAAAACTGTTATCAGGCAATAATCATTTGACTCGGGATGAAATCATGCTGGAACTTGATATTAAAAGAACTTCTAAAGAAGATTTTTTAAGCGCTGCCATTATGATGCATTCTGAACTGGATGGTTTAGTTTGCAACGGAAGAATGAAAGGCAAACAAATCACTTATGCTTTACTCGAAGAAAGGGTTCAAAAACCAAAAGCCAAAATGAGTAAAGAAGAAGGTTTAGCCAAACTCGCTTTGCGCTATTTTGAAAGTCATGGCCCAGCAACTTTACTGGATTTTTCGTGGTGGTCTGGTTTTGCGCCAACAATTTGCCAGAAAGCAATTAACGCAATTGAGTTGCAATTAAACTCCATTGCCGTTGATAATCAGACTTATTGGCTTGCTAAAAATCGTTCTTTAGAAGATAACTTTCGCGAAAGCGTACATTTTCTTCCAGCATTCGATGAAATTTTGATTTCATACAAAACGCGTGAAGTTTCATTTTCAGGAGATCATCAATCTAAAACTTTTACCAATAATGGCATTTTTAAACCTGTCATTTTGGAAAATGGAAAAGTGATTGGAATCTGGAAACGAACCATTAAAAAAGATCATGTAAAAATTGAAACGGAGTTTTTTAATGAAACTGAAACTTCAAAAAAGGAAATTTTGTTCGAAGGAATTAAAGCTTTTGAAACTTATTTGGAAACCAAAGTTATCATTGAGTAATTAATTTTCAAAAATAAATAATTAGATTTTGCCCCACTGGGGCTTTTTTTAATTTATAACCTGAATGATTTCTGTAAATATTTCGCTCTTCCAGAGCTTTTTTATTTGCATATAATTTTGTTTTATAAAGTTTACTAGCTCTGGAAGAGCGAAATATTTGTAGCAAATGAAATTTTCCTATTTCAAAAAGCCCCAGCGGGGCAACATATCAACTCAAATTCCCGTCTCATTACATAAAATATTTATGCATTTTATTGCTAAATAATTACATTTACAAAAAATTGTAATTATGGTATTGAGCAGATTTTGGTTAGTTATTTTTATTTCTTCGATTCTTTTTATTGTAGTCAGTTTATTTACTGCCAATACTTATACCATTGATTCTGTTTTAAATGGAAAAAAAGACGATCCTGTTTTAGTTTCTGAAAAATACGTTGAAGAACTTCCCGCTTTCATCAAAGACAGTATCCAAAAAGCTCCGGATCAAACCATGATCATCAATCGTGATACGCTAAATGCTGACACGACTTATGTTTACAAAAGCAAAACTGTAAAAATTTACAGCGGACTTCAAAAATCGGACGGTTTACTGCCTACTTGCAAAAGCACTTTAGTCGATTTAATTTTACCGCTTATTGCTTATTTAGCTTTTTTCTGCGGATTAATGGAACTTTTAATCGTTTCTGGAGCTTCTGGAAACCTGGCAAAAGCTTTAAGTCCGGTATTTGTAAAAGTATTTCCAAGCATTCCTAAAAATCACCCTTCAATATCCTACATGACCTTAAACTTCGCTGCCAATTTCTTAGGGTTGGATTCAGCAGCAACACCGTTTGGGTTGAAAGCAATGGAAAGTTTACAGGAAATAAACCCTGAAAAAGATAAAGCCAGCGATGCACAAATCATGTTTATGTGCCTTCACGCTTCTGGATTGACTTTAATTGCAACTTCGATTATCGGTTATCGCGCAGCCGCAAATGCTAGCAATCCTGCCGACGTGATGCTGCCATGTATCATCACTTCGTTTATCGGAACTATCGCCGCTTTCTTAATCGTCGGAATTAAACAAAAAATCAATTTCAAAAGCGCTTCTCTTTTAATTGGCTTAATGGGATTAATTGCAGCAATTGTTGGTTTGTTGATGTATGTAAACCATTTAGATTTAATTGGAAAAAACTATTTCACTTCTAACCTTTCTGGATTAATTTTATTGGCGATTATTGTATTTACGCTGATTTTTTCTTTTAGACATGAGAAAAAATTCAAAGAAGCAGACACTACTGTTTTCGATACTTTTGTTGTTGGTGCCAATAACGGTGTGAAAACTGGAGTTACAATTTTCCCTTATGTTTTAGGAATGTTGGTTGCAATCTCATTATTCAGAAACAGTGGTTTGTTCGAAATCATCAGTGATGCAATCGGATTTATCTTTTCGAATCTTGGCGTGAGCAAAGAAATTACAAATGCACTTCCTGTTGCTATGTTGCGTCCGTTTAGTTCTGCAGGTTCAAGAGGTTTCTTAATTGATTCTATGAATACTTTTGGAGCAGATTCTTTGACTGCTAGATTGAGCAGTATTTTCCAATGCAGTGCCGAAAGTACATTTTATGTTATTGCAGTTTATTTTGGTTCTGTAAATATCAAAAACACTCGTTATGCATTAGGCACAATGCTTTTGGTTGATTTAATTTGCGTTATTACAGCTATTTTTGTGGCAACTTGGTTTTTCTAAGACAAGCAAAAGCATCAAATTGGCTACTTCTTATTTTTCATAAACAACTTTAAAACAACAGATAACATTTGTTGTTTTAAAGTTTTGATATAAGTTACCGGTATGAATCGGACGCATTATCCTACATTATTTTCATATTTTTTATAAAAAACCTCTTATAATTTTATACTTTAGCCTTCTAACATAAATAAAACAATTAAATATTCCCCCAAATATGTTTAAATGGTTTTTAAGTAAAAAAAAGGAATCTAAGAATTCCGAGAAAATCGAATGCGCTGAAGAGCCAAAACCTACAGAAAAAACTGTATCAGCACAAAATAAATTCGATACCAACAAAATGGACTGGCTCATTAATGATTCGCTTCTTGCTTTTATGCCTCGCGAATTATTTATGCACTATTCTGATTCTAACACCGCACCAGATCCTCAAGATCCTTCCTGGCAAAATCAAGGACTGTATTTTTGGAAAGAAAAGGAAGCTTTTGAAAACAAATCGCTTCCAGAGTTTTTTCGAAATATGGATCAGAGATTATTTCTTATCAACGAAGTGCCAGATTATATTTCGCTTGTCTCAGGAAAAGCGATGCCTTGGTTTGGAATGCCTGGAGGTGGAGAAAAATTCTTTTTCAGATATGATGAGACTACACCCGTAACTTTAAAAGAAGCCCACAAACTAAATATTATCAATTATGTTGAAATTGTGGAATTGAATCAAGATAATCTGAGTGTCTTAAACGACAGGGATAATTATTGCTTTTTAATTGATCCTTATGAAGTGAAATACGAAGACCAGCTTTTTTATCTTAATGGTGAAAAAATCTCGCTAGCTGAACTTTATCAAAAAAAGAAACTTTTAGTTCTATCTGTTGAATAAAATCACTTTTGAATTATAATTATGAAAATCCACACTCTTTTCTTCCTGCTTGTTTTAATAGGATGCCAAAAAACCAAACCTACAGATGCTGCAGCCCCAATTGCAGAAATTATTGAACCGCAAGAAACATTGGAGGTCACAAATGATGAAAAGATCATCAAAACCGACACTGTCTCTATTTATACTGGCGAAACAGAATCTTCTACAGATTTTATCCTAGCACATTTGGTAGATCAGCAGGCAGATAAAGACAGTATAGTTACTGTAAAATACCGATTAGACTTTTATCAGAATAAAACCAAAACCGCATCTTCTAAAGTTGCGATAAAAAGTTTTCAAAAAGGCTCTGAGTGGACAGCCTCTTATGGATTAACATCTGAAACTTCTAAAAATTCTCCATTCATACAAATCACATTTGGATACCCTGCTTGTGGTTATGCACATGACAACTACTTGTATTATCTAAAAAATAATGGATTACAATTGGTTCACCAATGGAGCTCAATGTCTGACAGCGGTTGGGGAAGCTGGGTTGAAATAGGAAACCCTTCTGCAAATTCTGACCCAAAATCTTTTTATTGCAAAACCATTGCATTTGTGCCTGCAGACGAAGATGAAAACCTAGATATGGGAATTCTTTCTCACTCAGACTCAATATCTTTTGAATTAAAAGACAATAAATGGAAAAAGATGCTGCTTTCTGCGAAAGACAAACCTTACTTTGAAAAAAAGATGACGTTTGATCAATTTAATAACATTGAATAAAATCATAAATCTGTTGAAGACTTCTTATTCAAATTCTTTCTTAGGTAAATAATTTCTAAATTTGTAAAAAAACAAAACAATGATTGATTTTATATACCAAGATCCTTATCCGATCTTAAAGGATGATACGCAGTACCGCAAAATCACTTCTGATTTTGTAAAAGTTGAAAAATTTGGAGAACGTGAAGTTTTAACCGTTGATCCAAAAGGTTTAGAATTATTGGCTGAAGAAGCTTTGACTGATGTTTCGTTTATGCTGAGAACTTCTCATTTGCAAAAATTGAGAAAAATTCTAGACGATCCAGAAGCAACAGACAATGACCGTTTTGTTGCTTACAATTTACTTCAAAATGCTTCTGTAGCTGCCGAAGGTCAGTTGCCAAGCTGTCAGGATACGGGAACTGCAATCGTAATGGCAAAAAAAGGAGAAAGCATTTTTACTGGTGTTGATGATGCAGAATGGTTAAGCCGTGGTATTTTCAATACTTACCAAAAAAGAAACTTACGTTATTCTCAGATTGTTCCGATTTCGATGTTTGAAGAAAAGAATTCAGGATCGAATCTTCCGGCTCAGATCGATATTTATGCGAAAAAAGGCACTTCTTACGACTTTTTGTTTATGGCAAAAGGCGGAGGATCTGCAAACAAAACGTATTTATACCAGCAAACAAAATCTTTATTGAATGAAAAATCGCTTGACGAATTCATTCGCACAAAAATTAAAGATTTAGGAACTTCTGCTTGTCCTCCATACCACTTAGCGTTAGTAATTGGCGGAACTTCTGCTGAAGCCAACTTAAGCGCTGTTAAAAAAGCTTCTGCAGGATATTATGACAATCTTCCAACTTCAGGAAACATGGCAGGCCAGGCTTTCCGTGATCATGAATGGGAAGAAAGAGTTCAGAAAATCTGCCAGGAAAGTGCCATTGGAGCACAATTTGGAGGAAAATATTTCACACACGACGTACGTGTAATCCGTTTGCCTCGTCACGCGGCTTCTTGCCCGGTTGGATTAGGGGTTTCTTGTTCGGCAGATAGAAATATTAAAGGAAAAATTACAAAAGACGGAATCTTTGTTGAGCAGTTAGAAGTAAATCCAAAACAATTTTTACCAGAAACAGCTCCACACTTAGAAGCGCCAGTAGAAATTGATTTAGATCAGCCAATGGCAGATATTTTGGCAAAATTGTCTCAATATCCAGTTAAAACGCGTTTAAAACTTAACGGAACTGTAATTGTGGCTAGAGATATTGCTCACGCAAAAATTAAAGAATTGCTAGACGCTGGAAAACCAATGCCTGACTATTTCAAAAATCATCCAGTATATTACGCTGGTCCAGCAAAAACTCCAGACGGAATGGCTTCTGGAAGTTTCGGACCAACAACTGCTGGACGTATGGACGTTTATGTGGATGAATTCCAGAAAAATGGTGGAAGTATGATTATGCTAGCTAAAGGAAACCGAACTAAACAAGTTACTGACGCTTGCAACAAATACGGCGGATTCTACTTAGGTTCTATTGGAGGTCCTGCTGCTATTTTGGCTCAAGATAATATCTTAAAAGTAGAAGTTGTTGACTTTGAAGAATTAGGAATGGAAGCAGTTCGTAAAATTACAGTTAAAGATTTCCCTGCATTCATTATCACAGATGATAAAGGAAATGACTTTTTTGCTAATTTATAATTTTTCTTAACCGCAAAGAGCGCAAGGATTTACGCAAAGTTCGCAAAGAATTATATAAAACAAAAACCGCCTATTGGGCGGTTTTTGTTTTGAAATATATAGCATGCCTTGCGTAAATCCTTGCGCTCTTTGCGGTTAAAGTACCATTATGCACTTAAATCCTGTTTTTCAAAAGCTATAAAATGAGATATTTCGCCTTTCAAGTTATAGACAGGCGAAGCATCTATTTTGCATTTATAAGTCTGTCCATTTTTTCTATAATTTTCGAGGGTTTTTGCAAAAGGAATCTGCTTTTTTACGGCTTCTCTTATATCTTTTAAATCCTTTTTAGAAGTTGCCGGGCCTTGAAACATTTTTGGGGTTTTCCCTAAGACTTCTTCCTCTTTGTAACCTGTCATTTTTTTTATTCCGCTTGACGCGAAAACAATTTTCAAATCTAAATCTGTCACCAAAACCACTTCATTCTTGATTCTTTCCTGAATGTTAAGCTTTTTTTCGTCCCAAATAAATTCATTCGAAATTTTGCTTACTCTTTTCAAGTCATCACTTAATCCTTTTAGCTCATTTAGATATTCGTAATGAAAATCCCAAGATAGTATTGGAACTGAATTTCGTTGCAGTGAATCATCAGAATTTTTATTTTTCATATCAAAACAATTCAAGAGATTGATAGATCCTTTTACTCAAAGATACAAGAAAAATCCTGTTATAAAAAGCTTAGAATCTTAATATACGCTTAATAAGCGTTATCAAAATGTAAATTTTAACTGAACGACAACTGCTTTTTTTACTTCGGTATTCAAATTACTCAGTGAAATTCCAAGCAGTCTAACAGAATCCTTCATTTTTTCCTGATACAATAGTTCTTCAACATTTTCCATAATCAGACTTTTATCAGAAATAAAATAAGGCAAGGTTTTACTTCTTGTCTGCTGTGTAAAATCGCTGTATTTAATTTTGAGCGTAATGGTTTTCCCTGAAACATTATGTCTTTTTAAACGTTTTTCCAACGAACCTGCTATTCGTTCTAATTGTTCCATCATAAAAATTTCGGAAGACAAGTTCACATCAAAAGTATGTTCTGCCGCTACAGATTTAGCAATTCGAGAAGATTTCACTTCACTATTGTGAATGCCTCTCACGACATGATAATAAAATGCTCCTGATTTTCCGAAATGTTTCTCTAAAAACTCCAAAGACTTACTTTTCAAATCAGTTCCTGTAAAAATCCCAAGCTGATACATTTTTTCTGTAGTAACCTTACCGACGCCATAAAATTTACGAATAGGCAAATCTTCCAAAAAAGCTTCTACTTCATCAGGATTAACCGTTTTTTGCCCATTTGGCTTATTATAATCACTGGCAATTTTGGCCACAAATTTATTGACCGAAATACCTGCAGAAGCTGTTAATCCCACTTCATTAAAAATTCTTGATCTAATTTCCTGCGCGAGAAGACTTGCACTCGGATTTCCTTTTTTATTCTTAGTAACATCCAAATAAGCTTCGTCAAGCGAAAGAGGCTCTACCAAATCAGTATATTCATGAAAAATTTTATGGATTTTGGATGAAATCTCTTTGTAACGGTCAAATCTTGGTCTAACAAAGATAATTTCTGGACAGTATTTTTTGGCTAAGACTCCGCTAAGAGCACTTCGAACACCAAACTTTCTAGCTTCATAACTTGCTGCCGAAACCACGCCTCGATTCTCTGAACCGCCAACTGCAACTGGCTTACCTCTTAGCTCAGGGTTGTCCATCTGTTCTACCGATGCATAAAAGGCATCCATATCAATATGAATAATTTTACGATATGTTGGTGTTTCAGACATATTGCAAATTTAAAAAGGAAAAACAATAAAAAAACGCTGTAAATAGTTATAAATCATATCAAATTTTAAAGAATGTGAATTCGATGAGTCCAAACCAATTATTCTTTCTATTTTTGTTCTTCTACTCGAAAAATTAAATAATGCGAACATTTGTTATAGGTGACATTCATGGCGGATTACTTGCACTTGAGCAAGTATTAGCAAGAGCCGAAGTTACTACCGAAGATACTCTAATTTTTTTGGGCGATTACGTTGACGGCTGGAGTCAGTCTGTTGAAGTGATTGACTATTTGATTGATTTAAAAAGCAAACAAAATATCATCTGCATAAGAGGAAACCATGACCAACTTGCTTTGGACTGGCTTGAAGAAAGACACGATGATTTTGACGAAGAAATGTGGTACAAACATGGCGGAAAAGCTACTGTTGAAGGCTACGCTAAAATTTCTGAAGAGAAAAAGAAAACGCATATCGAATTTCTAGAAAATCTTCAGGATTATTATCTTGACGATCAAAACCGCTTATTTGTACATGCTGGTTTTACCAATTTGAATGGTGTAAAATGGGAATATTTTTCAAAACTATTCTATTGGGACAGAACACTTTGGGAAACAGCTCTTTCATTAGACCCAAAATTAAAAGAAGACGACATACACTATCCTAAAAGATTTACCGTTTATAAGGAAGTTTATATTGGTCACACTCCAGTTACCCGAATCGGCGAAACGGTTCCTGTAAATAAAGCCTGTGTTTGGAATGTAGATACTGGCGCAGCATTTAGAGGTCCGCTTACAATTTTAGATGTCGATACAAAGGAATACTGGCAAAGTGAACCGTTGAACGAACTCTATTTTAACGAAAAAGGTAGGAATTAATTTATTTAAAAATTACATTTGCGCCACAATAATTAATATTAAATTTTTATGAAAAAGGTTATTACACTTTTGTTTTTAGTGACATTCGGATTTGTTAATGCTCAAGAAGCTTTCAAAGGGAAGGGAGATATTAAAGTAAACGTAGGTGCTAATTTACAAGATGGTGGTTCTGGAATTCAAGGTTCTGTTGATTTTGGTTTAGGAGAAAATTTCTCTTTTGGTTTTGTTGCTAATTATATCCTAGGATTTGATAATTTTAATGGTTACTACCACGGAAGTTCAGATCTTTATCACGATGCTGACCCAGATTTCTCAGATCGTTTTGATGCAAAAGCAAGAATCAATGCTAACTTATCTAGCGTAATTGGCGTAAAAGAATTAGACGTTTACCCTGGATTAAGCTTAGGTTTACATAATTTCGGAGGTCACGTTGGTGGTCGCTATTTCTTTACTGACGGATTTGGTGTTTTCACAGAAATCGGATTCCCAATTGCAAAATACGGTTCAAACAATGATCCTTTTTATCATTTGAATAATCAAGCGACTTTTAGTTTAGGAGCTTCATTTAATTTATAGTTTTTAAAGTTTCTAAGATACTGAGATCCTAAGTTTCTAAGATTTTAAGATTTTGAAAAGAAAAACCGCCCAAATAGGCGGTTTTTACTTTTTATAATACTTTTGTTTTTATTTTTTAGCGAATTTCTTAACGATTCTTTTTCCACCGTTGTTTAATTCTATAAGGTAAATTCCTGTACTTAATAGACTTACATCTATAGGGCTTTCAGAAAGTTCACCTTTACTAATTTGCTGACCTAAAACATTTGTAATTCTAAATGTATATCCTTTATTGTTTAAAAATGAAACATTTAATTCATTTACAACAGGATTTGGATATAATGCAAATTCAGGATTTTCATTAGTCTCTGTCAATCCCGCAACAATTTCTTCATTCACAACTGCTCCTGAAGCGGTTATATTTATAGAATAATCTTCGACTTGTCCATAAGAAAAACTTTCGCAAGATGTTGGAATTCCATTATATTTCATAGAAACTCTAAGTCTTGTAGTTCCAAGAGCTGCCGTTGATGGAATTGTTATACTTCCCGATGCTGAAGTTGCTGTTGATGTAGCTTTTGTCCAAACCGTTTCGCCAGAATCTGCAAAATCACCATCTTGATTATAATCTATAAACACAGCATATCCTTCACTATAAACTGTAGATGTCCATTTCGGTGTAATCGTAATTGTATATGCAGTTCCTCTTGTTGCATTTGTCGAAATTGAAGTATAATTTTCATAACCCGTTGTTCCTGTAGATGTATTATTGATTGTACCGAATACAACTTTACCAATTTTTTCGTCGGCAGTACTATTTCCTTGTGATGTACAATAAGTTAACGCAGCAGAAGTAGTTGTAACATTTACTGTGTTACTCGCCACCGAAACATTCCCTGCAGCATCTTTAGCTTTTACACTAAAACTATAAGCTGTTAATGCTGTTAAACCAGTTACTGTATAATTTGTTGTTGCAGACGAACCTTTTAATGTTGTTCCCTCGTAAATATCATATCCTGTAACAGCTACATTATCTGTTGATGCTGTCCACGATAAATTAGTCGTTGTACCAGTAGTACCAGAAGCGGCAAGATTTGTTGGAGCTGTAGGCGCAACAGTATCATTAGACCCAACATAAGCAGCACCAATACCTACTGCATAAAATGCATTGGTTGTTGCTATAACTTCAGCCGAACCTGCACCATACAAATCTATTGCAGATTGTATCCCTGATGTTCTTGCATTTGCATAAGTAGAATTTGCGGTTAAATACACACTCTCTAAACGAAAGGCAATTTTTGCTGCTTTATCGATAGTTATACCTGTTACATTATATGTGCTCCCAATATCATTTGTTCCAGATTTACCAACTGATAAAATGTAAAACCAATGATTCAGAACTCCCGAATTGGTATGAACGCCACAATAATCGTTACTGCTAGTTGGCGTACAGCTTTGGCTTACCCAATTGGTTCCTCCATAAGTATCTGGCTGCCCCTCTGATTTTGGATTACTCATAGAACGCAAAGCAAGATGTCCTGTTCTTCTTTCGATATCTTCTCCCACTAACCATATAGATTTTGTTGGCGCAGCGCGATATTCAATACAAGCTCCCCAAATATCCGAGAAACCTTCATTCATTGCTCCTGATTCTTTTTGATAAGCAAGATTTGCCGTATAAGTACAAACTGCATGTCCTATTTCATGTCCGGCAACATCAAGTGCCGTCAAGATATCAAATCCTCCAGTTCCCGTTCCGTCACCATAAGTCATAACACTTCCGTTCCAGAATGCATTATTATTATTTGGATATCCAGCGGCCACTAAATTGTAATGAACATAACTTTTAATTTTTGCTCCGGCATTGTCATAACTGTTTCTTCCATGAACAGCAGACCAATAATCGTATGTCATTTCAGCACCCCAGTGTGCATCCAATGCTCCATTATCTTTATTTGTATTATTATACTCAGCAGCTGTCCAATTATTGTCAGCGTCAGTAAAATTGGTTGTTGGGTATGTCGCTGTTCTGGCAGAATTATAGGTTTGAATTCCATTTCCGCGAGTTCCATCAGATAAAATATAAGAAGATCCACTTAGAGTAGTCTGAATAGTTTGAGTTCCGCTATAACGTGTCGCTGCATTTGCCGAAACAATGGCAACTTTTGCATTAGATGCTTCCTCTTGCTTTGCCTTCGCAGATTCCAATTTCCCTCCATGACTATATTCTCCAAGATGTTTTATTGTAGCATTATAAAATAAAACACTTCCGGTTTCAGCGTCGATATAGAGATCACCTCTGCTTAACGGATTTGTAGCATAGATATCAAACTTATAAGCCAATCGAACTTTATCAGATTTTCTGTCCTCTCCTTGTTCTTCCATATCTGGTAATAAAACCAATTCCCCTTTTGGTTTTTCATAATCCATCGCAGCGGCGTCTTCGGGTTTTTCCCATAAGTATTCTTTTGCTCCCGTATAAGCAATCGCTTTAGCAAATGCATCCTGACTTGATAATTTTGGAGTAGTTTTTACATTTTTAAAAGCATAAAATTCGCCATTCATAGAAACTAATTTACCTTCTTTAGAATGTAATGAATAATTGGCAAATTCTACTTTGATTCCCTGTTCATACAACTGAAACTTTTCATGAGTAAAACCCTCTCTATCTGATTCGGTTTTAACTTTCAAAAAAGACTGGTTCTCTTTTAATCCAAGTTGCTCTTTAAAAACAGTATTGTAATCTGTTCCCTTGTAGGTAGATTTATCACTAAAAGTGATTAGACTTGGTTGTCCATTTTCTGATAAATTTTTCTGACTTACCCGCTTGTCTGTATTTTGAGCAAATACAGGCACTGAAAATGTAAGAATAATAACGGCTGACGCCATAATTTTAGGTAATTTTCTTTCCATAATAATGTGGTATTTAATTTTGGTTAAATGGATTACAAATAAAATACTTAATGTAGGTAAATACTTTATTTTAATGTAAAAATATTTTATTTGTGTTATATTATCGATTAAATTTGCCTTTAATCGATAAAAAGCAACATTTTTTACATTAATTCCATTTTTATTTAACAAACTGTAATAATCTTGTAACAAAACAGCTATAAAATCAATTATTTGATTGATTAATAAATACTTACATATAAAACCATGTATTAAACCTTATATAATTTGTTAAAACCAACAGCTACAAATCCTTTAATTAATTCCTACAAAAAAAGCCAGCTCTTTTAAAAGCTGGCCTTGAGCGGTTTTTTCTTTTTATATTTGATTTGGAGTTTATGATCTGCTAAACTTTCTTTTTAATGTGGCCATAAATTCATTAAGTGTAGTACCATTATTTTCACATGAATTATCTTCTACTAAAAATTCCGAAAGGTTCTTTTTATGGTAATAAAACATTAAAGAAGGATAGTCAATCATTGTCTGTAAACCCGCATTTAACAAGTACACCATGAAGAAATAAATTACAAAAAACCTTGTAAAAACAAAGAACTTTCGAAAACCTCTACTTAAATCATGTTTTTTGTTTTCTCTAATAGCTTTTATTGTAAAATATAAAAACTGAATTATAAAAACTGGCATAAGAACATTAGATAAATATAATAAACTCTGAATATCTATTAAAAGCATTAGCAACACTATAATGAATGAAGTAACTATATTTGTAATAATGAAATAACTACTCCACTTAACATCGATTTCAAACTTTTCCAAAGGCGTATTTTTTTTAAATCACAGCAAATGTAAAGAAAAAGATTACTTTCTTGTTATGCGCTCTAGCAGAAAACAAAAAAGAGAACCTTCTCTTAAGAAAGTTCTCTTATCTAAATTTATTTTTAGCACTTCAACTTTGAGCCTCTGCACCTTTGAGCCTTTGAACCTTAAAAAACCATCTCAGGAATTTCACCTTCCATGATCAAATCGGCTTCGGTTGAGGCGATAATGTGCTCAACTGAAACACCTGGCGCTCGTTCTAAGAGCTTAAAACCTTTTTCAGTTATTTCGAGTACCGCAAGCTCAGTTACAACCTTTTTAACGCATCCTACGCCCGTTAATGGCAAAGTACATCTTTTTAAGATTTTTGACTCACCAGCTTTGTTTACATGCATCATGGCAACGATGATATTTTCGGCGGAAGCCACCAAATCCATTGCGCCTCCCATTCCTTTTACCATTTTACCTGGAATTTTCCAGTTTGCGATGTCTCCATTTTCAGAAACTTCCATTGCTCCAAGAATCGTCAAATCTACTTTTTGGCTTCTGATCATTCCGAAACTAAAAGCCGAATCAAAGAAACTTGCTCCCGGAAGTGTCGTAATGGTTTGTTTTCCTGCATTAATAATATCGGCATCTTCTTCTCCTTCAAAAGGAAAAGGCCCCATTCCCAGAACTCCATTTTCACTTTGGAATTCAACTGCTATATCTTCTCTAACGTAATTTGCAACCAAAGTTGGAATCCCAATTCCAAGATTCACGAAATAACGGTCTTTAACCTCTTTTGCAATTCTTTTTGCTATATCTTCTTTACTAAGTGCCATAGTTTTTAATGTGTCTTTTTAATGTGCCAATTAGTCAATTTGATAATTAGAAAATGCTTAACACGATCTAAATTAATTATCTAATTGGCACATTGTCTAATTATCTAATAAAATAATCCCAAACTGCTTTTGTTAGGTCCGCTATTATTTTTTCTGTATCCTCTCTTTTCTCTGTAATATCTTTCAAGTAAACCGACAGAATGAAATGTTTTCCGTTTGGAAGCTTTACAATTCCAATGTCATTCATTGCTACTCTCAGATTCGCATCATTAGTGCCAGAAATTCCAGTTCTGTGTGCTAATTCGGTGTTTTCAGGAAGTCCAGCTTTCATCCAAGTAAGACCTCTTGAAGTTTCAACCATTATTTGATACAAATACTTTGTTGTTTCTTCTTTTAAAACTTCGCCTTTAAAAAACTTCTCGAGCAATTCTGTTGTTGCTAGTGGAGTTGTGGTATTGACATAAAGATTTTTCCATGTCTTCATTTGGTCTTCGTTCATTTTAATAACGAAATCCCTGATACCTTGCTCATTTATAAACTTTTGAATGTACTTTGTACCTCCAACTAAATTGATCAAAATGTCGCATCCGTTATTGTCACTGTGCGAAACCGTGTAACGAAGTATTTTATCTAAAGTCAAATTCACATTTCCCTCTGGATAATCTACTTTCATCGGACTCCATGTATCTTCTTTTAAATCTTTCTTTTTTACAAAGATTTCTTGATTAAGATTAAGTTTGCCTTCATCAACTTTATGCAAAACCGCTAGAGCAATATGAAATTTAAACACACTCATCATCGGCATTTTTAAATTCCCATTTACGCTCAAAGTATCCTTATCTTCAATACCTTTCATAGAAAGACCTAAAGTTGCACTTTTATTCGAAATAATTTGATGTAATTGATTTCGAAGTTCATTTGTGCCTTGAGAAAAAACTTGAAACGATAAGAACGAAAAAAGAACTATGCTAAATTTAGTCATATTTTTAATGTGTCAATTTGATAATTAGATAATGTCAAAACAATCATCTAATTACCTCATTTTCTAATTTCTAGCTCTTACAGTTCGCTGTTCAATTCGTTTCTCAAACTTCTCTCCTTGAAAAATACGCTGTACCATAATTCCCGGAATATGAATCTGATTTGGATCTAAAGTCCCAACTGGAACCAATTCTTCTACTTCTGCAATTGTAATTTTCCCAGCACCAGCCATACAAGCATTGAAGTTTCTGGCTGTTCCTTTGAAAATAAGATTTCCTGCTTCATCACCCTTCCAAGCTTTTACAATAGAAAAATCGGCCTTGAAAGCTTCTTCCATGATGTGCATTTTCCCGTTAAATTCGCGTGCTTCTTTTCCTTCTGCCACTTCTGTTCCATAGCCTGCTGGTGTAAAGAATGCTGGAATTCCAGCCTGAGCTGCACGACAGCGTTCTGCAAGAGTTCCTTGTGGAGTCAATTCGACTTCTAACTCGCCAGAAAGCATCTGACGTTCGAATTCTGCATTTTCTCCCACATAAGAAGAAATCATTTTTTTGATCTGTTTTTTCTGCAACAACAATCCTAAACCAAAATCATCTACACCTGCATTATTAGAAATACAAGTTAAATCAGAAATTGAAGTATTTACCAACGCTGCAATTGTATTTTCAGGGATACCGCATAATCCGAAACCTCCAAACATGATGGTCATGCCGTTTTCAATTCCTTCAATAGCATCCTGAACACTATTTACTTTTTTTGTTATCATAACAAACTATCTTTATTGCTGAATATTTTTGATAAAAATAAGATTTTTAGATTAAATTATAACGATTTCGTAAAAATAAAACCAAAAGAAAAATCCCTTTACAAATCTTTTAAAAGACTAGTAAAGGGATTGATATATAATTAAATAAGTTTTATTGCAACATTGTTACAGTTCAAATTCATCAGTATTTTGTTCGGTCTGTGTGGTATCTTTTACGACAGCTGGTCTTTGATAGCAATCTACTTTGATAGAAAGGTTTGCTGGACGTTCAAATTCAGATTTTGAAATCTGAAGATCTTTATCGGCATAACACTTTTTCATATAATAACCCCAAACTGGCAAAGCTGCTGTAGCTCCTTGTCCGTAAGTCAAACTTTTGAAACGTGCTGAACGATCTTCGCATCCAACCCAAACTCCAGTTACTAAGTTCGGAACCATTCCCATAAACCAACCATCAGATTGATTTTGCGTTGTTCCTGTTTTTCCTGCGATCGGGTTTGTAAACATATACGGATATCCTGTCCAACGATTATCTCCGCTTCCACCGCCTTGCGTACGTAAACGTACACCAGAACCACTTTCTGTTACCCCTTGAAGCAATTTGATTACTGCGAAAGCAATATCTTTATTTAAAACGTCGTGAGACTCTGGAATCGGTTCGTAAATAACCTCACCGCTTTTGTTCTCAATTCTGCTTAAAAACTGTGGTTTTACATAAACTCCCTGGTTTGCAAATGTACTATACGCTGCTACCATATCTTCAACCGTGATATCTACAGCTCCTAAAGCAATAGATGGCTGAACTGGAATTTCTGTTTTTACTCCTAATTTTTTAGTCAATTCAACAACTGCTTCAGGGCTTGTTCTATCAATTAATTTAGCTGAAACTGTATTTATAGAAGCCGCCAAAGCTTGTTTTAAAGTTACCATTCCGCGGTATTTGTAATCAGAGTTTCTTGGTTCCCAATCTTCTGTTACGTGATGACGTCCTTTGTGAATCATAAACGGTCCGTCAAGAATAGAATCGCAAGGAGACATATTCAATTCTTCGATTGCTGTTGCATAAACGAAAGGTTTAAAAGTAGAACCAACCTGTCTTGCTCCTTGTCCTACGTGATCGTATTGGAAATATTTGTAATTAATTCCTCCAACCCAAGCCTTAATTGCTCCCGTTTGAGGTTCCATTGACATTAAACCAGATTGTAAAAAGTGCTTGTAGTAACGAATAGAATCAAGCGGCGTCATAGTTGTATCACGTTCACCTTTCCAAGTAAAGACACGCATTTTTGTTTTTACTTTGAATGAAGCAATAATATCGTCTTCGCTTTTGTCCATTTCTTTCATTTGTGCCCAGCGAACAGAATTCTTCATCGCCTGCATCATGATTCTATCTGTCTCAGCTTGTGTGATATTTACGAAAGGAGCATTTTTATTGTTTTTCTGATCAATAAAAAACTGCTGTTGAAGGTTTTGCATGTGCGCCGCAACAGCTTCTTCAGCATAAGTCTGCATTCTAGAATCTATCGTAGTATAAATCTTAAGACCGTCTTTGTAAATATCGTAATCCGATCCATCAGGTTTTTTATTTTCTGCAACCCATTTCTTCATGTAATCACGAAGATATTCTCTAAAATAAGTCGCTATACCTTCACGGTGGCTTTCCAATTTAAATTTCAAAGTAATTGGCAAAGCTTGAAGTCTTTCTTTTTCAGCTTCAGAAATCATTTTTGCTTTTGCCATTTGAGATAAAACCACGTTACGACGGTTTTTTACTCCTTCTGGATTTCTAATGGGATTGTATAAACCTGAGTTTTTAAACATTCCAACCAAGATAGCCGATTCGTCAACTGTCAAGTCTTTTGGATCTTTAGAAAAATAAGTCTGTGCCGCAGAACTTACTCCAACAGAATAATTTCCGAAGTCATAAACATTGCAGTACATCGCTAAGATTTCATTCTTAGTATATTGTCTTTCCAGACGAATAGCGATAATCCATTCTTTTATTTTTTGCACAATCCTGAAAGGAAGGAATTTAGACCCTTCACCATGAAACAACTGTTTTGCCAACTGTTGCGTCAATGTACTTGCACCTCCGTTTGTTCCCAAACTAAAAACGGCTCTTAAAGTTCCACGTCCGTCAATTCCTGAATGCTCATAGAAACGTGCATCTTCAGTTGCAACAAGCGCTTCAACCAGATTTTTAGGCAAATCTGAATATTTAAGCTGAGATCTGTTGGTTTTGAAATATTTACCTAACACAACGCCGTCAGAAGAAATAATCTCTGTAGCAAGGTTTGAATCTGGATTTTCTAAATCTTCAAATGAAGGCATAGATCCAAATAAGCCCCATGAGGCAAATAAGAAGAAAGCTAAAACTCCTAATAAAGAGTACGCAAATACCCTCCAGAATTTCTTCTTGTAATAATTAATATCCTTAGTTTTATTTGATGGATTGTTTTTTTTAGCAGCCATAACTATTTTTCTAATCTTTTTGTTCTATTCTAAAACCAACGTCTGTAATTCCTTGTAAAGCTTCAACTCCAGGAATCTTACCTGATTGTCTAACAGCTTGTTTGATATGAACTTTGTATTTTCCTGTAAATTTTACATCTTCTTTGTAAAAGAGTTTGCTTTCTTTTATATCCGAAAATCCATTTCCTAATAAAGTCCCGTCTGGTGCTGCCATTTGATATTCTAACGTATCTACTTTTGTGAAACCGCTTGGAGTTTCTAAAGCTACAATCAAAAACAAATTATTAAACGGATAATTATTGTTATCTCGTATGTTTACAAAGGCATTGTATTTTTTTGTAGAATCTAAAACCGGCAGATCAAAGCTTATAATACTGTCTTTGTGCCAAGCGCTTCCAACAGATTTATACTCATCAAATACTCTTTTTTTATCACAAGAAAAAAGAAGTATTGCTGCCAAGAGAAGAATTCCGCTATTTTTTATTCTCATTTTTAGTATTCGTTATTGGTTTTCTAGGTTCAGCAGGTTTATTTTCATTAGAATTCTGCTTATTCGGATTGTTTTTATTCGAATTATGCTTTTTCTTATGATTTGGCTTATTTGGATTGTTTGGTTTAGCCCCAGGATTACCATTGTTCGCATTTCCAGCGTTGTTTGGATTATTATTTCCTGCTGGTTTAGCGTTATTGGCATTTTTTTCCTGCTGTGGTTTTACCGGAGTTGCAACGCCAGCTGGTTCAGCATTTTGTTTGCGTTTGCGATTTGGTTTTTTCTTTCTTTTTGGCTGGTCAAAACGAGTTAAACTCTCTTGCCCCATAGCATTATTGAAATCTTTTTCTGGTTCTGCAACTACCTCAACAGCAAAATCTTCTAAAGAAGATACTTTGTTTTTCAGTTTGTTTTCAGCAATAATTTCTTTTACCTGATCAATTTTTAAAACGTGCCAATTTGCAAAATTGTTAGTATATGCAAACCACATTAATCCTTTAAAAATATCTTGTTTTTGACAAACTGCATCACCTTTTTCCGTAATCAATTTAGTGTCGTAATCCGGAAAATCTTTTAATGCATCCATGTAAGTGTCTAACTCATAGTTTAGACAGCATTTTAATTTCCCACATTGCCCCGCCAATTTCTGCGGATTCAATGATAATTGCTGATAACGAGCTGCAGATGTATTTACGCTTCTAAAATCTGTTAACCAAGTAGAACAGCAAAGTTCACGTCCGCAAGAACCAACTCCACCTAAACGAGCTGCTTCCTGACGGAAACCAACTTGTTTCATTTCTACTCTAGTGCTGAATTCTTTAGCAAAATCTTTAATCAGCATTCTAAAATCGACACGATCGTTTGCTGTGTAGTAAAAAGTCGCTTTAGATCCGTCTCCTTGAAATTCGATATCCGAAATTTTCATTTCCAGTTTGTGCTGAATTGCCAATTCACGTGCACGAACTTTCATTGGTTCTTCACGATCACGGGCAACAGACCAGATATCAATATCTTTTTGAGATGCTTTTCTGTAAATTTTTGGAACATCGTTACTTTCATAATTGACTCCTTTTTTCTTCATTTGAATCTTCACCAATTCTCCTGTAAGAGTCACAATTCCAATATCATGTCCTGGCGAAGCAACAGTTGCTACAATATCGCCAATACTTAAAGTTAATTTCTCCGAATTTCTAAAAAATTCCTTGCGTCCGTTCTTAAAACGAACCTCAACACAATCAAAAATCGCCTCTCCATTAGACGGACTCATATTAGAAAGCCAGTCAAAAACCGTCAATTTATTGCAGCTATCGGTGCCGCAAGTCCCATTATTTTTACAACCTTTTGGTGCGCCACCGTCTGAGGTTGAACAACTTGTACATGCCATAATTATATATGTAGTGCTGCCAGAATGCAGCTTAAGTTCATAAACGTTTGATCGGTAAAGATAGTATTTTTTTTATTTTGCTTTTTATGGATTAAAACTAATGGTTTGTTAAATAAAAAATGAATTGTTTTATAAATAAAATTTCTCAAAAAAAACAGAAGTTTATTCTTACTTAATAATAAAAAAAGCTTGCAAACAAGGTTTTCTGTCTGTTACAAATCATAAAAGGTCTTTTTAACTTTTAATCCTAAAATATATTTACGATTTTTATGTTTTATCTTACAGCATGGTTTGCGAAGCCAACAATTACAAGCCTAATTGCAATTAAAACTTATCATCATTTTTAAATACCACTCAAATGCAAACACAAAACCAGATTGAAAGTTTCCTTTTTCAGGGAAAATTTGACGAGGCCAGAGAATGCCTAAATAATGGAGAAAAATTTAATGATCAATATCTTAAAAACAACTTTTCTCAAATATCCGCCAAAATTATCGAAGCCAAAGAAGTCGATTTTATCGAAAAACTGATCCAAGCAGGTTTTATTGAAACCGATATTTACGAACTGGACAGTTTTGACCAATCGATTTTTAAACCGTTGGCGCTATATTTAAAAGATGACGAAGAATCAATTACTTTTTTCAAAGAGTTGATGTCGAAAATGGATAACCTTAACGACGAAATCAGTGATAAAACTCTTCTTGGTTATTTTCTTGAAAAAGGAATTTCACCAAAAATAGTTCAAGTTTTAGTTGAAGATTTTGGACTTAACACACAGTATAAGAACAATGCAGGAGAAAATTTCATCTATAGCATTTTGAATACTTATAGTCTTGATCCAGAAAAAGTAAAAGAATATATTACCATTTTGATCAATAATGGCGTTGATATCAACGAGAAAAATATTGTTGGAACTACTCCTTTAATGTGCGCAGTTAAAAGAAATAGAAAAGAACTTCTGCCATTTTTACTAGAAAACGGTGCCGATGCCAACGAAACCGACAACCAAAACAATACCGCTTTTTATTATGCTGTTGCAGAGCAACTTTCGTATGATATGTATGACGCTTTAGCATCTGTCTCTTCCCCAGATTTTAATATTGTGAATAAAGACGGACGAACTTTGTTTACTAATTTCATTAGTTCAGTTTCTGCTTCTCCAAACAATATAACTTTTTTAGAAAGATTATTATCTGATGGTGCCGATGTGAATTTCTGCGCGCAGTATTATGGACAACCCAAATCGGGAATTGATTTTATTGTTGAAAAGAAATCGGATATCTTGAAATCGGTTTTAGAGAATGTTTCTTTAGATGTGAACGAACAAGACAATCAAGGAAACACCATTTTGCATAAAGTTTGCGCTTACAATGTCAACTATGACGCAGAAATGGCAAAAGAAACCTATAGAAAAGTAAAATTGCTATTAGATCAAGGCGCCGATATTTCGATTACGAACGATAAAGACGAAACGGCCTTGATGCTTGCCTCTGGAGACAACCTGAAAATTAAAACGGTTGAGCTTTTAATGAAACAATAAAACAATCATTTACTAAAATACCACATACATGTCAATGTCATTTATAATTGCCTGTGAAAACGGCAACCGAAAAATAGCCGAATTGCTTCTTCAAAATAAAGAAGTAGATGTAAAATATACGGATGAAAAAGGAAGAACTGCTCTTCATTATGCCGCGCACCGTGGTTATCTTGATATTGTAAAAATTCTACACGAAGAAGGTGTCGATATTAACTACGAAGATCATCAGGGAGAAACTCCTTTGTATTTTGCTTGTCTTCAAAAACAGAAACAAACTGCACTTTATCTTTTAGAAAATGGAGTAGAAATAACAAAGAATGATAAATACGGAAATAGCCTCTTGCATTTAGTCGCTCAAACGGCTCAAACTGAAATTGCAACAAAGTTGCTTCAAGCTGGAATCGAAGTTAATTTATTGAATAACAATGGGGAAACTCCGTTATTATTAGCTTCAGCAAAATTAAATAGAGAAATTATACAATTGCTTTTAGACAATGGAGCCGATATTAACGTTACGGATAAACAGGGAAATACACCTCTTATTTACGCTTGTTATACCAAATCGATTCCGATGGTTACATTGCTTTTAGACAATGGTGCTGATATAAACCATATGAATCATTCTGGTGAAAGTGCACTATTAATTGCTTGTTACGAAACCAACCGAATGTTAGCTAAATTATTGGTAGAAAGAGGTTCAGATGTGTTTACTTCAAGCAATAATGGACATTCTCCTATTTGGTACGCTTGCGCGAATAATCAAAAGGAGATTGTGGCTTTGTTTTTAGAAAATGGTGTCGATGTGAATTACAGCAAACCAGTTGCCAATGATACTTCATCAATGAATGATTATCTAGATTGGATTGTTAGCGCAACTAATATTTCTAACGAAGGTAGTTTTACACTTAACGGTTCTTATACTTATGGCGGAGAAAGCCTTCTGCACGTTGCAACCAAAAAAGGCAATCTAAGTATGGTAAAACTACTAATTGAAGCTGGCGCAAATATCAATATTCAAGATGAATCTGGAAATACGCCACTTCACTACAGCGCTGCAAACGGAAAGAAGGATGTTGTAAAATATCTATTGGATAATAAAGCCGATGCTTCAATTGTGAATGTAAAAGAGCAAAAAGCAATTGATTATTCGAATGTAAAAGGCTTTAATGAAATTACAGAACTTATTCTGAAATATGCTCCGTCTGGAACTTTTGTAACCTCAACAAATGTTTCGCAAGAAGCACCAAAAACTGAAGCTTCAAATTCGATGGAAGCAAAGAAAAAAGCATTATTAGACTTAAAAGAGCTTTTAGATGCTGGAATTTTAACTTCAGAAGAATTTGATGCTGAGAAAAGTAAAATTTTAAAAGGATAAATATAAATAAACACAAAATGAAAAAAATCTTAAATGCCACAACTCTATTTTTAGTATTAATTGCCGGAAGCTTAATTTCTATATCTTGCACTAACCTTTCACCAGAAAAAACCTTTGAAATTGCTGCTTTAAATTCAAATTTATTATCTCGTTTTGGAAGTAAAGAAATCACCGAAAAACTGCAATCTGAAGCACAAGTTTATGATGAAAGTCAAAAAAAGATGATTCCGTCTACTTATCAAGATTCTTTTAAATATGATATAACTAATTTAGAAACGCGATTAAAAACGATTCAGGATATACCGGAAGATGAAGATAACAAAGAGCTTCTTCAGGCATCTAAAGACTTGTTTACTTATGCAATTGCGAAACAAAAAGAAGGTTATCTGCCAATTGCAAAGCTGAAAGATGAAAAGGCTTCTCCAGAACAAATACAAAAAGCAATTGCAGATTTCGATGCTTCAACTCAAAAAGATATAGATGCAAAGTTCACTAAATTGATGAATGTTGCTCAAACTTATGTTGATAAGCATAATATCAATGCTAAAATTGGAATTTAAAATTTCTATTATCATAAACAACAAACCCTATTTTGAAATGTTACAAAATAGGGTTTGTTGTTTTAATTTATAGATTTTAAGTCTCCTTAACTGTAATAATTTTCACTGGGCAGGCTTTTGCTGCCAATTCACAGCTTTCAACAATTGCATGGTTTGGAGATTTTAAAGTAAAAAATCCTTTTGCATTCTGCGAATGAATGAGAACCGATTTTCCGTCTTTTTTTGACATCTGAAAATGAACCGGATCCATTTCAACACAATAATTACAGCCAATGCATTTGTCTCTTTGTAAAGTTATAACAACCATTATGCCTCAACAATTTTATATAATTTGTCAGACATTCTGATTCTGAATGGCAATTTGAAACTACAATCATCTCCTTTTGTGGCCTTTTCGCCTACAGCATCATTTACAAACATTTGATCGATAATCATTTCCTGAGCTCCTGTGCTTGGACCAGTTACTAAAATTTTATCGCCGATTTTAATATCATAAGCTTCAATCTTAAACTGTCCAACCTCAGCTTTTGGGAAATAATGGGTTCCTTTACCCACATAAACCTTTTTCTGCGTTGCGGCAGATCCTGGAATATCGCTCCATTCGCCTAATTCCTGACCTAAATAATATCCAGACCAGAATCCGCGATTGTAAACCGTTTCCAAGGCTTTTATCCATTCTACAGTTTTTTCTTTGGAAAAAGTGCCATCATAATACGCATCGATAGCTTCACGATAGGTTTTTGTTACTGTTGCCACATATTCTGGCGCACGGCCGCGTCCTTCGATTTTTAAAACTTTAATTCCAGAATCGATAACCTGATCTAAGAAATCCAATGTACATAAATCTTTAGGTGACATCATGTATTCGTTATCCAATTCGATTTCAAAACCTGTTTCCTGATCGATAACTGTATATTTTTTTCGGCAGTTTTGTTTGCAAGCCCCACGATTCGCTGATGAATTATGTGAATGCAAACTTAAATAGCATTTTCCCGAAACGGCCATACACAAAGCGCCATGTCCAAAGATTTCGATTTCAACTAAATTTCCATTTGGCCCTTTAATCTGTTCTTTTTCAATTTGATCTGTGATATTCTTTACTTGACGCAAGCTTAACTCACGACTTAAAACCATTGTATCTGCAAATAAACTGTAAAATTTAATGGTTTCAATATTCGTTACATTCAGTTGTGTTGAAATATGAACTTCCATTCCAATTGATCTTGCCATAGCAATTACGGCTTGATCTGTAGCAATTACAGCTGTAATATTAGCTTCTTTGGCTTTTGTCAATAATGTTTTTACTACTGATAAATCGTGATCGTAAATAATCGTATTTAAAGTAAGATAGCTTCGAACGTTCTTAGCTTCACATCGATTGGCAATTTCTTTTAAATCGTCAATGGTAAAGTTCACCGTTGAACGCGCACGCATATTAAGCTGTTCAACTCCAAAATATACTGAATCGCAGCCATTATCTAAAGCAGCCTGAAGCGACTCAAAATCTCCAGCTGGAGCCATAAGTTCAATTGTATTATTAATTGTCATTTTTGATTCTATTATTTCAATGAAATGTTTTTTAATCAGTCATCTAACAATTGACAAAAATAATGTGGGTATAGATTAGGTTCCTATGATTTATATCATAGTTTTTATTTTAAAAATTATTCGCAGTAGTAATAATATAGCCCTCGATTTCAAACACAACAAACGTGTTGTTGTCATTTCAAATTCAATTTTTTGTGCATTTCAAATTCAATTTTGAAAAATACATAATCGTAGCGGAGATACGCTGCGTTCCTGCGGTTGAAACCGCAGGCTATGTTTTCTTTACATCACGTTATTCAATATAGCCCGTGGTTTCAACCACGGGAAACATAATGTTGTCCATTTTAAAATTAAATTCTGAAAAATACATAATCGTTGCGGAAATACATTGCGTTCCTGCGGTTGAAACCGCAGGCTATGTTTTTCTTTGTGCATCTATTCTCAAATATAACCCGTGGTTTCAACCACGGGGAAACGTATTGTTGAGCATTTTAAAATTCAATTCCGAAAAATACATAATCCTAGCGGAGATACGCTTCGTTCCTGCGGTTGAAACCGCAGGCTATGTTTTCTTTACATCACATTATTCAATATAACCCATGGTTTCAACCACGGGAAACGTATTGTTTAATCGAACATTCTATTTGTCTAATCCATGTAATTTTACAAAATCATCAAATTCATCTTGTCCATTTTTCTTAAGATGATGTTGTTTTTGATTTTTAATGTAATTGTAAACAGCATTTAACTGAGATTCGCTGACAGAGAATGCACCAAACCCAGTTTGCCATGCAAATTTTTCAAGGATAAATTCTCCTCTATTCATAAAATGAGAAGAACTTCCCTTAATTTGCTTTACAATATCTGTGATTGTTTTTTGTGGATTTTGCAAAAACAAAACATGCACATGATCTGGCATTCCGTTAATGATTCTAACAGGACAACCAAGCTCTGTTAACTCTTTCCAGATACAATCATAGAGGTTTTTCTCAATTGAAAAATCAATTAGATCCTTGCGGTTTTTGGTAGCCCAAATTACATGAATCCATAATTTGGTAAACGATTGTGACATAAATAAATTAGCATAAAAATTTTGCTAATTTACAATTTTATACAATTTATCTGACAAACGAATACGAAAAGGAACCTCAAAAGTAACCTTATCACCAACTTTAGCAGATTGAGTTTCTGCACCGTTAACGATAATTTTTTCTAAAACCAATTCCTGATCTCCTGTAGTTGGACCAGAAATAAGGATTTTATCACCGCTATTTATTTCTTGGTTTTCAATAGTAAATTGTCCAACTTGTGCTTTTACATAATAATGTTCTGCTTTTCCAAGAAGTACTTTTTTTACTTTTATTTTCTGACGAATATCAGCTGGTTTTTGCGCTGTTGCCAAAGCCGTTTCTGGCAATTCTCCTGAGTGTTTGAATTTTAGATTTTCAGATTTACCTTTTCTAAAAACTTTATTTCCAACTTGTTTTCCTGTTCTTAAACGAACTTGGTCAACTAGAGGCATGTGGATGATTTCTAAGCATTCTGTAGAGCAACAGTTTTCCATTGCTGCTTTACATTCATCACACTGAATGAACAATAAATGACAACCGTCATTCTCGCAGTTGGTGTGATTATCGCAAGGTTTTCCGCATTGGTGGCATTGCGAAATAATATCATCAGTGATTCTTTCGCCTAGACGATTATCAAACACGAAGTTTTTTCCAATGAATTTACTTTCTAAACCTTCTTCTTTCAATTGTTTAGCGTAATTAATAATTCCGCCTTCTAACTGATAAACATTTTTGAAGCCCTGGTGTTTGAAGTAAGCACTTGCTTTTTCGCAACGAATACCTCCGGTACAATACATTACCAGATTTTTATCGTCTTTGTGATCTTTAAGCTGCTCGTTGATGATTGGCAAACTCTCTCTGAAAGTTTCCACATCTGGAGTAATCGCACCTTTAAAATGTCCTACTTCACTTTCGTAATGATTTCTAAAGTCAACTACAATTGTGTTTGGGTCATCAAGGATTTCATTGAACTCTTTGGCTTTTAAGTGAACGCCAATATTAGTAACATCAAAAGTATCATCGTTTAAACCGTCAGCAACAATTTTGTGGCGTACTTTGATGGTCAATTTTAAAAATGAATGGTCATCATGCTCTACAGCAACATTCAATCGTATACCTTTCATGAAATCGTAAGCTTCAAGAGTTTCTCTAAAAGCTTCAAAATTTTCGGCAGGAACACTCATTTGAGCATTTATTCCCTCACTGGCAACATAAATTCGACCTAATGCATCAAGGGCATTCCAGGCTACGAATAAATCGTTACGAAATTTTTGTGGATCTTGAATTTTGGCATACGCATAGAAAGACAACGTAAGTCGTTGTTGTCCTGCATCATCGATCATGATGGCTCTTTCTTCTGCGCTTAAAGTGTTATACAGTTGCATGCTATAAACAGTTTTAAGTTAAGAAATATATGTTTTTTTAGATTTTCTTTAAAATCTGCGGCAAATTTAAAGTTTATTTTGAGATTAAAAATGATCTTAACTTAAACATCTATTTTTTTAACATCTTAAAACATTAATGCAACATTGCAACTTTAGCTTTTGTACACTCATACACAAGATTATTTGTGTTTTGAACTCTGTACCAAATCATCTACGGAAACAGAACGGCTAATATGTCCGAAGAGAATTTCAAGATTTTCTGCCCGCAGGCTATCTCTAACATCAGAACGGGCTTCGGCAATTTTTAGGGTAATATTTTTTGCCTGCAAATCAATAAACAAATTCTTTAAGAAACGAGCGCCTGCAATATCCACTCGCGGTGACGAATTGAGATCTAATATTACTGTTTTTAAAGAACTTTGCTCGCTGTAGATTTTTTCTAAAATTCGTTCTCTAATATATTCCGCATTAAAATAAAATATAGAAGATTCTACCCTAACAATCAATATATGCTCTATTTTCTCGTTATCGGGATGTCTTTTCAGGTCTGTGTAAATTTTCGTTCCTGGAATCCTTCCTAAAAAAGCCACATGCGGTTTTGATGCCGCTTTTAATAATAGCAATAAAGTTACAAGAGTTGCAAGCAAAACCCCCGCGAGAATTCCCCAAATCAATACTCCTGCAAGCGCAATCATCACAACTGCAAATTCTTGTTTGTTTATTTTATAAAGATGTCTCATTTCTTTCCAGTCAAAAAGCCCTCTTATCGCTACTAAAACAATAGCGGCCAGAATTACGGTCGGCAGATTTTGAAGATATCCTGTCAAAAACAAGAGACAGCAAGCAATTGTACCCGAAGCAAACAAAAGAGATAATGGTGTTTTGGCACCTGCCGCATCATTTACGGCTGATTGCGACAAACCACCCGCAACAGGATAGCCGTGTCCGAGTGAAACGGCAGCATTAGCGACTCCAAGTGCCAGAAGTTCCTGGCGTGGATCAATAACATATCCATTTTTTTGTGCTAATGTTCTCCCCGCTGAAACGCTCTCAATATAAGACAATAGGAAACAAGCCATTGCAAGAGGCAAAACTCCCTCGACATCTCGAATTCGCAAAGAAGGCAAATGAAATTCAGGAAGTCCTGTTGGAATAATTCCAACTGTATTGAATTCTGCGTATTTTAAAGATGTAGTAGAAATAAGGATAATAGATAAAATGACAATCAATATTGCTACTGGAAACTGCGGAGCCACTTTTTCTCCTATTATTAATATTAGAATTGCAATTATTCCGAAAATAAAAATAGCCGTATTCATTTCTGGAATTTGATAAAAAAGAATGGTAATTCGTTCAAGGAAATTATCACCTCCACCTTTAACTCCAAATAATTTAGGCAATTGAGTTAAACCAATAGTAATGGCTGCTCCCGCTTTGAATCCAACCAAAACGGTTTCGCTGATAAAGTTTATAATCCCACTTAATCTTAGCAGATAAGCAACAATTGCCATTCCGGCAAATACTAATGCCGTAAGCGAAGCAATTTCTGACCAGCGCTGTACATCGCCATTTGCCATATCAGCTATAGTTGTGCCTACTAATAAAGAAATGGCAGATGTCGGCCCAATTGCAAGTTGCTTACTAGAACCTAACAAAGCATAAAATATTCCGCCAATGAGGTATCCGTAAATTCCGTATTGAGGTGGCAAACCTGCAAGTGTTGCATAGGCGAGAGAAACAGGAATTCCATAAGCAGCAAGAGTTACCCCTGCAATAAAATCTCTTTTGAGATTCTGTTTTTCATAATTTTTAATCCAATCTAGTGAGGGTAAAAGTTTTGAAATCATATTGAAAAAGATTAAGATAGTAGTAATTCACAATTACAAATCAATGTTTATAGCTGCGAAAGGTTACTCTTTCTCTTCCAAAAATGCTTTTTTAACCTCATTGAGTTCTGCTATTTTTTCTGGACTCACTTTAGGATATTCTAAATCCATTTCGTCTAAAGCATGAATGATTGCAGAAGCAATCGCAATTCGAGCATAAGACTTATCATCGGCCGGAATGACATACCAAGGCGATTTTTTGGTAGAGGTGTTTTTTATTAATTCTTCATACGCATGCATATAATCGTCCCAATAACCTCGCTCTTTGGCATCGGCAGCGCTGAATTTCCAATTTTTATCAGGATTGTCGACCCTTTCAATAAATCTTCTCTTTTGTTCATCTTTAGAAACATTTAGAAAAAACTTAATGACAACAGTCCCGTTTCTGTTTAGATATCTTTCAAAGTTTCGAATATCTTCAAAACGATTATCCCAAATATCTTTGGTTATCAATTTCTCAGGAAGTTTTTGCCCTCTCAATATTTGCTCATGAACGCGAACCACCAATACTTCCTCATAATAAGAGCGGTTAAAAATTCCTATTCTTCCTCTTTCGGGAAGATGTTTTTGACAACGCCATAAATAATCATGATCTAACTCTTCTGAACTTGGTCCTTTAAAAGAAGAAACTTGGCAACCCTGCGGATTTATACCCGACATGACATGTTTAATTGCGCCATCTTTACCAGCAGCATCCATTGCTTGAAAAATAATAAGAACCGACCATTTATCTTGTGCGTACAAAATATCCTGCATGGCAGCGAGAGCCTTGACTCCCATTTTTAATGTTTTTTGAACCGAAACTTTTTCCGCTTCACCAGAATAAGATGTTGGTTTGTCCTTTAATGTGAAGTTCTTATCGTCTCCAACACAGTATTGCTCAGAAAATTTTTTTGCCCGATGTAATAATTCCTTTTTATTTAATTTTTTTAAATCATTATCATCCTCTCCATCCTTTTTATGTTTTTTCTTGTTATTTTTTGACATGATTACATAAGTTTTTTAAATTATTATTTCCTCTTCATTGAATAATTTATTCTTACAAAATTGCAGTTTATCGGCATTAAATGGCATTTCATCCGACTTTACATTATAAATTGATATACAGACAGATAAAATTTTAACTAAAATTAACAAAATTCGTACAATATTTAATCATCTAACCAAAAAAACGCTAACTTAGCTATTGCACTTTATTGGTTTTTAGTCAGTTGTATTTAATGAATTTTATCTAAAGAATTTAACAATGAACAAAATCTATTCTTCAGCAATTTTATTAAGTTTCTTATTTTTTTCCTGCAAAAAAGAAACCCCGCCAGCGCCCAAACCTTTAGAAATTTCAGTTACTTCAGTTTTACAGCAAGATGTAGATTTAGAATCTGAATATACGGGGCAGACTTTTGGTCAATCTGATATACAAATTAACCCCCGAGTTGATGGTATTATCGAAAGTATGAATTTTAAAGAAGGAAGTTTTGTCAAGAAAGGACAGGTTCTTTATACAATTGACCCTTTACCATACAGAGCCAAACTTAACGAAGCTCAGGGTGTTGCTGCAGAATCGCAGGCGAGATTATCTAAAACCAAATCAGATTTGGACATGATTACTCCATTAGCTAAAATGAATGCTGTCAGCCAACGAGAATTAGTTTCTGCAAAAGCTGCATACAACGCTTCTTTAGCCCAAATAAAAGCTTCAGACGCTTCGGTTCAAAATGCTCAAATAGAATTGGGCTATTGTCAAATTTTAGCGCCAATTTCAGGATTAATCGGTATTTCTAAAGTCCGCGTTGGTGATTATGTAAGACCTGGCGCCATGTCTATTCTAAATACCATTTCTGATCTGGGTGATGTAAGAGTACGGTTTACGATTAGCGAACAAGAATTTCTGCGCCTTTTTAGAGAGTTTAGCAAACCAAATTCTGCTTTAAAAGGCTCTGGCGCTACTGTAACTATAAAACTATCTGACGGTTCTATCTATCCAGAAAAAGGAAAAGTAAGTTTTGCCGACAGACAAATCGATCCGTCTACGGGAGCAATCACATTTGAAGCAACATTTCCTAATCCTGACAAATTACTCCGTCCAGGTCAATATGTAAAAGTTGCATTGCTTACAGATATTCGCAAGGATGCAATTGTGATTCCCCAACGTGCCGTTATCGAAGTTCAAGGAATCTATCAAGTCTATGTAGTAGGCAATGATAACAAAGTGCAAATGCAGATTGTAAAACCAGGCCCTTCTGTTAAAAACGGCTATATTATTGAAGAAGGATTAAAACCTGGTGACAAGATAGCCATGGGAGGTACTTCGCTATTGAAAAACGGAAGTGTCATTACCCCTAAAATCGTTCAATGGCAATTGGGCGATCCAGAAACTGTAGCTGCAAAGTAATCTAAATCACGTACTATTATGGGAGAATTTTTCGTCCGAAGACCGATTGTTGCCATTGTAATTAGTATTATTATTGTGATACTTGGATTGCTGGCATTACAAAAAACACCTATTTCGCAATATCCGGATATTAATCCGCCTGTTGTAAAAATTACTACTTCTTTTACTGGAGCAAACGCGCTGAATGTCGAACAAGCAGTTGCCACTCCGATCGAGCAAAAGGTAAACGGTGTTGAAAATATGTTGTACATGAAATCGATCAATACTTCTGATGGTGCTTGTACCATTGAGGTAACTTTCGACGTAGGAACAAATCTCGACAACGCCAATATGCTTACCCAAAACAGACAAAACCAGTCTGCTCCCTTTATGCCTTCTAGTGTAAAACAACAGGGGGTCGTGGTAAAAAAGTCGCTTTCGTTTCCGATGATGCTTTTTACGATCACATCTACCAATCCAAAATACGATGCTAAATTTTTAAATAACTATGCAAGTATCAATGTTGTTGATCAGCTAGCTCGTATCAAAGGAGTTGGGGAGGTTGCTCTTTTTGGAGGTAGTGATTACTCGATGCGTATTTGGTTGAAAGCCGACATGATGAGCAAACTTGGCATAACGGTTGAAGATGTCAAAAATGCATTGAACGCACAAAATATGATTAGTCCAGGAGGAAAATTTGGAGCTGAACCAGCACCTCCTAATACTGAATTTACATACGGTGTAACGCTTCAAGACCGATTGGTAACCGAAAAAGAATTTGGAAATATCGTAGTTCGAAGCAAAGAAGATGGAGCACAAGTTTTACTTGCCGATATTGCCCGAATCGAATTAGGAACTGAAAATTACAGCTCGACAGCCAGAAGAAATAGTTCACCAAGTGCCGTTGTTGCTTTATACCAAATGCCAGGAAGTAATGCTCTTGATGTAGCAGAAACTGCAAAAGCAACAATGAAACAATTGTCTGAAAGATTTCCTCAAGACATTGTATACCAAGAATCTTTAGATACCACACTTGCTATTACTGCGGGTGTCGATGATATTGTTCACACTCTTTTTGAAGCCATTATATTGGTTATTCTGGTGGTATTTATATTCCTGCAAAACTGGCGCGCCACTTTAATTCCTTTAATTACGGTTCCTGTTTCGCTAATTGGTACTATCGCCGTTTTCCCAATGTTGGGATTTTCAATCAATACCCTTTCGCTTTTAGGATTAGTATTGGCAATTGGTATTGTGGTCGATGATGCGATTGTGGTTGTAGAAGCAGTAATACATCATATCGAACATGGAAAAACTCCTAAAGAAGCAACTGTTCAGGCGATGAAAGAGGTTTCTGGACCCGTAATTGCCATTGCATTGATTCTATGTGCCGTTTTTATTCCGGTAGCTATGACTCCAGGAATTACAGGACGTTTTTATCAGCAATTTGCCATAACCATTGCCGTCTCGGTCGCCTTTTCGGCATTTAGTGCTTTGTCTTTGAGTCCGGCACTTTGTGCTATGCTGTTAAAACCAACAAAACCTCTCGATCAGCAAAAAGGATGGCTTGCTAAATTCTTTTCTTGGTTTAATAGAGTTTTCGAAAATGTTACAGGAAAATATATTGGCGGAGCAACATTTTTTGCAAAAAAAGCAATGCGTATCATTGTTTTACTGGCTGTTATTCTTGTTTCGATTGTTCTTTTAGGCAAAAAGATTCCTTTAGGTTTTATTCCTGAAGAAGATCAAGGATATGTTTTAGTAAATATTGCCTTGCCGCCTGCATCATCTTTACAGCGTACCGACGAAATATCTAAAAAAGTAGACAGTTTCCTTAAAGAAGAAAAATCGATTCTGTCTTATACCACGATAAACGGATTTAGTATGCTTACAAACTCTTATCAGCCAAATAACGCTTTCATCTTTATTTCTCTAAAACCTTGGGAAGAAAGAGCAGAAACGGCCAAACAGTTTGTAGACCGATTCAATAAAAAACTGGCCACTCAAATTACAACTGCTACTTGTTTTTCATTTGGTCCGCCCGCCATTCAAGGTTTAGGTGCTTCTGCTGGATTTAGTTTAATGCTGCAAGACCGTGGAGGAAATACGCCTCAATACTTAGCAGAGCAAACACAGAAATTTATTGCCGCAGCACAGCAGCGTCCTGAAATAAAACGAATTTACACCACTTTTAATGCTGGTACTCCACAAATTAAGCTGGATATTGACAACGACAAAGCAATGAAATTAGGAATACCTGTTTCTAAGGTCACTGAAGCGCTTGGAGCATTTTTGGGAGGAAGTTATGTAAATGACTTTAACCGTTTCGGACGTCAATATAAAGTGTATGTGCAAGGCGAAGCTTTTAATCGTGTAAAACCAGAAGATTTAAACATGATTTATGTCAAAAATAATAAAGGCGATATGCTTCCGGTTTCGACATTGGTTACAGCAACCAAAGTATCTGGTCCTGATTTTACGAATCGTTTAAACTTATTCCGATCTGCCGAAATTGGAGGAAGCCCAAATGATGGTTACAGTAGTGCTCAGGCTTTGACTGCATTGGAGGAAGTTGCCAAAGAGACTTTGCCTGCAGACATGAGCTACGATTACATCAACTTATCGTATCAGGAAAAACATTCGCCTGGAGGATCTTCTGTATTTATTATGGCATTGGTTTTTGTGTTCTTAATCCTAGCTGCACAATACGAAAGCTGGAAACTGCCATTTAGTGTACTTCTTGGAGCGCCTTTTGCAGTATTTGGAGCGTTTTTAGGACTTCTTTTGGCAAGATTTGGAAGTGACGCTTATGTCAACAACGTTTTTGCTCAAATCGGACTCGTTTTACTTATTGGATTAGTAGCGAAAAATGCCATTCTTATCGTTGAATTTGCTAAAGAAGAATATGAAAAAGGGAAACCTCTTTACGAATCGGCAATGTATGCGGCAAGACTTCGTTTTCGACCAATCCTTATGACTGCTTTTGCTTTTATCCTTGGAGTTGTTCCATTATTGACTGCTACGGGTGCAGGTTCACAAGCCCGTATTGTAATGGGAATGGCTGTATTTAGCGGTATGTTGATTGCCACCGTTTTGGGTGTATTAATTGTACCAGGTCTATTTGTTATGATTGAAAAAATTGGTCACAAGAAAGAAGAAACAATCGTAGCTGGAGAAAACAATGTAGAATCAAATACTACAGACCATGAGTAAGAAATATAAAATAATCGTTATTGCATTGGTTCTTTCCTTATTTCCGGCAGGATGTATGGTAGGACCAAAATATAAAAAACCTGAGCAGTTAAAATCAGATTCATATAAAAACGAAAGAAATTTAGACAGTCTCGCTTCGGTAACCAATTTAAAATGGTTTGATTTGTTTAATGATGATGTTTTAAAAGGTCTTATCCAAAAAGGACTTGAGAATAATTACGATTTAAAAATTGCGGTTTCAAGAATTGAGCAATTCCGTGCTCAATTAGGCTATACAAAAGCCGATTTATTTCCTAGCATTCAGTATGGAGCTACTATAAACAGCAACGAGAAGTATATTACTCCTTCAACAGTAGGAGCCAGCATGTCTTGGGAACTTGATTTCTGGGGAAAATTTCGCCATGAAAACAATGCTGTCAAAAATGAACTTCTTGCTACAGAAGAAGCTCGTAAAGTAATCTTGTCTGATATTGTGGCCAATATTGCAATCGCATATTTTCAGATGCGAAATTTTGATGATCAGCTGGAAATTACCAAGCATACTCTTGAAACCAGAGAGAAGTACTACCAAATTATAAGCGAGAGATTTGAAAAAGGATACATCTCTGAAGTTGACAAAGTACAGATTGAACAGCAGGTTGCCATTGCCGAAGCAGCAATTCCTAACATTGAAAGACAAATAACGTATCAGGAAAATGCAATTGCGCTCCTTACAGGTCAGCTTCCTACTGAAATTCCTCGCGGAAAAAGCAATACCGAGTTACAGATTGTCAGTCAAATCCCATTGTCAATTCCGTCTGCCTTATTAGAAAACAGACCAGATGTAAAAGCGGCCGAATTAAGATATGCTGCTGCCAACGAAAGAATTGGCGTAGCTCAAGCAATGCGTTTTCCTTCTATCAATCTAGCAGCAATTGCTGGATTTGCCAGTGCCGATTTGAGTAATCTGTTTCTAGGAAGCTCCTATATGCAAAATGCTTCTGGTGGAATTGCAGGACCAATATTTGCATTCGGAAAAAACAAAAGAAGAGTTGAAATAAACAGACAACAAGCAGAACAGTTCAAATTTCTTTATCAACAAAAATATATTGATGCTGTCTCTGAAGTAGAACAGTCTATACAAAACGTTAGAACTTATCAAGAAGAATGGAAAGCCCGTAATAGACAAGTGCAAGCTGCTTTAATAAACTACAAACTATCTCATGAAAGATATGATAGTGGCTACGTTTCCTACTTAGAAGTTTTAGATGTAGAAACCAATCTTTTCAATGCTCAATTAAGTTTGGCACAATTATCAGAAAGACAATTAAGTTCAATGGTTGAATTGTACAAAGCACTTGGCGGGGGATGGAATCTTTAAGAAAAGATTCTGAGTTGCTAAGATTCTAAGGCACTAAGGTTTCAAAAATTGTATAAATAACAAAAGCACTATTTTCATAGTGCTTTTGTTTTTATGTTTTGTGCCTATGCTACTTTGTGTCTAAAACCTTAGAACCTCAGTAGCTCAGAACCTTACTCCCTTAAATTAGCAGAACTCGTTAAACGCATCCTGTAAATTCTCAGCAATTAATTCAGCTGGACGTCCTTCGATATGGTGACGCTCTAACATGTGAACCAACTCTCCGTTTTTAAACAAGGCCATAGATGGCGAAGATGGAGGAAATGGGAACATATGTTGTCTTGCAGCATCAACAGCTTCTTTGTCAACACCTGCAAAAACAGTAATTAAATGATCTGGTTTTTTAGCATTATCTAAACTCATTTTTGCTCCCGGACGTGCATTTCTTGCAGCGCACCCGCAAACAGAGTTCACAACAACTAAAGTGGTACCTTCAGCTTTGATAGCATTCTCAACAGCTTCAGCACTATGTAAGTCTTGAAAACCTGCAGCTGTTAATTCAGCTTCCATTGGTTTTACCATGTCTAGTGGATACATATTTTTGTCTTTTAAAATTTTACTTTTGAACTGCAAAGTTACAAAGTTTACTCGCAACTAGTTACTTTCAAGTATAAAGTTTTGTTATAGTTCGATATCAAATTTTAAATCACATATTTTAAAAATACTTAAACGGCTTCCTCTTTAATGTTTTTATGCGGAAATTGATAATTATATTGCTTCAAATGCCTATTTCTGCCTCTCATTTTATGTCTTGTTGCTAAAACTGTTGATTTATCCTGCTCAGAAATTTCAATAGTTGAGAGATAATTGCTGACATACTTTTTAAGAACTTCTATATTATCAACTGTTATAGAATAAATTGTTTTTTTTCCTTCATATTTTACATCAACCAGACTAGCTTTTTTCAGTTCTAAAAGATGTTTGGATATTGTAGACTGCGCCAGTGGAATTAATTCGACTATTTCGCCACAAGTTCTATTATCTCTTTTCCACAGAAGTGTCATAATCTGGATTCGTGTAGGATGTCCAAGAGCTTTGCAGATTTTTCCTATTGCTTCTGTTTCTATATCAAAATTCAATTGTTTTGTGATTCCCATAACCTGTAAATTCATTCATTATCGCAAAAAGCCGATGTTGTTTTGGATCGCAAATTTAGATAGAGAACATTCTTACAAAAGCCTCAAAAAGTTATTAAAGCAAAAGAATAAGGTATTTTTAGTTTAAGAACATATTGCTTTTAAAAAATAGATTTTGCTGATTATTGTTTCGCAAACTTCTTCTGGTAAGGGTAAGTCTCATAAATCGTATTGTCTTCATTAATTGAAAAACCTTTAGCAGCGTCTTCTCTTGCAATGCCAACCAATGCAACAACTTCTTCTCTTGGCTTTCCTTGTTTCAGCCAACAAATTGCTTTATAATACTTCGCGTCTGAAAATTCAGGATAGATTTTCAACGCCTTATCAAAAATAGCAATCGCTTCATCCCATTTTTTAAGTTCATATTTGGCAATTCCTTGATAGAAATAAGCGGTAGGATGCTCCAGCTGCTGTCTGTTTTTGTAAATATCATTCACATAATCATTCAAAAGATTTTCTGCTTTTTCGTATTCATTTAACTGAAGATAGCATAACGCTTTATAAAAATTAAAAGAATGGTCCATAACATAGCTATTTCCATACAGTTTTATGGCTTCATCAAAGTCTATGATAGCCTCTTTATACTCGTGAGAAAAAATGCATTTCATAAAAGCGCGATACGACAACCAACGTTCTTTATTATAGAAGACGGCTTTATCTAGAAAAGGCATTCCAACTTCGTACTTTTTGCATTTAAAATAAGGCATTGCTTTCTGCTGCCATAAATAGGCAACAGTACTATCTTTTTTCAAACCTTGATCAAGACAATCTTGCCATTCACTCATTTCAAAAATATAATTATGTTTTTCGGCACAATTGCTTAGAAATTCTTCCACAATAGCATCATGTGCTTTGTTTGTCGAAACTTGCCCAAACGATAAAAGAGTAAAAAATAAACTAAATAAAGTAATGTTTTTCAATGGTTACGTTTTTGAATTAAATTTATTTGAAAGAAAAATCACTCTAAATAACGCTTTAATAAACGGAATCTTTGGACACTTTAAAATAACTTTAACATCTTCAAAGAAACTCGTCTCTTCATCTAAGAATTTGAAAATCAATTCAGAATTTCCTTTTTTAAACAAAGAAGAAAAAATGGAAATCCCCAATTCGTTATTTCGATAGAGAATATCCAAAAGCAATAAATCGTAAAACCAAAACCTAGATTTTTTATGAAAGTCTTTCATTCTGAAATCTTTGTTTTGAATAAACTCAACTAAATTTGATGATTTTTTATCTGCATTTTTAAAAGTATAACCTGTACTTCCTTTTGTCCAGCCACCAGCCGTACCAATATTCAGGACACGTTTGGTGTTTTTCTTCCAAAAAGGATAACAAGTCATTGGAATACTTCCTTCCTCTTTTTCGAGAATTTTGTAGTTTTCTGTTCCTAATTTTTTCAGATAGAGTTCAATTGCTTTTTCGTACTCTTCTTTCGGAAGCAATTTTTCCGAAAACAAAGTATATTCAACCAAAGCCTCCGTTTTTGAAGTTGGCAAAACATACATAAATCGCGTATTTCCTTTTTGTTCCACCGAAAAATCCATGAAAGTAACTTCTTCTGGATTGAAAACTTCCTCTTTCGTTTTTACAAACCAGCCCACAAAATGCTGTTGTAAAACGGGATATTTGTTTTGCCTTTCGGCGAAAGCCTTAGTATAAATGCTGTTGAAAAGATAATTGCCAGTATATCGATTCTCTTCTGTTCCAACAAAAACGTGAGTTTCCAATTCATTGATGTCGGTTACTTTTTCATTTAAAAAAGTAATGTTGGATTGTTTTGAGATGGTTTTGAAAACAAAATCATAAAAGTCCAAACCATTGATTTTATTGTATGAATAGGGTTTGAGATCCATATCACGTTTGAAATTCTCATTGGCAAATAAGGCCGAATCCCATTTTTTTGAAATAACCGAATTCCAAAAACTTTCTTCTTTCTCCCAAAAACACCAGGTTCTGTCATTGCTTTTCTTCGAATTCTTATCGAGCAATAAAATCGACTTATCAGAGAATTTTCCAGACAAAACCATTTTATAAACCGTCATCAAAGATGCTAGTCCTGTTCCAGTAAAAATGTAGTCGAAATGTGGGATTTGCGAAGAGTTCATTTTCAAAAATAAGAAAATTTATTTTTCCAGATTTTCTAACAGCGCTTTAAAATCTTTTAGTGCCAAATAATTATTGTACTGGAAGATAATTTCATTCTTATTGTTCAATACACATAAAATAGGATATGCTATTTGGTTGTTTATCGTTCCAAGCTGTAACGCCAATTCATGGACACCAACATTATTCCCCGAAGGTTGAAATTTAAAAGTGTGATTATTAAATCTAATGTCTCGCTTTTCCTCTGCATTGAAATCAATGAAATAGAAATCGGAGTTTAGTTTTTCTATAATTCCTTGATCTTTAAAAGTTGTAGTTTTCATTCTTTGGCAAAACTGACACCAATCAGTATGAATGAAAACAACGATTTTCCGTCTTTGAATTTGTTGCAAGCTATCTACTTCTTCAAAAGTTCTGCTTTTTAATTGGCAAAATCCTGTTGAAGTTATTCCTAAGATGAAAATAAGTAGAACTAGCTTTTTCATTTTTTTGTTTTTTTTGCCACAGATTAAAAGGATTAGAAAAGATTTTTTCACTTCTTTTGTCTCCCTGAGCGAAGTCGAAGGGCGCTCCAATTGGAACAGGGCTTCGACTTCGCTCAGCCTGACAGACGAAAAATCCTTTTAATCCGTGTAATCTGTGGCCTATAAATTTACCTAAAAGTATATCGCAATCCCAAAAATCCTCGAATAGTTTGGTTCTGTCCGTAAACATAAGTGGTATCAAATGTCAATCCGTACGGATTATCTGGCGTTACTAATACTTTTCCGGCCGAATCATATTGCACATTTTTATCAAATGGATCGTTTGTTCTAGAAATCAAAAACGGATTATTCTGTTTGGGAGTAAAGTTTAACAGATTTTTGATTCCTCCATAAACTTCAAAATCTTTCCATCCTGAATAAGTAAACTGAATATTCTGAATACTGTACCAAGGCGAATTTGGACTTCTCGGATCGGTTTCACTCAATAAAGGCAATTTCATCGGACCATAAACATTTCCTGTATAATCCATCGATAAATTCCAAGGCTGAATTTTGTATGAAACACTCCATGTTGCAGTGAAATTCTCAGTCAAAAAAGGTCTTTCAGAAGTTCCGTTTTCCACATTTTTATTATCCAAAACTGTTGCTCCGACAATAAACTTTAATCCCGACGGAAAATTAAGATCGATATTCGTACTGATTCCTTGACTTAAAGCGTAACCATCAATATTGTCGTAGATAATTTCATTTGGATTGGTCTCATAATCTGAAATGATTTTATTGCTGAATCTCGTGTAAAAAGCAGTTGTTTCAATTCCCATAAAGGTTCCGTTTCCAAAGTTGATTTTCTGAATATAATTCAAATTGACATTTATAGATTGTTCGGGTTTTAAATCATTTTTAATAATAACATCTCTAGAACCTGTTAAAGCTGCATGATCTTCGGTAAACAAATTCACAACACGAAACCCTGTTCCAGCATTTAGCCTAAAAATGGTATTTTCGCTTGCCTTGAATCTGTAAGCAAACCTTGGCGTAAAAATAGATCCGTGAATAGAATTGTAATCATATCGCATTCCTAGCAAAACCTGACTTTTTGGAGAAAATGTAATTTCATCTTGAACAAAAATTCCAGGAAGCCAAGTGTTTTCAGCTTCTTTGGTTGCAGTCGTATTGTCATCATAATATGTATATCGGCTTGCAATTCCTGCCAGTAAATCGTTTTGCCCGATTTTTTTATCCCAAGTCAGCTGCAGAAATCCAATTTTCTGATTGGCGATATAAGATGTTGTTCCATAACGGCTGTCTTGATAATGGACGTTTCCAGAGAACGAAAGCATCAGTTTTTCTTCAAACGGCAATTGATAACTTCCAATTAATTCGGCTCTTTTAGTGTAAATGCTTTCGCCGTAGATTTCATCTCCACCACGGTATTTCTTTTCCCATCGAATGTCTCCGCCCCAGCGATCTTCATACATTCCGCGTACAGCAATGGTAAAAAGACGATTTTGATTTCGCTGAAAACTCCATTTATTAAAAACCGAAATACGTTCAGAAAGCGTTACATCTGTAAAATTGTCTTTGTCTTTATCAATAACTTGATCGTAATTGAAGTAATTAACACCTATGAGAGAAATTGCTTTTTTCCCAGCATTAAACTTCATTCCCAAATCAAGATTGCTTTCAAAATAAGAAGTCGTAAAATAATCGGCAGAAAAAACAGGTGCGTTGGTCGGGTTTTTGGTAATGATATTAATCAAACCTCCAACCGCTTCACTACCGTAAAGAGATGAAGCTGGGCCTTTTACAATCTCAATTCGTTCTACCAAAGAATTCGGAATTCCAGACAAACCATAAACCGTAGAAAGACTGCTCACAATTGGCATTCCGTCAATCATTACTAAAGTGTACGGGCCCTCCAATCCGTTAATATGAATATCTCCTGTGTTGCAGACTCCACAATTCAATTGCGGACGAACGCCATTTATATTCTGAAGTGCATCGTAAATACTAGGAGTTGGGTTTTTCTTGAAGAAAACTGGCGAATAAACCTCAACGGGAACAGCGCTTTCTAATCGTTTTACAGGTTTTAAAGTTCCCGAAACAACCACTTCATTCAATTCATTTTGATCTTCCTCCAATTCAAAATCTAAATTCAAGTTTTCATTTTCTAAAAGTGAAATTCTTTGCGATATAGGTTTAAATCCTGCTGAGGTTACGTTTATTTTATAAGTTCCTTTTGGGATATTTTCTAATTTATAAAATCCCAAAGAATCGATTTGTGTTCTAAAGTTTGTGTTTAACACACGAATGGTAATTTCTTGATCAATAGGAAGGATACTTGTTACTTTTCCAGTAATATTTTGAGAAAAAATGCTTTTCGTTGAAATTATTAATATTGCCAAAAATAAATATTTCATTATTGTAAAATTAAATTTAGACAAAACTAAAAATTAAATTTGACAAATATTTATTTAGAAATATTTTTTTTAAAACATTTCTATTTCAATCCGTTAAAAAATGTTTAAACACATAGAAACATAGATTTATATTCCTTTTAAAAAGAGAAATAGAAAAAGCTAACTTTCACACATAGCTGTGCGTAATTATGCAAGTGAAACACCTTTTCATCTGCTTTAAAAACTATGTTACTATGTTTTTAAATTTCAATAGCATCCAGCTTTAGCTGGATGAAGATTTTATAATGATATACAAAGGCTTTAGCCAAACCAGCGATTTTTGGCTAAAGCCTTTTCTAATTCAAATCTCTATTCCCCTATCTAAAGCTAGGAGCTATGCAATTGTTTTTATAAAACCCGACAGGTTTTAAAAACCTGTCGGGTTTAAAGCATCAAAAATTCTCATCGATAAGTTCTTTATTAATTACCACTCCAGCGAAAGAGCCAGTAGAAACCGCAATTGCTACAGATCGCATTTGAGTGGTGCAATCTCCGCTAGCAAAAACGCCTGGAATGTTTGTTTTCTGCATGGTGTCAACTTTCAGCAAACCTTGCTCGCTAATATCACATCCCAAAATTTCAGGTATTGGACAATGTTGTTTAAAAGGCGGTTTGGCGTAAATAGCTTTTACCTCAACTTTTTCTCCGTTCTTAAAAATGATGTTTTTAATATAACCTTCATTATGATCAAAAGAATCTATTTCTTGTTCTAAAATCTGAACACCATGATTTTTAAGAATTTGTATTTGTTCTGAAGTCAATTCCAATTTTCCATTTGTGCACAATCTTAAGTCTTTTGTCCAATTAGAGATTAATTTAGCATATTCAAAACCCATTTCTCCATTGGCAATAATTGCGGTTTTTTCGTTTTTAACTTCATATCCATGACAATACGGACAATGCAAAACCGAAATTCCCCAACACGTAGCAAAGCCTTCAATTTCTGGCAGTAAATCTTTAACTCCTGTTGCAAACAGAACTTTTCTTGCTGTAAAGATTTCTCCTGATTCCATTTCAATTTCGAAACCATTTTCTGTTTTAAGCGCTTTTACTGCAAGTCCGTTATAGAATTGAACTGTTTTATAAATGTCAACTTGCAATTTGGCTTTCGCCGAAATAGCTGCTGGTTTTTCACCATCTTGTGTAAGGAAATTATGAGAATGAGGTGTTTGTCTGTTGCAAGGCAAACCGCTGTCGATAACCAAAACCTGACGCAAAGAACGCCCTAAACTCATTGCAGCAGATAATCCGCTGTAACTGCCGCCAATGATAATCACTTCAAAATGCTTCTGTTCCATATTTCTATTTTTAATGATTTTGTTTTCTGTGTAATTTATAATTGATTAAATGTCCGATAATCATTCCAATTCCTCCAAAATAGATCAAATCAAGATGAATTTCGAAAAACAAATCAATCAAAATACTGATCCAAATCAGCGCCATGGATACAACCAAAATGGACGATACCAAAAGAGATGATTTTTTTATAATTTTGAGAATTGCAAATAAACCTATCGAAGCAAATAGTAAATCTATAATCGGATTGTGACTCAGCCCTAAAGGTAGAATCGTTAAAAGAGGAAAAATCAAACAATGAACCAAACAGATGGTTGCGCTTGAAATTCCTAAAATATCATAAAAAGATGTGCTTATTTTCTTCATTTCGTGTACATTTGATTAATGCAATTTTGTTGCAAATATATACAATTTTATCAATTGCAACATTGTTGCGTTTAATTTTTAACTTCACAAAAAATGAAAGCTACACGTAATACCGCAGCAAAAACGGCTGTTTTAGAGGTATTTGAAAAATCTAAAACGGCTCTTTCGCACACTGAAATTCACAAACAATTAAATGATTTGTGCGATCGCGTTACCATTTACAGAATTTTGGACCGTTTGATTAATGAAGATGTAATTCATAAAATCTCGAATCTAGACGGAACGGTAAAGTATGCCAAATGCAATCATGCGCATCAGCGCGTGCACATTCATAATCATGCGCATTTTAGCTGCGAGAATTGTCATGAGATTACATGTCTAGAAAATGTAAAACCGAGTTACATTATGCCACACAATTATAAAGTGAATGAGATTAACTTTACACTGTCGGGATTGTGCCCGAATTGTTTAAATTCCAACATTTAACTTTTAGACTCGTCTAAAAATATTGTTTCGCGAATATAATTTTTCTATATATTTGTGAAAACAATACTTTTACAATGACCAAATCTTTAGAAGAAGTCCACGAATCGGTTTCCACAGAAAATAAAAAAAAAGGTTTTAGAAAAATTTTAGCCTTCTTAGGCCCTGCATATTTAGTAAGTGTTGGCTATATGGATCCAGGAAATTGGGCGACTGATATTGCCGGCGGAAGCCAATTCGGATACACTTTAGTCTGGGTTTTATTGATGAGTAACTTAATGGCTTTGCTTCTGCAAAGTTTGAGTGCCCGCCTCGGAATTGTAACACAGCGCGACCTTGCGCAAGCCTCTCGAGAAACCTATTCCAAATACATCAACTATATTTTATATTTCTTAGCTGAGATTGCAATAGCGGCGTGCGATCTTGCCGAAGTTCTCGGAATGGCAATAGGGATTAATCTGCTTTTCGGAATTCCGCTACTCGAAGCTGTTCTTATTACCGTTTTAGACACCTTTTTACTGCTTTTCTTGATCAATAAAGGAATTCGCAAGATGGAAGCCTTCATTATTGCTTTAGTTGCAATTATTGGCTTCTCTTTTATTTTCGAAATGATCTTTGCAGAACCAGAAGTACATAAGGTTTTAGCAGGACTTATTCCTTCTATTCCAAATTCAGCGGCTTTGTATATCGCGATCGGAATTATTGGAGCAACCGTAATGCCACACAACTTGTATTTGCATTCGTCTTTAGTACAAACGAGAAAATTTGATAGAACTCCAGCGGGAATCAAACAAGCTTTAAAATACAATTTGATCGATTCTACGATTGCTTTAAATCTTGCTTTCTTTGTAAATGCAGCTATTTTAATTCTTGCTGCCGCGACTTTTCATAAAAACGGAATGTTTGAAGTTGCCGAAATTCAAGATGCGCATCAATTTCTTGAACCGCTATTAGGAACTAAATGGGCTCCGATTTTATTTGCGGTAGCTTTAATAGCAGCAGGACAAAGTTCGACCGTAACAGGAACTTTGGCAGGACAAATTGTGATGGAAGGTTATCTGCATTTTAGAATTCAGCCTTGGGTTCGTAGAATTATAACGCGTTTAATTGCCATTATACCTGCCGTAATCGTGATTTTAATTTATGGTGAAAGCGTAACAGGCAAATTACTTATTCTAAGTCAGGTTATTTTGAGTTTACAATTAGGATTTGCCATAATTCCGCTGATTCATTTTGTGAGTGATAAGTCAAAAATGAAAGGTTTTCATATTTCTAGAACCACTCAGATTGTTTCCTGGATCATTGCGTCTATTATTGTTTCTTTGAATGCCAAATTGGTTTACGACGAAATCACTTCGTGGTTAGCAAATTCAGATAATCCAATGGTTCTTTGGTTTACGGTTGTTCCATTAGCTATCGCATTCTCTGCTTTATTGCTGTACATTGTTTTCAAACCATTTATCGCCAAATTCAAATCAAAAGCTATAAATCACTCACCTCACAATCTTAAATTGAAGTTTTCACCGAGAGAAAGTAAGAGTATTAAATATATTGCTGTTTCTGTAGATTTCTCAAATGCTGACGAAGCTGCTTTGAATAAAGCCTTTGAATTGGGTGGAGTTGACACAGAATATACGCTCATTCACATTGTAGAAACGGTCGGAGCCTTAATGTACGGAGTTAATATACAAGATTACGAAACCACAATAGATCAGAAGTTATTGCTGAAATACAAAGACATGCTTTCAGAAAAAGGGTTCAAGATCAAAACAGAACTTGGTTTTGGAAAACCGACCAAAGTAATTTCGAAAATTATAAACGAAGGAAATTTTGATATTCTCGTTATGGGAACCCACGGCCACACTGGACTAAAAGATATTCTTTTCGGCACAACGGTAGATAAATTGAGACATAAAATTTCAATACCTTTGTTGATTGTTAAATAAAGTTTCTAAGATGCTGAGCTACTAAGATTCTAAGCTTTTTATTAAAAAGCCTAAAAGAAAACTTAGCAACTCAGCATCTTAGAAACTTAGAAGCTTAAAAAAATGACCTTTTCAGAAGAAAACTACTTAAAATCAATCTATCATCTGACTGCTGCATCAGAAACAGAAGTCAGCACGAATGCAATTGCAGAAATTATGGAAACGAAAGCTTCCTCTGTTACTGATATGCTTAAAAAGCTGGCAGAGAAAGATTTGGTTAATTATAAAAAATACCAAGGGGTTTCTTTGACTGAAAACGGAAAACTGGCTGCCAAAATGATTGTTAGAAAACATCGTCTTTGGGAAGTATTTCTGGTTGAAAAACTAAATTTCAGCTGGGATGAGGTTCATGATATTGCCGAACAATTGGAACATATCAAATCGGAACAATTGATTAACCGATTGGACGATTTTCTAGGAAATCCAACTGAAGATCCGCACGGTGATCCAATTCCGGATGCAAATGGACGAATCATTAAAATCGAGAAATACCTATTATCTGAGCTTGAAGAGAATCAAGCGGGAGTTTGTGTTGGTGTAAAAGATACTTCATCAGAGTTTTTGAAATATCTCGATAAACAAGGAATTGCTTTGGGTTCTAAAATTGAATTCCTTTCCAAAGAATCTTTCGATTTATCCGTAAAAATTAAGGTTAATGATAGAGAATTGTCGATTTCGAATAAGATTGCCTCTAATTTGTTTGTGAAGTTGGTTTAAAACTAAATTTGACAAATAAAAAATCCGCTAATCAATATGATTTAGCGGATTTTTTTTGAGCAATATTACCTCGCATAATCAACTTCAAGCCAAGGAATATCAAATCTTCCCTTAAGTTGATATATAGATACTTCATCACCATTATTTAAATGCCTATACATATCAATATCAATTGAGACTTTTTCAATTTCAGTCTTAGTACCCCATGGAGATAAATATAAATCGTACGTCTTGTATCTCCCGCCACTTATTTGTTTATCTACAATTTTTGTCGAAAACACTTGAGGTATGGACTTGTCAAAAGCACAATTTGTGGTTACAATTGCACCATATCCGTACGCAAATGTAAATATTAAAAAACCTAATATTGTAAAATAGCTTTTTCCTGTTTTAAGTGATAATTCTTTGTTTTTAAATATTAATAATGAAGTAAAAACAACAGCTATCGTTATTGCTAGGATCCATATATTAGAATAATCCTCTATCGAGAAATCCAACATTGCCCTTAAAGAAAGTAATACACCTGGAAATGCAATGCAAAATGGTATCGATGGATAAATGCTTCCCTTTTCTACGTCGATTCGTATAAGTCCTTTCCAAAATTTTAGTGCTAAAAGACCAATTAAAGGCAAAGAAATACATGCGATGATTGCATACTCATAAGGCTTAGGGAAAAAAAATGTCCACAAAGTAACTACAACACCTGCTCCATTTAATATTTTTGCAGTTAAATGCGCTTTCTTTAATTTGTCTTCTCTTTCTTCTTTTGAGAACCCTAATTGATTGCTCGTTAAAATTTCGTTATATTCTTTTTGCACTTTCTCTTGTAAAACTTTAAAGGCGACCTTATCTAAATTCGTAATCTTTGAATTTAGAAAAGTTTCTAAAGCACTTCTGTTTTCTATAAAATTGCTAATCTCTATCTTCTTGCCAGATATAGGTATAATAGTGATATAGTCTATTACTATTAAATTGATTCGAATTCGTCTTCTATTAAAACCTTTTATCTCATTGAATTTTAATTCTCTTTTTTTAAATAAGCTAATTGAAATTATAGATTCATCTGTTGTAATTATTTTACTCTTCTTGGTAGCTATAATTGCAATTACCATAATGGGCACCATAATCAAAAATAACAACGGAAGAAATTTTTCTGGCATCGATTCTTGCCTCTCTGTAATAAATGTGTTTATTGGCGGGGCAATCAGTATTATTGCTAATCCTCCATAAATTAATATTCCTAATGATGCTAAAACATAAACTAATAGTCTTAATCCTTTTTTCACTCTGTATTCTCTCATCTTAAGAAGCATTAATTTTTTTGCAAAATTACTTCCGCTCCTTAGTTTCGTGTACCCATAGAAATTTTAATTGTATTAAAAAAAGCCAATAAAAAACCCGTAAAATCTAAAGCAGATTTACGGGTTTAATTTTTCTTATTTTAATCTAAAAAGATCTTTTAAACAATCCCTTTTTCAATCATTTCTAGCATAACTGGCGAAGCATTTTTAAAAGTTGGTGCTTGCTCAATAATACTTCCGGCATTCTTTTTATTTACCTTGAAAGTAACATCGTCATTAGTTGTAAATAAAAGTGCAGTTAAAAAAGGATTTTTGATGTGTGTGCCTAAAATCAATAAGGCTTCATCTAATGTGTGAATACTCTCTATTTCTTCTGTTTTATATCTAAAAGTCAGCGAAATTGAGAATGTATTATCTTCATTGAGAACCAATCTGAAATACACGTTTTTTAAATCTGTATCGCCCATGGTTTTGGCCAAAGTCAGTTTTGCGAAAGTTCCGCTTTGGATGCTTTCTTTAACTCGTTCACAAAAAAGGGCAAATATTGGTTCGTACATTTTTTTTAAAGGTGCTAAGGTTCTGAGATACTGAGGTTCTAAGTTTTTAAAACCTTTGTCTATTATTTTAACCGCAAAGGTCGCAAAGATTTACGCAATCCCAATGGTTATCGGGAGCTAAGTTTTTAAATTTTCTTGCGTGCTTTGCGTAATCCCTTGCTCCCGATAACCATTGGGATTGCGGTTAAGAAAATTTTATTTTCCTGTAAATTCAGCTTTGCGTTTTTCTAGGAAAGCCGTTGTTCCTTCTTTAAAATCTTCGGTTCCGAAACATTCTCCGAATGATTTTATTTCGGTATCAAAACCATTTTTACCGTCTTTAAAGTTGGCATTGATGGCTTTTATTGCCTTTCCGATTGCAAATGGCGCATTTTTGATGATTTTCTGAGCAATTACATTTGTGAATGATAAAAGCTCTTCTTGAGGCACAACATGATTTACCAAGCCGTACTCTTTTGCTTGTTCAGCAGTAATCATCGCGGCAGTCATAATCAATTCCATTGCACGGCCTTTTCCAATTAATTGTGGCAAACGCTGTGTTCCTCCGTATCCTGGAATCAAACCAAGAGTTACTTCTGGAAGTCCCATTTTTGCATTATCAGAAGCAATTCTAAAATGACAAGCCATTGCTAATTCTAATCCGCCCCCAAGAGCAAAACCATTCACAGCAGCAATTACAGGTTTTTTAAGGTTTTCAATAAAATCAAATAAAGATTCCTGTCCTTCAGCCGCTAATTGTGCGCCTTCAACTGTAGTATAATTTGCAAACTCCGAAATATCTGCTCCAGCTACAAAAGCTTTTTCTCCGCTTCCGGTTAAAACAATAACACGAGCATCATCATTTTTAGCCAATGATTGAATGGCATTACTCAAATCACTAATTGTTGCTTTGTTTAAGGCATTCAATTTAGTTGGTCTATTAATCGTAATTGTAGCAACTTTTTCTTCGATTGAAATTAAGATATTTTCGTAATTCATGACGCTATATTTTATGAGTTGGTGATAGGGAGAGAAACTGTAAACGTAGTTCCTTTTCCGTAAGTTGATTCAAAGGTAATTGTTCCTTTGTAATTTTCGATAATGTTTTTAATAATTCCAAGTCCAAGCCCCATACCGCTGGTTTTGGTTGTAAATTTTGGTTCAAAAATTCTTCCAATATCTTGTTTTTGAATTCCGATTCCGTTGTCTTTTACCGCAATTTCGACATTATTATCCTGCCTTTTTACAGTCACCACAATCGATTTATGAAATTGGCTTTCTGGAATAGCTTGAGTCGCATTTTTAACCAAATTGGTAATCACACGAATCAATTGCGTACGATCCATTTTGGAAATAATTTCTTCTTCTTCCTTTTCAAAAGAAATATAATCTTCGTTGAAAATATCTAAAGCCAATTCTACAACCTCAACCACATTTAAGGTTTCATTTTGCTGAGCTGGCATCGAAGCAAAGTTTGAAAATGCCGAAGCCACAGCTGTCATGGTATCGATCTGCTGAATTAAGGTTTCGGAGTAATCATTCATTTTTTGCTTGACATCAGGATCATTCGGATCAAACTTTCGCTGAAAACTCTGAACCGTCAAACGCATCGGCGTAAGCGGATTTTTAATTTCGTGCGCTACTTGTTTCGCCATTTCGCGCCAAGCTTCTTCACGTTCGCTTTGCGCAAGTTTGATGGCACTTTTTTCTAGTTTATCCACCATTCCGTTATACGCCGTAATCAAGAAATTGACTTCTTTGCTGTTGGCTTCCAAAACAATTTTTTCGTTTTTCTGGTCAAGATTGGTTTCTTCTAACCTTTCGGAAATCGTTTTTAGTGATTTTGTAATGTACGTTGAAAGGAAATACGCTAGCGCGAAAGCCACGATTAACATAAAAGAATAAACCTGACTTAAACGAATCAAGAAAGTATTCAACTCATTATCGTAATATCCATCATCTTCTAAATACGGAAGATTCAGGATTCCGAGCGGTTTGAATTTTTCGTCTTTAATTAAACTGTACGAAGATCGGTTTTTGACTCCGTCGATGGTTTTGATATCCACGAATCGTTTTTCGATTGAGGAACGAACCAATTTTAGGATATATTCTGGAATTGGAGGTGCAATTTTATCAACTGCAAAAGACTCTTTGGATGATTTTAAAAGTTTTCCATCCAAACTGTAGATATTGATTTCGATTTTATGAATCTGCGCTAACTCATGAATTTTATCTTTAAAAATTAAATCCAAATTCTGAGTTTTTAACGGATATGTTGTAGTTGCCAGAACGTAATTGATGTGTTCTTTTACCGCATTTTCTTTTCGTTCTAAACGTTCCTGATGGTATTCTTTGGCCTCGGTTTTAAATTGAATAATCGAAATCGAAGCCAATAAAAAAGATGCCACCACAATCAATACAATCATCGACAGGAAAATCCTGGTACGAAGCGACAGCATTGACATTTTGAAGTTGAGCATAGTTTTAGTATTCAGTGTTCAGATTGGTAGTGTTCAGTTATTTTGTAAACGTGTAACTTTATTTTAAAGTTATAAAATATAAAAAAAAATTAAAAGACAATGATTGTAAACTGACCACTAAAAACTGACCACTGCCAACTATTTCTTTTCTCTAATTCTTTTATAAAAACGGAATCCAAGCATAATTAAAACCGAGAATAAAATAATTCCGATTACGCCATAGATCCAGTTGATGGCACTTTTTAAAACTACTAAAAAAACAACGGCAAACAAAATAATCGTTGCTCCTTCGTTCCATAAACGCATGAAATTGTTAGAATATTTTACCTCATCGTTTTGCAATTGTTTAAAAATCTGATGGCATTTTCCGTGGTATAAATACAAAAGAAAAACAAAACACAGTTTTACGTGCATCCAAGGCATTGTAATCCAAACATGACCTGCGTCTGTAAAAAATAGCATCCAAAAAGCAAAAATACTTGCCAAAACCGCCGATGGCCAAGTTATAATATACCACAAACGGTAGGCCATTATTTTGTATTGTGCCTGCAGAATTTCTTTTTCTGGCGAAGGTTTTTCATTGGCTTCAATTTGGTAAACAAATAAACGCACAATATAAAACAAACCCGCAAACCAAGTAATTACGAATATAAGGTGAAGTGATTTTAGATAGTTATAGTATTCCATTATTTCTTAAATGTAGATTTTTTAAAAAGATCAATCATTTCTTTACCATCATCTTCATCTTCATAAACAATCGAATTGACAAAGATCTTATCATTAAAACCTCGAGAAAAAATCACTAACGTTACTACTTTTTTCCCATCCTCAGTTATTTCTATTTTAGCTCTTCTAAATGGCAAACCCGAAATATTTTCAGTACTTACTGAATAATCTCCCATTTTACCTTTTGGATAAACTTTGCCAACATCCTTTAAAAGAAGAAAATCTTTTAATCTCATATTTAGATCAAGCGCTCGAACATCACTTCCAAAAAAATCTTCGTAATTCACTGCAAAATAATTGGCTTCGTCTTTCTTAAAAACAACAATTGAATGTTTCTTTTTAGCTAAAGTCGTATCTCCTTTGATATCTACTTTTTGCTTTAAATCAACCTTTTCATAATCTTCTGGAACAGAAATTTTCCAATCGAATGTTTTATCGTGAAAGTTATTATCTGCAAGAGAATTGTTTTTTTTGCAACCTGAAAGAGTTACTAAAACAAAAAATAAAACGGAAATGCTTTTTAATTTATTCATCTAATATTTATTTAGCCCAATCATTAATCCAAGAAGCAACTGTTTCACACCATTCCTCATCGTCATTTAAACACGGAATTGCTAAGAATTCCTCTCCTCCATTTGCTTCAAAATCTTCTTTAGCACGCATTGCGATTTCCTCCAAAGTTTCTAAACAATCGGTAACGAAAGCTGGAGTTACAACCGCAATTTTCTTAATTCCTCTTGCTGGCATATTATCGATTTCAACATCTGTATACGGCTCAAGCCATTTATCACCCGCCAATCTGGATTGGAAAGTCACACAATATTTGTCTTTTGGAATTCCCAATTGTTCTACAACCAAACGGGTTGTTTCGTAACAATGTGTTCTGTAACAGAATTCAGCTTCTGGAGTTCCTACTTCGCAACACATTTCGTTGGTTACGAATTTTTTATGCGATTTTGTTTTATCTGTTTTACGAACATGACGCTCTGGAATTCCATGATACGAAAACACCAATTGATCATAATCGAAATCACGTAAATGCTTTTTGATTGAATCTGCAACATTTTTGATGTAGTCTGGCTTATTGTAAAACGCCGGAACATCTGAGAATTTCATGTGAGGGAATTTCTTCTTGCGGATTTCTTCGGCTAAAACCAAAATCGTCAAAGTAGAAGCCATTGCATATTGCGGATATAAAGGGAAAAGTAAAACCTCTGTTACACCTTGATCGCTCAATTCCTGCAAGCCTTTTTCGATTGTCATAGATCCATAACGCATTGCAAGCGCAACTGGAACATTTGATAGAGGCTGTACTTTTTTGTGCATTCTTTCAGAAAGAACGATTAGAGGAGAACCTTCTTTCCACCAGATTTTCGCATAAGCGTGAGCCGATTCTTCTGGTCTTTTTCTTAAAATAATACCGCGAACTAATAATGCTCTTAATAAATACGGAACATCGATCACGTATTTATCCATTAAAAATTCGTCTAAATAGGGTTTTACATCTTTTGGTGTTGGACTGTCTGGTGATCCTAAGTTTATTAAAAGTGCGCCTTTCATTATGTATTTTTTGCTTTAGACTTTAAGCACTAGGCTTTAAGCTTTTATTTGTTTTTAAAAATTTCGGCAAAAGTAAACGCTGTACTTTATTTGAAATATGATATTTATTACTTTTTAATTATTGTCGAATATCTAAAATCAATTTCTCTCGCAGATTCGGGAGATTTAGCAGATTTTAATTTGTGCTAATTTGTGAAATCCGTGTTTAAATTTTAAACATTCGCATTAATCGACATTAAATATTTTTTTGGAGTTGTTCCGAATTTCTTTTTGAAAGCTGCTATAAAATGGCTTCCCGTGCTATAACCAATCTTCAACCCTACTTCGTTTACATTATAAGAACCGCTGTCTAAAAGTTTTCTAGCGAAATCCATTTTGTAATCGAACAAGAAACCGTAAACCGTATCGCCGTAAATCTGCTTGAAACCCATTTTAAGTTTCTTCAAATTCAAACCAATTTCATCTGCCAATTCTTGCAATCCTGGCGGTTCGGCCATATTAGCAATTACAATTTCTTTTGCCTTTCTGATTTTTAGAACATTATCTTCATCAATCAAAAACGGACATTGTTCTGCATTTGGATCTTCAGTTCTGTTGAAATACAGACTCAATAATTCGTATCCTTTTCCTTTATAATAAAGGTTTTTTATGGATGGATGAAGATTATAATGAAACAGCTGACTCAAAACAATTGCCATTGACGGACTGATATTTCCTTCGTTATAATACTTTTTATCCTTATTATCAGGACTTAGAAAAGTAATATAATCGGCTTCGGCAGAAAATAAGGCGTGAAATTTCTTGATGGAGACAATTACTGAAATCGCCCACGAGTTTGGAGCCAGCTCTAAATTTAGCGGTAATTCTTTCTGTGGGTTGTATAAAAGAAGTGACTTTTCTTCTTTCAATTCTAAAGCATAATTGCCTTGATTGAATAAAAATTTTGCATTTCCTTTTATCCCGAAGTGAAACTGTATCAGGCCCGTACCTATTATTTCATGCTGTGCATAAAAAGGTTCTGAACCATCGTTTTGAAAACGAATCAGCGTAAAGTCGTCTTCAATTTTTATAACTTCTTGAGAACTCATAGCGATATTTTTTTGAAACGAAAATCAAAACAAACTCAAAATGTTATTTAGAACGACTCTAAACTAATCACTTCAAATGAGTTGATTTTGCTACAAAAGTAGTCCTTTTTACTCAAAAACACCTATTTAGGTTCAAAAAAACATACAGCGACATAAAAAGTACTTTTAGCGTTATTTTTATCGATGGTATAGTAATAATTTTGTTGCACTTTTATGAAAGTGAATTTATGGAAAACAATAACGTACCGAAACACCTTTATTTTTACTCAGTTGGTCTGAGTTATAAAAAAGCTGATGCTGAGGTCAGAGGTCAATTTAGTTTGGACGCTGTTGCGAAAACGCGATTGCTGGAACAAGCTAAAAACGAGGGAATCGAAAGTTTAATAGTTACTTCAACTTGCAACAGAACCGAAATCTACGGTTTTGCTGAACATCCATTTCAATTAATAAAACTTATTTGCGATAATAGTAACGGATCTGTAGATGCTTTTCAAAAAGTAGGTTTCGTTTACAAAAATCAAGAAGCAATCAATCACTTATTTCGTGTAGGAACTGGTTTAGATAGTCAGATCTTAGGCGATTTTGAAATTATATCTCAAATAAAAACCAGTTTTACGCATTCAAAATCAATGGGATTAGCCAATGCTTTTACAGAAAGACTGGTAAATGCGGTAATTCAGGCGAGCAAAAGAATCAAAACGGAAACAGAAATAAGTTCTGGTGCTACTTCGGTTTCTTTTGCATCGGTACAATATATTTTGAAGAATGTTGAAGATATCAGCAACAAAAATATTTTACTTTTTGGAACTGGTAAAATCGGAAGAAATACGTGTGAGAATTTAGTAAAACATACTAAAAACGAGCACATCACTTTAATCAACAGAACTAAAGATAAAGCAGAGAAATTAGCAGGAAAGTTAAATCTGATTGTTAAAGATTATTCTGAATTGCATTTAGAACTTCAAAAAGCCGATGTTGTAGTTGTTGCAACAGGAGCGCAAAACCCAACGGTCGACAAAGCAATTTTGAATCTTAAAAAACCTTTATTGATTCTTGATTTATCGATTCCGAAAAACGTTCATGAAAATGTTGAGGAATTAGAAGGTGTAACTTTAATCCACATGGATTATTTGTCTCAATTGACAGATGAAACTTTAGAAAACAGAAAATTACATATTCCGGCAGCTGAGGCAATCATCGAAGAAATCAAAGAAGAATTTGTTACTTGGATGAAAGGTCGAAAATTTGCTCCGACAATTAATGCTTTAAAAGAGAAACTAAACGCTATTAAAGCTTCGGAATTGGATTTTCAAAGCAAAAAAATCGCCGATTTTAATGAAGAGCAAGCTGAAATCATCAGCAACAGAATCATTCAAAAAATCACTACACATTTTGCAAATCATTTAAAAGACGACGATACCATGGTTGATGAAAGCATCGAATGGATCGAAAAAGTCTTCAAAATAAAAGCATCTTAGTTTTTAATTTAAACCATTAAGATATTAAGGAAATTAAGTCCAAGCTTTGTCAAGAGAATTAAGCCAAGCTATTTTTGAACACAATGCTTAATTAACTTAATATCTTAATGGTAAAAAATAAGTTCTATGACAAAAAAAGAGGTTACACAATTGGCTTATGAAATTACAGGTTTTGCTATAAAAGTGCACAAAACTTTGGGACCTGGACTTTTAGAAAGTATCTATGAGAAGTGCCTCAAATATGAATTAGAACGAAACGGATATGATGTGAAACAACAATTATCTGTTAAAATTGATTATTACGATCTTGAATTTGAATCTGATTTAAGAATAGATTTACTTGTAAATGATTGTGTCGTTGTTGAATTAAAAGCAATAGAAAATTTATTGCCAATTCACGAAGCCCAATTATTAACATACATGAATTTATTACAAAGACCTCAAGGTTTACTAATAAATTTCAACACAACAAATATCACAAAATCAATGAAACCTCTTGTGAATGATCATTTTGCAAGATTAATAGATTAAATTTAAACCATTAAGATATTAAGAAAGTTAAGCTTAATTTTCTTGACAAAGCTTGGTCTTAATTCTCTTAATGCCCTTAATGGTAAAAAACAAAACATGGCTGAAAAAACAATCAGAATTGGAACGCGCGATAGCGAATTAGCACTTTGGCAAGCACATACTGTCGAGAAAAAACTAAACGACTTAGGTTATAAAACCTCTATTGTTGCTGTAAAATCTCAAGGTGATATTATTCTGGACAAACCTCTTTATGAGTTAGGAATTACTGGAATTTTTACCAAAACGCTTGACATTGCTATGATCAATGGAGATTGTGACATTGCTGTGCATTCTATGAAAGATGTTCCAACAGCTTTACCTAAAGGAATTGTTCAGGCTGCAGTTTTACCAAGAGCCAATGTTTTGGATATTTTAGTCCATAAAGGAAATCCTGATTTTACAAATCCAAGCACAATAGCAACCGGAAGTCTGCGTCGTCAGGCACAATGGTTCAATAAATACCCAAATCACACTGTGGTTGATTTGCGTGGAAACGTAAATACGCGTATGCAAAAACTACAAGACAATAATTGGGATGGAGCTGTTTTTGCCGCTGCCGGTTTGGAGCGAATTAACTTAAAACCAGAAAATTTCATCAATTTAGATTGGATGATTCCAGCGCCGGCTCAAGGAGCAATGCTTGTGGTGGCAATGGAAAACGACAATTATACTTTGGATGCACTTTCGCAGTTAAATGATATCGAAACGGAAATTTGCACCTATATTGAACGTCAGTTTTTAAGAACGCTTGAAGGTGGATGTACTGCCCCAATTGGAGCTTTGGTCACTTATAATGAAGACGAGGACACTTTACATTTTCAAGGTGTTTTGCTTTCTATTGATGGAAAACAAAAATTGGAAATTGACAAAACGGTTGACATTTCAGAATGGAAAAAGCTAGGTTTCAACTCTGCGCAGGAGATTTTGAATAATGGAGGAACTGAATTAATGCAGAAAATCAAAGAATCTCTAAAGAAATAATGGCAAAATCAGTTCAAATATTATCTACTAAAATATTATCTCCTTTTCATAAGCAAGAACTAATGAAATATGGCGTCGAATTAATCGAAGCCGATTTTATTAAAACCGAAAACAAACCTTTCGAATTAAAAGACCTCAACGAAAGTCTGATTTTTACAAGCCAAAATGCTGTTCACAGTGTTTTATCTCATCCTAATTCAGAGCAGTTAAAAAAGAAAAACGTCTATTGCGTTGGCCTTAAGACCAAAACGCTTTTAAGCGATAATGGTTTTAATGTTGTGGCTTACACAGGTTACGCTGCTGATTTGGCTGAAATTATCACTTTGATTTATGGAAATGAAAGTTATACTTTTTTCAGCGGAAATTTGAGAAGAGATACTTTGCCAGATGCTTTAAAAGAAAACGGAATTAAATTCAATGAAATTCAGGTTTACGAAACTACATTACAACCTCAGAAAATAAAAGCAAATCCAGAAGCTATTTTATTTTTTAGTCCGTCTGGAGTTAAAAGTTATCTGAAACACAATGCCATAAATAAACAAATCTGCTTTTGCATTGGCGATACAACCGCAGAAGCTTTATCAAAAATCACAAAAAACATCATCATCGCAGATCAGCCAACAATTGAAGACGTGATCGAAGATGTAATTCACGAATACAAATAAAAAACTTTGCAACTTTGTCACTTTGCGACTTTGCATCTAAAATAAAAAAACAATGTTAAAAAACGACCTATTTTTAAGAGCATTAAAAGGAGAAACAGTTCAGCGCCCACCAGTATGGATGATGCGTCAAGCAGGAAGATATTTACCAGAATTTAGAGAACTTCGTGATAAATATGATTTTTTCACACGTTGCGAAACTCCAGAATTAGCTGCTGAAATCACAGTTCAGCCAATTCGCCGAATTGCTCCAGATGCTGCAATTTTATTCTCAGATATCTTAGTAGTTCCAAGAGCTATGGGAATTCACGTAGAATTAAAAGATAATTTAGGTCCGATTATTCCAAATCCGATTCGTTCTTTGGCAGATGTTCATAAAGTTTACGTTCCAGATGTAAATGAAACTTTAGGTTACGTTTTTGATGCTGTGAAATTGACTAAGGAAATGCTGAACGACGAAGTGCCATTAATTGGTTTCGCTGGTTCTCCTTGGACAATTTTCTGTTATGCTGTTGAAGGAAAAGGTTCTAAAAGTTTTGATACAGCAAAAGGATTTTGTTTTTCAAACCCAGCTGCAGCTCATACTTTATTGCAAAAAATCACCGATACCACTATTTTATATTTAAAAGAAAAAGTAAAATCGGGAGTAAATGCTGTTCAGATTTTTGATTCTTGGGGCGGAATGCTTTCTCCAGTTGATTATCAGGAATTTTCGTGGAAATACATCAACCAGATTGTTGACGCTTTAGCAGATATTACACCTGTTATTGTTTTCGGAAAAGGATGTTGGTTTGCTCTTGGCGAAATGGGTAAAAGTAAAGCTTCTGCATTAGGAGTTGACTGGACTTGTTCGGCTAGAAATGCTCGTTACTTATCTGGTGGAAATATTACTTTACAAGGAAACTTTGATCCGTCAAGATTACTTTCTCCAATTCCGACTATCAAAAAAATGGTTCACGAAATGATCGACGAGTTCGGAAAAGATAAATATATTGTAAATTTAGGTCACGGAATTTTACCAAATATCCCTGTAGATCACGCCAAAGCATTTATTGACGCGGTTAAGGAATACGGGAATTAGTAAGTTGATAGTTTATGGTTGATAGTTGTTGGATATAAATACTATCAACCATAAACCAGCAACCAACAACTTAAAAAATGCTCAACAAAGGTTTACGCGATGAAGAAAAAATTAGAATCGATAACGTTCTCAAAACGTTACGAACTCTTGTTTTTGTACCTTATCCTCTGAGTCACTTGCAAGTAACTGATATTGAAAATCAGCTGAAAGAATTTGCTTTAAACATCGAAACCTTAATCGATTATTCGAATGAAGATTTAATTACATTATTAATGCGTCTTCATTTTGATTGGGAACAATTAGAACAATTTGCCGATATTTTAATAGAATTTTCTAAAGCTGAAAATTATAATTTTGAAAATAAGGCTTTGGCTATTTACCAATATGTTCAAGCCGAAAGCAAAGTTTTTTCTTTTGGAATTAATAGTAAAATCTCCTCTTTAAAAAACAAATAAAATGAGTTTTACAGATTGGAAAACAGATCGAATTGAAAATATTCTTGCCGAAGAATTCTACAAACTGATTGATAAAAATAAAACTCACATTGGAAAAACATTTCCTGTTACTCTTGCCAGTTCAGATTCTTTAGAAAAAGCTAAGCATTTTATATCGTTAAGCATCGATAAAGAGAAAAACAAAGAAGGTTTTCATTTTTATGCTCGAGATATTAAAACCAACAATTTGATTGGTTATTTATGTGTAAAAACGATCGATTATCGCATTTCTAAATGCGAATTCGGATATTTTGTAGACGAAGATTACCAAGGAAAAGGAATTACGTCTAAAATGGTTTCAGATGCGCTGGATTTTTGTTTCAACGAATTAATGATGAACAAGGTTTTTATCTGCACATCTGAAATTAATGTCGCAAGTCAGCGAATAGCATTAAAACATAATTTTAAACAAGAAGGAATTTTAAGAGACGAATTTAAAAATGGCGATGGCACTTTGCAAAACACCGTTTATTTTGGACTTCTTAAATCAGAATATATAAAATCATGAAAGACAAATTTTACACATACATACAAAATTTACAAGACCAAATCTGCGCTGGACTGGAAGCTGTTGACGGAACTGTAAAATTCCGCGAAGACTTATGGAAACGTCCAGAAGGCGGTGGCGGAAGAACACGTGTTATTGAAAACGGAGCTGTTTTCGAAAAAGGCGGTGTCAACATTTCAGCCGTTCACGGAAAACTTCCAGAAACGATGCAAAAAATGTTTGGCGTTGGCGAAGCCGATTTCTTTGCCTGCGGCTTGAGTTTGGTGATTCACCCGAAAAGTCCGATGGTTCCTACTGTGCACGCCAATTGGCGATATTTTGAAATGTATGATGAAAACGGAAAAGTAATCGAGCAATGGTTTGGTGGCGGACAGGATTTAACACCTTATTATTTGTTTGAAGAAGATGCAACTCACTTTCATCAAACGTGCAAAACAGCTTGTGATAAACATAATCCAGAGTTTTATCCAAAATATAAAAAACAGTGCGATTCGTATTTCTGGAATGCACACCGAAATGAAGCACGTGGACTTGGCGGTTTATTCTTTGATTATTGCAAAGCAAATGAACAAATGTCAATGGAAAATTGGTATGATTTTGTAACCGAAGTTGGAAATAGTTTCCTTCAAGCTTATGTGCCAATTGTAGAAAAAAGAAAGGTTTTAGAATATACTCCAGAGAACAGAACCTGGCAAGAAATCCGTCGTGGCCGTTATGTTGAATTCAATTTGGTTCATGACAAAGGCACATTGTTCGGTTTAAAAACCAACGGCAGAATCGAAAGTATTTTAATGAGTTTGCCTCCGCACGTGCAATGGGTTTACGATCATCATCCAGAAGTAGGAAGCGAAGAGGAGAAATTGATCAATGTATTAGTAAATCCTCGTGAGTGGATTTCTTAATCTAAAAATTTATTTAATTTGATAATTATATGTCGCCCCTATGGGGCTTCTTTTTTTGTTGTCGATTCAATTTCTATAAATATTTTGCTCCGCTGGAGCATTTTTTTGTTCAACTAGCCTCAAAGGGGCGACATATTTATAGAACACAAATAATAAATCTACCGAAGAAGCTTCGGAGAAGCAAAATATTTATAGATCTATTTACATCTCCTAGTATAAAGCTCCAGAGGGGCGACATATTTATAGAACCCAAATAATAGCTCTACCGAAGAAGCTTCGGAGAAGCAAAATATTTATAGATCAATTTACATCTCCAAGTATAAAGCTCCAGAGGGGCGACATATTTATAGAACCCAAATAATAGCTCTACCAAGAAGCTTCGGAGAAGCAAAATATTTATAGATCAATTTACATCTCCTAGTATAAAGCCCCAGAAAGGCGACATATTTATAGAACCCAAATAATAAATCTACCGAAGAAGCTTCAGAGAAGCAAAATATTTATAGATCAATTTACATCTCCTAGTATAAAGCCACAGAAGGGCGACATATTTATAGAACCCAAATAATAACTCTACCAAGAAGCTTCGGAGAAGCAAAATATTTATAGATCAATTTACATCTCCTAGTATAAAGCCCCAGAGGGGCGACATATTTATTTAACAAAAAAAAGAATACTTATCCTACAAATTAAAATTATTAATTAGCTTTACTGACTATAATTTTATTTAAAAACATAGCTAATACTTATTCTCAATTATACGTTCAAATCGTTTTTGCTGTAAAAGGAAGAGAAAACTTAATTTCCAAAAAATGGAAAGATGAGATTTATAAATACATTACAGGAATTATTACCAATCAGAAACAAAAATTGATTGCAATAAACGGAATGCCAGATCATATTCATATCTTAGTTGGAATAAAACCAAATGTTTCAATATCGGATTTGGTACGAGACATTAAATCAAGTTCATCCAAATTCATAAATGAACAAAAATGGATAAACGGAAAATTCGAATGGCAAACAGGCTTTGGTGCTTTTTCATACAGCCATTCACAATTAACACCTGTTATAAAGTACATTGAAAATCAAGAAGAACATCATAAAACCAAAACATTCAAAGAAGAATATATCGCATTTCTAAAATTATTCAATATTGATTTTAAAAATGAATATCTGTTTGATGATGTTTAACTTATGTCGCTCCGCTGGAGCTTCAAATGCTATTCGATTATTATAATTGCTATAAATATTTTGCTTCTCCGAAGCATTTTTAAATACCACATGATCTTGAAACTGATTTACGCCACATTCTTTATCAGCATTTTTGGGTGTTTCGCCCAAAATGATTCCCTGCAAAATCCGTATTTTAAATCATACAATGATAAAATTACTGCTAGTATTTATTATCTAGATACTTCCAATAGTTTTCAGATTGCTTCAGATAATACCGATCCAAAAACATATGTAAATCTAATTCCGAATCGAAGAGAACAGATAGGTTTTACATTAAACTATAAAATCATTGATATTACAATTGGTTTTGCTCCCAAATTTTTAAGTCAGAACAAAGGCGATTCTCATTCCAAAAATTTTAATTTCAATACCCGTTTTTACTTAAAAAAATGGATGCAGTCGTTCACTTTCATTAATCAAAAAGGATTTTATATTAGTGATGATAATATTACAGCTCAGCTGCCTAATATGCGTACCACAAAAATTGGCGGATCAACTTCTTATGTTTTCAATGATAAATTCTCTTTTAAAACATTGGTAAGCCAAAACGAATGGCAGACCAAAAGTTCTGGAAGTTTCATTCCGTCATTCTCTTTTTATTATACAAACTTGGACTTAAACACTCACGATTCGTCACCTGGAGATATTTACGTTTTAACACTCGCTCCCTCCTATTTTTACAATTTCGTAATCAGTGATCGGGTTTTAATTGGTACGGGGCTTGCCTTAGGCGCGGGAATTAATATTGTTGACGGTGATACCTCAGCTTTATACCAAGCCGACTTCAATTTAAAACTGGCTTACAACAAAGACCGATTTTTCGGCTTTGTCAGTCTCAACACAATAGGCTTTGCACAAGATGATAAGGTCGATCCGCGATTGAATGATAATATTTCTACTCTAAAATTATCTGTTGGATATCGATTTAACCCTCCAAAAAAGGTAAAAGAAGTCTACGATAAGGTGAATGAAAAAATAGGCCTTTGAGAAATCTTAATCTGAAATAAACCGAAAGCCCAACAAAATTGCTTAAATTACAGAGATTTATGAAAAACTAAAATTCATTATTATGGGAAATAGGAATACAGAACAATTAAATCTCATGCATTTTGGAAAAGGGTTTATCGCAGCACTTGACCAAAGCGGTGGCAGCACACCAAAGGCATTATCGCAATATGGCGTTCAGGAAAATCAATATTCAAATGACGAAGAAATGTACACTCTTGTACATGAAATGAGAACTAGAATTATTAAAAGTCCTGCTTTTGACAGCCAATATATTCTAGGTGCAATTTTGTTTGAAAATACAATGGATCGCAAAATCGACGGACAATGGACAGCAGATTATTTATGGGATAAAAAACATATTATTCCTTTCTTGAAAGTAGATAAAGGTCTAGCTGAAACTGCAAACGGAGTACAATTAATGAAACCAATTTCTGGTTTAGATGAATTGCTAGATCGCGCTGTTGAACGAAATATTTTTGGAACTAAAATGCGTTCTGTCATTAAAGAAGCTAATCCCAACGGAATAAGAGATATTGTTACGCAGCAATTTGAAGTAGGAAAACAAATTTTCAGTAAAGGTTTAATTCCGATTATAGAACCTGAAGTTGATATTTACAGTCCTGATAAAGAAAAATCGGAACAGATTCTGAAACAAGAAATCCAGAAACAGCTTAATGCATTGGATAAAGATGTAAAAGTAATGCTGAAACTTTCAATTCCGACTGTGAACAACTTTTACAGTGATCTTATTTCAGACGCACATGTTGTTCGTGTTGTAGCACTTTCTGGCGGATATTCTCGCGAAGATGCAAATCAAAAACTCTCTCAAAACCACGGATTGATTGCCAGTTTTTCTAGAGCATTGTCTGAAGGACTTACCGCTGGCCAGTCTGATGAAGAATTTAATGCTGAATTAAAAGAAACCATTAAAGGAATTTATATGGCTTCAATTACTTAGCAAACCGAGACAACAAACGTTCCTGCGGAACGTAAATAAATGGCACTGTCAATTTTTTTTCTACCGATGAAACATTCCTACGGAATGAATTATTATTAAATAAAAAAATCCCTGAAACAGTATTGCTCAGGGATTTTTCTTTTTTCGATTATTTAGAAGTCATTTCTTCTGCCAGATCTAATGTCTGTAGAATAATGTTTTTATCAGACTTAAAAGAGTTTAGTTTAAAAACAAATTTCAACTTATTGTCAATTAGTTTTTTAGGAGATTCTATAGAAATATCTGAAAACTGAGATGAAATTTTAGTCATTCGATCCAATTCTGAATCTTTTGCGTTTTTCCCAAATGTTTTTACGGTTTGGGCAATATCGAGCTTTCCAGAAATATAATTTTTACTCAAATCTTTCTTAGCGTCTTTGGCAAAAGAACCTTTTCCTGCTGTAAAATACTCTTTTGTATTGGCAACAATTACGACATCTTTCTCTTTCACAATAAAAATATCGCCATACTCTTTCGTGCCTGTAACAATGTATGAATTTCCATTTGGAATCAGCACTTTTTTACGAACTCCCAATTGCAATAATTTATCTCCAAAAGTCGGATGCGTAGAAGTAAAAATTACAGAAAACAGCGGAATATCTTTTTTCACTTTTTCCTCCGTTATTTTTTCTTCATAATTCTCATCATAATCATACTTTTTGGTCATTACCTCAACTTCTTTCGTATCGTATAAAAAAGCGCTTAAATCACCATCAAAAAGCTTTGCTGTTGCTTCTTCATCAACAATTGTAGAAATCAAATCTGTAATTAGCGTAATATCTTCCTTTGCGAATTTTGGATTTTGAAATATCTCCGTCATTAATGACGGAAAATTTTCAAGTGCCGCTTTTGTATTGGCATGATACGAAATGTATCCTAAAGGTTTTTCTGCAGGAAAATAATTAAAGATATTTTTATTGATTTTTCTATCGCTGATCTTGCTTACAACCGCAGCAATCTCTGGAGCGTATTCAATCACTTCTTCAATTCTAGAATTATCATTGTCAAAATAGAAATCTAGATTAATGCCTTTTACAAAATTTCCAAAGTTCTTCTGAAATGGCAGATATTTATCATAACCACCAAATAATGCCATTGGATAATTGTACAGCGAGTAGAAACTAGACATAAATCCCCCATAATTTACCCAAGACGAAATATCTGCCGAAGCATTTATTTTTGAAAAACTTGGCGCTGTAAAACCATTTTCAAATAAGCCTTTTATAATTTCTCTTTGCTGCTCTGCTAGTTTTTTATCAAACTCTGCCTGTTCTGCCGTATATTCTTCATAAGGATTTCCATCGTACAGATAATCTTGTTCTACCGTTTCTGCTGATCCGGCTGGTGCATCAACTGCTATCGGTTCATCGCGCATTACAGACGGTTCTGCTATTTTTGGCGGATTTGGCGCTTCTTCTACTCCGTATACTTTCGGTGTATCTACAATTACCGTTTCTTCATAAGCCTCTGAAATTCCTATTGAGTCATTTAAAACTGGAGGCCCGTCCGGGGAAGCATAAAATTTATTCGGAAGTCTTTTTGTCAACTCAAATATGACCAAATAATTATCATTCCAAACAAATGATCTCTTTAAACCGCTTGGTGTAAAAACAGCATATTTGCCAAATTCTTCAATTGTGCCATTCTTATCATTTGCTCCTTGTTTTTCAATCAGATATTGTCTTACTGCTTCTTTGTTTTTTATCGGAATGGTAACTTGATAAAACGGAACGCTATCTAAGAAATTTCCATGAACCGTGATTTTTTGGTCCAATTGAATGATAGAAGTATATTGACGAAGATCAAAATCAGGTTTTTTACTTGTGTACTTCGTAATAATCGAATGATTCAGCACCTCATCTATACTGACTTTTTTAGAAAGTTGATTTCCGTTAAACTGTACAAAATAGTCGTATTTATCTGGATTGGTTTGCCCAAAAGTAAAATACGTGGCAAATAGAAAAATTAAAGTGTAAAAATGCTTCATAAAATCAAGGCGTTAATTGGATGGTATTATTCATTAAAGTCGATTTCTTAAAAACGCTGTACATACTTTGTTTTAAAAAAACCGTCTTTTTGTTTTTGGAAATTTTGCTGTTTGCATTGTCAACAGCTACAATATCTTTATCGAAAGTATAAATAGAAATAATGCTGGCTTCTTCTAGATCTTTCTTTTTCTTTGGATCGTTTACTACTTTTTCTGGAACAGGATAGGACGCAATTCTTTCAAAAGTTTTGCCGCTTCCGCTAAAGTGAATCTGATCACGCTGATTGTTTATCGTATTGACAACAGCATTTAATGCTTTTAGATTTGCGTAATTAAGTTTGATAATGAAAACATAATTATCAAAATCAGTTTTGGTGCTTACATTAGAAATTCCGTTTATCTTTAAAGCTTTTTCTTTAAAATCACTGAGTTTAGCCGTGATTTCCTGTTCGTTTGGAATTTTTACGCCATCGACTTCTTCTAGCCAGATAGCCGATTTGGTTTTAAACCAAGATTTAGAAAAGTCCACAATTAGAGTATATTCACCACTTTGGTCATCGTGGTGTTTGATTCTTTCTGTAATCTCAAAACAACTCGTTAAGAGCAAACAGCAAAATAAAGCGAGAATTTTCTTCATTAGACAAATTTAGATGGAATATTCTGAAAAACCATGATATGTCTAAATTCTTAGTTCGATAGTGTCGCTAGCGCAGATTTAAATTGAATTAATAAAGTTTTCTCTTATCGATTTTAAATCTATAATTCTTTCGCTTATAAAAGCGTTATAACTTTCTTGCGTAAATTCTTTTGGCCAAACATGTTGGCAAAAAAAGTCATTTGATATAATATCAATTATTCTTTGAATAACTTTCAAGCAATAGTAAATAATTGATTTTGGGTAATACGAATCATCTGAATAATCTTCTATCACATTGCTAATTAATCTTTTCATTTTTAAAAAAGATTCTTCGCTCCATTCAGCATGAATTCTAATGTAGTATTCCAACTCATCATCAGAATCGTTATAATCGAGAAATTCTTTTAAACTTTCTTTCATTTCATTCCTATTTTACTTTTATCATGATAGTTCGCAACTTTGCTAGTGCGGATTTGCAATCCGTGCCCACAACAGCCATACACTATACTAATTCTCAAAGCAAAAAATCAATCTTTGCTGGCACCGATTGCAAATCCGCGCTAGTAGCTTTCATTTAATTTTTCTAAAATTCTGTTTTCTAAATCAATTGGAAACCAAACTGTTGAAAATTCATATTTTTCAATATCATCTCGAGAAATATTACATTCCTTTTCAGTACTTAAATCTCTTAATCTAAAATCTTCATCCATTCCGAAAACCATTTTAAGATTATTATAATTAGAATCTTGAACCTTATCATAATTTTCCGTTTGCCCGATAATTCTCCATCTTTTTTTCACAATTCCATCCCAAAATATTTGCACAGGAGAGAACATAATACCAGAATTTACAATTTCATTTATATCTGTTTTAGCAGAACCTGTTTTTTTAAATATTTCAACTAATACAGAAGAACTTGTTTCTATAACTCTTCCAAAAACAAAATCTTTATCCAAATCATCGTCAGATAATTTTATTTTAAGCTTCCAATCATCTCTTTCCATAAATAGAGGAATACAAAATATAATACCAGCTTTTATTTTCACAATAACAAAATAAGATTTTTCCTAATTTTGCAAATCTACTTCAAATAAAAACATCAAACCAAATTTTTAGATAATATTAACTCATTCTACAACAAGCTAAACGCCTTATTTTATGCCAGATAGCGCGGATTTGCAATCCGTGCCCGCAACAGTGAGACACAATACTAATTCTCAAAGCAAAAAATCAATCTTTGTGGGCACGGATTGCAAATCCGCGCTATCTGTTTATCAGTGATCGCAAATCCGTGTGAGCGAGTTGCAAATCCGCGCTATCTGTATTATGACAAAATCATAAATTTCCAATCTTTTGGATAATCCTTTTTAATCATATTAAATAATAATCTCATATTATTTGAATGCTCTTTCAGAAGAATAGAATAAATATAATTATGGCAAACACAACATGCTTTATTTTTTGGAGAACTTATACAATAAAAAATTTCGTTTTCTGAATCTATGTAGAACCATTCCCATCCATATTCTTTTCGAATAATATTACCAAATAAAGAACCTAGCTCATATCCATATTTTTCTAACTCTTCTAAATCATCACTATTGAAATTTTCAATAAACTCATTCATCTTTTTTAAAATACTAGCATGGTCTTCATTCCCTTTTTTTTTTAATAAAATAGTTGCATTATCTGCTAATCTATTTATTTCTTCCCTTTCATCTTCGTTGATAACTCTATAGTTTGTTATATTTTTCATTTACTCAAAAATAAGATTTTTCCTAATTTTACAAATCTACTTCAAATTAAAACATCAAACCAAATTTTTAGATAATATTAACTCATTCTATAGCAAGCTAAACGCCTTATTTTGTTCCTTTTTCTTTAACTTTGCGCCACTCATTAAAAATTGAGATAAACTTCAAAAAAAAAAATAAAAACAACTGCTGTTTTAGAAATAGATTCTCAGTCTGAGTTTCAAAGAAATCAACTAAAAATCTAAAATCTAAAATCTAAAATCTAAAATTATATGTTCCCATTACAAAGAGGCAGAAGATTAAGAGTAAATGAATCCATTCGTTCTTTAGTTCGTGAAACCAGTTTAAGTCCATCGGATTTTATGTTTCCAATGTTTATTGCTGAAGGTGAAAATGTAAAAGTCGAAATTCCGTCGATGCCGGGAATTTTCAGAAGATCCATAGATTTAACAGTTGAAGAAGTAAAAGAACTTTATGATTTAGGAATTCGCGCCGTAAATATTTATGTAAAAGTTAGCGAAAACCTAAAAGACAATACTGGTAAAGAAGCATGGAATGCTAACGGATTAATGCAGCAGGCAATTCGTGCTATAAAAGCGGCTTGTCCAGAAATGATCGTTATGCCAGATGTGGCTTTGGATCCATATTCTATTTATGGTCATGACGGAATCATAACAAATGGTGATGTAGAAAATGACAGCACAGTTGATGCTTTGGTAAAAATGGCCGTTTCACACGCAGAAGCTGGTGCCGATTTTGTTGCACCAAGCGATATGATGGACGGAAGAGTTTTACGTCTTCGCGAAGGTTTGGATGCGGCAGGATTTCAGAATGTTGGAATCATGAGCTATTCTGCTAAATATGCTTCAGCTTTTTATGGTCCGTTTAGAGATGCTTTAGATTCTGCTCCAAGAGAAGCTGATGTTGTGGTTCCAAAAGACAAAAAAACATACCAAATGGATTATGCCAACCGTATCGAAGCAATCAAAGAGGCTTTATCTGACGTGGAAGAAGGTGCAGATATGGTTATGGTAAAACCAGGAATTGCTTATTTGGATATTGTTCGCGAAATTAAAAATACTGTTCACGTCCCTGTAACCGTTTATCAAGTTTCTGGAGAATATGCCATGATTAAAGCGGCGTCAGAAAGAGGCTGGCTAGATCACGACAAGATTATGATGGAACAATTAATGTGCATCAAACGTTCGGGTGCTAATCTTATTTCAACATACTTCGCAAAAGAAGCGGCAATTTTATTGAACAAATAAGATGAAAAAGATTTTATTCTTATCTGCTGTTTTAGCTTTTGCTTCTTGTAAAAAAGAAACTTCTGAAACTGCAACTACAGCGACAGAATCTGTTTCTGAAGGCGAATCGGCGAAAGCCAAAAGTCCAGAAGAACTAGGAAAACAACTTTTTGAAGGAACTGGAAATTGTTTTGCATGCCATCAGCCTGATCAAAAGGTAATTGGACCAAGCATCAAAGAAATTGCCAAAATGTACAAAGACAAAAATGGCAATATCGTTACTTTCTTAAAAGGAAATGCAGAACCAATTGTGGATCCGAGTCAGTTTGAAGTTATGAAAACCAATTTTGCTATTACTCAGGCCATGTCTGATGAAGAATTGAAAGCAATAGAAGCTTACATTTACAGTCAGTTGAAATAATTGACTTTATTAATAAACAGAAAAGGCGCTGAATAAGCGCCTTTTTTCGCATTATTCTTACACTACTGACATACTGTTGTCACTACCTGTTTCTAATTTTGAACCCCAACAAAATAATTTACACAAATGGAAATTAAAAAATTCAATATAATTGGAATTTCGATAAGAACAACAAATGAAAATGGGCAATCGTCTAAAGACATTCCTGCGCTTTGGAATCAATTTTTAACGGAAGAAATTAGCAGAAAAATTCCAAACAAAATAAGCAACGACATTTACTGCATTTATACCGATTATGAGAAAGATCATACTAGACCTTACACGACAATTTTAGGTTGTGCTGTAGAAAATCTAAATGAAATTCCGAACGGAATGATCGGAACAACAATTGAAGGAAATCATTATCAAAAATTTACGGCGAAAGGAAATCTTTCAGAAGGAATTGTTTTTAATGAATGGCTTAAGATTTGGAACTCTGATTTGAATAGAACTTTTACAGCTGATTTTGAAGTTTACGGAGAAAAAGCACAAAATCCGAGTGATGCAGAAGTAGAAATTTATATCGCAATTTAGTTGCAATAAAAAAAGGCGCTTTTATCAAGCGCCTTTTTTAATATTATAAATACCTGATTACCAGATTTTAACTCGTTTTTCTGGATCAACATACATCTTATCACCTTTCTTAATATCAAATGCCTTATAGAAAGCATCTACATTCTGAATTGGCACATAAGCTCTGTACATTCCAGGAGAGTGCGGATCTGTTTTTACTTGATTTTTGATTGCTTCATCTCTAGATTTTGTTCTCCAAACTGTAGCCCAAGAAATAAAGAATCTTTGTTCAGGAGTAAATCCGTCAATTAAACCTGGATTTCCGTGTTGCTTTAAATACAATTGCAGACCGTCAAATGCAGCATTAATTCCGCCTAAATCTCCAATATTTTCACCTAATGTAAAATGACCATCAACGTGCACTCCTGGCAATGGCTCAAGCGCACTGTATTGATTAGCTAAATCATTTCCAAGAGTTGTAAATTGTTTCAAATCATCTTCTGTCCACCAATCCACTAAATTTCCTTCAGCATTGTAACGTGCTCCAGAATCATCAAATCCGTGAGAAATCTCGTGTCCGATTACAGCACCAATTCCACCATAATTAACAGCTTCGTCAGCTTGATAATTGTAGAAAGGCGGCTGTAAGATTGCTGCTGGGAATACAATTTCGTTATAAGATGGGTTGTAATAAGCATTTACAGTTTGCGGAGACATGTGCCATTCTGTTTTGTCAACAGGTTTAGACAATTTGTCTACGCTTTTCTTAAATCTCCATAACGCTAAGTTTTTAGAGTTCTCAAAATAGCTTCCTCCTTCTGCGATGCTTTTAATTTCTAAAGCTGAGTAATCTTTCCACTTATCAGGATATCCAACTTTAATGGTTATTTTGTTTAGCTTTTCGATTGCTTTTGCTTTAGTGTCTTTAGACATCCAGCTTAAATTGTTAATACGATTTTGGTAAGCCGTAATAACATTATGAATCATATCAACCGCTTTGGTTTTAGCTTCAGCAGGAAAAACTTTCTCCACATAAAGTTTTCCAAGAGCTTCACCAACATTTCCGTTAACTACATTAAGCGCTCTTTCTTCAGCTGGAAGCTGCTTTATTGCTCCTCTTAATGTTTTGCTGTAAAAATCAAAATTAGCATTATCAATTTCAGTTGTCAGCTTGCCTGCATTACCGTTAATTAAATCCCATTTCAGATATTCTTTCCATTGAGCAACTTTATTCTCCTTAAAAACAGTTTCTAAGGCAGTCATATATTTAGGCTCATTTACAATTACTGTCTCTAATTTAGTAATTCCTAAACCAGCAAAATATTCGTTCCATTTAATAGCTGGAGTTAATTTTTGAAGTTCAGCAATTGTCATCGGGTTGTATTGCAAACGGCTGTCTCTTCTTTCAACTCTGTTCAATCTCGGTTTTGATAATTCTGTTTCTAAAGCCAAAACTTCAACAGCGCTTTGTTTTGCTTTCTCTGGAGATTCTCCAATAAACTGAAGCATTCTTGCAACATGCAATTCATATTTAGCACGTTTTTCTTTAGAATCTTTGTCATCAGAAGTATAATAGTCTTTATCTGGAAGTCCCAATTGGCTTGGCCCTAAATTTACAGAGTTTATAGAGCTGTCTTTATCATCAGCTCCAATGTAAATTCCGAAAAATCCAGCATTGCTTTCTTTTTCCATTTCAACCAAATATTTCTGAACATCAGCAATACTTTTAATTGCGTCGATTTTTTTCAGATATGGTTTTAAAGGTTCGATTCCTTTCTTATTTCTTCCGATAGAATCCAAATAAGTGTTGAATAAATTAACCGCTTTTCCTTGATCTGTATTCGATTTGTATTTCGGATTTTTGGAAGCTTCTTTTAAAACCTCCATCACATCTTTGTCGGTTCTTTTAATTAGTTCATTAAAACTTCCCCATGTCGTACGATCGCTTGGAATTTCTGTTTTCTCCAGCCAAGTTCCGTTTACATATTTGAAAAAATCCTGACTTGGGCTGATTTTCGTATCCATATACGATACATTGATACCTGGTTCCTTTGGCGCTTGAGCTTGAGCTGCAGTTACTGCAAACATTGCAGATATAACACCAAACACAGGTTTAGCAAATTGTTTTTTCATAAAAAGTTATAGTTTAATGGAAAATACAAACGTATTGTTATTATTTTAAAAATTGTGTTAAAATTCTAACTGCAAAGTCAAAAAGACATTTAAATGTCACAAATAGAAATTAAACACTGGGTATTTGTCTACAAGCATTTGTAAAAGTTACAAAAGCCTGTTAAAAAAATAACACAGTAAAGTTTTTAAAATCTGCTTTTTGTATTTTTGCGCCAAATTATTTTTATGAAATCGCTTTTATATAAATACCGCAAATTCTTTATTGTCTTAATAGTGTTTTCGGTTGTTACGATATCTTTGTTTTATTCTGCGTTGAAACCTAAAAAGACACTTCCGATTTACAATCCCGCTGATGTAAATCCTGAATTGGTTGACAGTACAGTTCAATATAAAAGCAAATACCACACCATTGCCGATTTTTCTTTCATCAACCAAAATGGCGATACCATTACCCAAAAAAATTACGAAGGAAAGATCTATGTTGCCGATTTCTTCTTTACAACCTGCGGATCGATCTGCCCAAAAATGTCAACTAATCTAGTTGACGTTCAAAAAGCAGTTTTAAATAACCCAAAGGTAATGTTGCTTTCTCATACTGTTTTTCCAGAAGTGGATAGCGTTTCTGTTTTAAAAGCTTATGCCATAAAATATGGCGTTGTAGACAGTAAGTGGAATTTGGTTACTGGCGATAAAAAAGAAATCTACAAAATGGCTAGAAAATCGTATTTGGCCGTGAAACTTGGTAGGCCAGATCAGCTTTATGACATGGTACATACAGAGAATTTTGTTTTGGTCGATCAAAAGCGTCGCGTTAGAGGTTTTTATGATGGAACAAATAAAGAAGACATAAAACGTCTTTTGGAAGACATCGAATTCCTGTCTCAGGAGTAAAATCCCTTATTTTTAGAAACTTTTAGCATTTGTGGAAGTGTTAAATGCCTTGAAATAAAGAATAATTGCCTACTTTTGCAATCTAAATTCAATCTAAATAAGCTTGCAAAATACAATACACACTCTGAAAAAAGGCGAAAAAGCCATTATCAAGGATTTTGATATCGATCTTGTTCCACTAAAATTACTAGAAATGGGTTGTCTGCCTGGCAGCTTAGTTGAATTATTGCAGGTTGCTCCTTTTGGTGATCCGTTATATTTAGATATTAATGGTTCTCATGTTGCAATACGCATTGAAACAGCTCGTGAAATTGAAGTTGAACTTATCAAAACCAATTTGTAATGAGTGTCCAGAATATCAATGTTGCCCTTATCGGAAATCCAAATACTGGAAAAACTTCTGTTTTTAATCAATTAACAGGCCTTAACCAGCAAGTTGGAAATTATCCTGGAATCACGGTTGAGAAAAAAATGGGCTTTTGCAAGCTGCCCAATAATGTTAAAGCCAATATTCTAGATTTACCAGGAACATATAGTTTGAATGCCAGTTCGATGGATGAGAGTGTAGTAATCGAACTTTTATTAAACAAAAACGATAAATTATACCCGGATGTAGCAGTTGTCGTAACAGATGTTGAAAATCTGAAACGAAATTTACTGATTTACACACAGATAAAAGATCTTGAAATCCCGACGATTTTGGTCATCAACATGTCTGACCGTATGGCGCGTAAGGGAATTTCTTTGGATATTCCGTATTTAGAAGAAAAACTAAAAACGAAAATTGCTTTAGTAAGTTCTAGAAAAGGTATAGGAATTGAGCAATTAAAGGAACTTATTGTTTCTTATAAAACAATTCCGCATGAACCTTGTTTAAATGCTTCGGTAATTGATCCCGAATATTTTGCAAAATTACAAAAGGCGTTTCCAAATCAATTAATGTATAAATTGTGGCTGGTAATCACACAAGATGTCAATTTCTTGAATTTGGATCGAAATGAGATAAGAAGCACTTTTACCAAATCGCATTCAGAATTAAAACGTTTACAGCAAAAAGAAACCATCAAAAGATATCAATTTATAAATGATGTTTTAAAAGAAGGTTTAAAAATTGATGCTTCGATCGCTAAAGATATCCGAGCAAAACTAGATCGTGTTTTAACGCATAAGGTTTTTGGTTATGTGATTTTCTTTGCCATTTTATTCTTGATTTTCCAATCAATTTTTAGCTGGTCAACTATACCAATGGATTTCATTGACAGCACATTTGCTTCTTTAAGCAGCTGGGTTGCAGAAGAATTGCCAAGCGGTATTTTGACCGATTTGCTTTCGCAGGGAATTATTCCAGGAATTGGCGGCGTAATTATTTTTATTCCGCAGATTGCGTTCTTGTTTTTGTTCATTTCCATTTTGGAAGAAAGCGGTTATATGAGCCGAGTTGTATTCTTAATGGATAAAATAATGCGCCGATTTGGACTTTCAGGAAAAAGTGTTGTGCCTTTAATTTCAGGAACCGCCTGCGCGATTCCAGCAATTATGGCAACAAGAAATATCGAAAACTGGAAAGAACGCCTTATTACGATCTTAGTAACGCCATTCACGACTTGTTCGGCAAGATTACCTGTTTATGCGATTATCATCTCACTGGTTATTCCGAGTAAACGAGTTTTTGGAGTACTAAATCTTCAAGGATTAACTCTTATGTCACTTTACGTTTTAGGGTTCTTTATGGCCATTTTATCGGCTTACATTTTGAATAAAGTTTTAAAACTGCAATCTAAAACATATTTCGTAGTTGAGATGCCAAGTTATAAAATGCCACTTTTGAAAAATGTTGGAATCAATGTGGTAGAAAAAACGAAAGCTTTCGTTGTTGGTGCAGGTAAAATAATCTTGGCTATATCGGTTATTTTATGGTTCTTGGCTTCTTATGGTCCAGGAAAAGAATTTAATGAGGCTGAGACTATTGTTAAAGAAAGATTTGCCAATACTACTTTGGATGAAACACAATTTGAAAATGAAGTTAATTCTCAAAAACTAGAGAATTCATATATCGGATTAATGGGAAGAGCAATTGAACCTGTAATTCAGCCTTTAGGTTATGATTGGAAAATCGGAATTGCGTTAATCAGTTCGTTTGCTGCCCGTGAAGTTTTCGTAGGTACATTAGCAACCATTTATAGTGTTGGAGATACGGATAACGAATCTACCATAAAAAGCAAAATGCAGGCAGAAGTTCGTCCAGATACCGGAAAGAAAGTATTTGATTTTGCCACTGGTATTTCGTTACTACTGTTTTATGCTTTTGCAATGCAATGCGCCAGTACATTGGCGATTACCAAAAAAGAAACCAATTCATGGAAATGGCCAGCAATGCAGTTGGTCTTCATGAGTGGTCTTGCATATTTAACTGCATTAATTGCGTATCAACTTTTAAAATAAAAAGTTATGTTTCAAGAAATAATAGCCTTTGCCATATTAGGATTTGCAGTTGCTTTTTTGATTAAGAAGTTTTTCTTAAAATCGAAAAAGAAAAAAGACTGCGGGGGCGGAACTGATTGTGGATGTTCTTAAAAAGTGACAAAGGTGCAAAGGTTCATAGGTGCAAAGTAAAAAAAGCTGTTCATTTTGAACGGCTTTTTTTATGACGAAAAATGTCTTATTCTGTTGTTTTTAAAACCTAAAATAACTTATTAGTATATTTTATAGAGGTAGTTTTGAATTTTAAAAATTCATTAAAATGACACCAGAAGATAGAATGGAAGTAATTCGCGACAATAGAGTTGCCCGATTACTGTGGTTTGCAATAGGTTTTTTCTGTGCAGCAATTATTACTTATTTGATAATGAAAAATAATCATTAGTTTTTTCTCTGCTGTTTTAATTATACTTTTATGCTATTAAATCAGTAAAAAAAGACTTTCAAAATGAACACAAAAAACCCTTTACTTTTCTTTTTATTTATATGTTTTACTTTAAGCGGAATTAGTCAAACGAAAACAGATCTAAAGAAAGATAGCAATAATACTTTTCTAACTTCAGATGGCGTTCCTTTATTTTTGAAAGTTTCAGGAAAAGGCGATGTCTGTATTTTTGTACATGGCGGTCCTGGTGCTTGGAGTAAATCTTTTGAAGAATTTGGAGGAAATGTACTTGAAGACAAATTAACCATGTGCTATTATGACCAAAGAGGCTGCGGTAGATCTGGGTCTCCTGCAGATAACAATTACAGCATGGACAGAATGATAGATGATATTGAAGAAATTCGAACTTATCTTAAAACTGATAAAGTATTTGTAATCGGACATTCTTTCGGAGGAATTCTAGCCACTAAATATGCTGAAAAATATCCGCAACATGTAAAAGGTTTAATTCTGTTAAACTCAACATTAGATATAAACGATTCGCTTCTTAATCAAATCGCTTTTATGGGTAAAACTTTAGGAAAAGATTTTACTGTAAAAGGTAAGGATTCAATTCTAAATACTTTTTTTGAAGCAAAACAACAAATTAAAAAAGCAGATCTTGATTACAAAATGCTTTCTGACAATAGAGCAACCGTTGAAAAACTGGACAGCATAGACAATAGTGAAAAAAGAAACTCTTCATTTGCGCAACATGCCTTAAGTGGTCCGTTATATTTTAGTGATTTTACTAAAGAAACAGCTTCTATTAAAGTTCCAACGCTTATAATTTCAGGAACAAAAGACAATAATATTGGTCCTGAACATTATCGTCTGTTTAAATTCCCAAATCAAGAAGTTAAGATTATTAACGGCGGGCATATTTTGTATTACGAGCAGAATAAAGAGTTTAAGAATGTGATCGAGGGATTTGTTCGTGCTAAAAGGTAAAGATAAAAGAAGCAAGAACAAAGATTTATGCTTAAGCTAATGAATGAGAATAAAGATTAAAGACGGTGACTCTGACTAGAAACTGTAATTAAAATATGTCTTATTCTAATGCTTTAAAGACTTTTTCGGCCTTTATCATCTCAGTTACAAAGATACTTTTGGATCATTCAAAATTAAATTCAAAATGACAAGGTTTGAAAAAAGGGAAATGGCTCGAAATAAAAGTATTGCAAGGTTACTATGGTTTTCAATTGGATTTTTATGCGCTTTTGTAATAATGTGTCTTTTAAAAACCAAATTATAAATAATTTAAACACCTTATAAAGAAAAAAGCGACTCTATATCTAGAGTCGCGTTTTATTTATAAATTAAATGATCTTACTTCACACCTTCCCACTCTGCGTAAAACTGAGCAAGGAAAGTTTCCATAAAACCATGTCTTTCGGCAGCGATTTCTTTTCCCTTTTCGGTATTCATTTTATCCTTTAAGAGTAAAAGCTTTTCATAAAAATGATTGATGGTTGGAGCGCTGTTCTTTTTATACTCCTCTTTTGTCATATTTGTTACAGGAGCAATTTCTGGATTGTACAAAGCTCTATTCTTAAATCCTCCGTAATTAAATGCTCTTGCAACGCCAATGGCACCAATTGCATCTAAGCGATCAGCATCTTGAACAATATCCAATTCGACAGACGAGAACTTCCTTTCGAAATTTCCGCCTTTATAAGAGATGTTTTCAATGATATTGACAACGTGGGCAATTATCTCCTCAGAAACATTTTCGGCTTCTAAAAACGCTCTTGCTGTTTTCGGCCCAATAGTTTCATCACCGTTGTGAAATTTACTATCGGCTATATCGTGCAATAAGGCTCCTAATTGTACAATTGTAAGATTGCATTCTGTTTCTTTTGCAATCAATAGTGCATTTTTGTAAACACGTTCAATATGAAACCAATCATGACCGCCTTCTGCATCATTTAATTTCTCTTTAACAAAAGCAATGGTTTTAATAATTAATGCTGAATCACTCATACAGAAGTTTTTACGGTTTATAAAAAATGTTGATTGCCAAAGATTTTAAATCTCCAACAATCAACAAATATGTTTTAAAGCAACAATGTTGCTTTTTAAATTTCTAAATTCGAAAATCCCACATTCCAATCAAGAATCTGAAATCTACATTCTAAAATCTAAAATTCTAAAGTCTAGCTGGTTCAACCCATTTGAAGATATGTGATTCTTGTGGAATAACAATTCTTTCTGAGATTTTAGCCATTCTAGCAGGCAATTTCATTAAATAATCACGTGCTTTCTCTGCTTCATCTGAAAGATTGCCAATTTTATCAATCTCCCATTTGTTGATTAATTTCTGCATAATTTCAACATAGTCATTTGCAGTATAAACTCCAATACGCTGTGCTGAATCAGAAAACTGCTCAAAAGCTGTGCTGATTTTTTGACCAGACTCTCTCAAGAAGTGAGCTGGCATAACGATTTTCTGCTTCATCATGTATTGAAAAGCCAACATCATCTCGCTTGGATCAACTTGGAAAATTCTAGTAACAAATTCGCTGTATGCATGATGGTGACGCATTTCATCACCTGCAATCATTTTACACATTTTAGACAATTTGTTATCGCCAAATTTCTTAGCTATCTGAGCTACTCTATTGTGCGAAACATAAGTTGCCAATTCCTGAAAACTAGTGTATACAAAGTTTTTGTATGGGTCAGTTCCAGTTCCAATATCAAAACCGTCGTTTATAAGATGCTGTGTTGTCATTTCGATTTCACGCATGTTTACACGACCAGACAAATACAAGTATTTATTTAAAAGATCACCGTGACGGTTTTCTTCTCCAGTCCATTGTTTTACCCACTTAGCCCAACCGTTTCCTTGATTTCCTTCTTGCTGATCTATTCCTTCAACATCCATTAACCATGACTCGTATGTAGGCAAAGCTTCTTCTGTGATGGTGTCTCCAACAAGAGTAACCCAGAAATCGTACGGAAGTTCTTTAGCAATCTCACGTAATTCTTTTACCTCTTCAAAGAAGTTTTCTCCTTGAGAATCTGGTAAGAAATCGGACGGCTGCCAAATTTTTTCCACTGGAATTAAATACTGTTCAACGAAGCTATCCACGTTTTTTTCCAAAAACTGCATTACTTCTAATCTAATGTTTTTTATAGACATTACTTATTATAGATTTGGGTTGTACGTTTTAGCTCGGACTAAAACTTAAACCTGTTTATATTCATTTATTCCTTCTTTAACTGCTTTTTCAGTTATCTCCATCAGCTCTTCGAACTTGTAATCTTTAACAGCCATAGCTTTATGAGCTGTAAATTTGAGGTGATTTCCTAAACCAACAGGAAAAAAACCAAACTTTACCATTTTCCAAGAATTATTGATGCTTACCGGTACAACATACGCAGATGGTGCGTATTTGCATAAAATTTTTAAACCGCTTTGCGCAAATTCTTTTGGTACTCCTGTCTTACTTCTTGTTCCTTCTGGAAAGATTACGGCAGATCTTGTGTTTTTTTCGATATATTCAGACAAGCCTTTAATAACGGGTATTGCTTGTTTAGGGTCTTTACGGTCAATTAAGACAGATCCTCCGTATTTCAAATTATAAGAAACACTCGGAATTCCGCTGCCTAACTCCTTCTTACTTACAAATTTACAATGAAAACGTCTAAAGTACCAAATCATTGCCACGATATCGTACATACTTTGGTGATTTGCCACAAAAATAATTGGCGCACCCTTCGGAACCGTGTCTACACCTTCAATTGTATATCTTGTCCCGACAAGATTAGTACATTTTAAAAGGCAGAAATTTAAATAATCAACACTTTTTTTGTGAGCCTGGTAACCAAAAACATTTAAACAAATCCACTGAATTGGATGAAAAACAGCCAAACATAAACCAAATAATAAATAGTAAATTACCGATATTGGATAAGAAATAATTTTTTCCATGCTTCAAAAATTAATGCGCAAAAGTAGTAAATATATTTTTAGACTTATTAAAATTGAAAACAATAACCGTTTTTCTGGTTTAATTGTACCTTTGCACTAGAATTTGCAAATTTTTTCTGAATTAAATGAACTTTACTTACCCTAAAAACGAGCGTTTAAAAAGCAAAACGACAATTGGATTACTGTTTTCTGAAGGAAAATCGGTGTCCAAATATCCGCTTCGTTTAGTTTACCGTCAAGCGGAAGCAAATTCAGAAGAACAAACTAAGATTGGCGTTTCGGTTTCTAAGAAATATTTCAAGAAAGCAGTTGATCGAAATTACTTCAAAAGAGTTCTGAGAGAAACCTATCGTTTGAACAAACATTTACTTTTAGATAACTTGGATCAGCCTTATTCTATAATGCTCTTTTATCAGACCAAAGACCGTTTATCATACGAAGAAATCAATACCAAAATGATTCAATTGTTTGAGAAATTTTCAGCGCAGATAAACAAAACCCAAGATTCTGATACCAAAACAGAAGCGTAAATTTCAAAACGTAAGATTATTAATCAAGTTAGACAAAAAAATCGTAGTTTTAGCTCTAAATTGAAATTTTATGCGTCAACTTTTCTTTTTATCTATTTTCGTTTTGATTCTTTGTGGTTGCAGCAAATCTTATGAAGCAGAAACAAGCGCAATCTCTATTGAAGCAGTAAAATTGCCTCCAAAAAAAGCAGAAGCTAGTTCTTATGATAAAGATTCTGATCCAGTAGCAGCGCCTCCTGTAAAAATCAAACAAGAAATTGAACAGAAGATTATAAAGGAAGCCACTTTACGATTTGAAACTGATAATCTTGAAAACACTTTCAATCAAATTCAAAAAGCTGTTGCCAATAATAAAGCGAGAATTATTAACGATTCTGAGGAAAAAGATTATGGGACTATTTCTAGAAATTTAATTGTAAAAGTTCCAAGCCAAAATTTTGACCGTTTTATAAGTGGCGTTTCAAAAGGAGTTTCATATTTTGAAGTTAAAAATATATCTGCAGAAGACGTAACAGCTGAATATATCGATCTTACTTCAAGATTGAAAACCAAGAAAAAACTTGAAGAACGCTATCTTGAAATTTTAAAGAAAGCGAACAAAGTCAGTGAGATTTTAGAAATTGAACAACAAATTTCAACTATACGAGAAGAAATTGAAGCCAAAGAAGGCCAATTGAAATATCTAGAAAGCCGCGTTTCTGAAAGCACAATTACTATTTCATTTTATAAAATAATACCTGAAAAAGAAGGTGTTAAAATATCTTATGACTCCAAGCTTTGGAACGCCGTTAAATCCGGATTCTATACTTTGTCCGATTTATTGCTTTCATTATTAAGCGCTTGGCCGTTTGTAATTTTATTTGTTGTATTTGCCTATTTTATTAGAAAAAGATTAAAAAGAAGAAAAAAAGAATAATCATGTATCCGTATTTCAAAAAGAAATTTATTATACCAGTCGCTGCGGCGGGAATGTTGTTTGTTGGAACCAGTTTTAGAGAAGATTTTTTTGAAATTGCCAAACAAATCGAAATTTTTACAACTTTGTTTAAAGCCGTAAATACCAATTATGTCGATGAAACCAATCCTGGTGATTTGATGGATAAAGCCATTAAAAGTATGTTGGGAAGTTTAGATCCGTACACGGTTTATTTTAACGAACAAGATGTTGTTAATTTTAAAATCAATAATACTGGAGAATATACTGGAATCGGCGCTCTGATTTCTAGAAAAAATGACCGCTTAGTTGTACGCGAACCTTATAAAAATTATCCGGCAGACAAGGCAGGATTAAAAGCTGGTGACGAAATCATTCAGATTGGAGATGTCTTGATTGCTGATTTTAAAGACGACGCTTCTCAATTATTGAAAGGAACAAAAAACACGAAAATCAATATCAAATATCTTCGTCAAGGAAAACCAAGTACTACGGTTTTAGTTTTGGATGAAGTGGATATTAAATCGGTTCCTTTTTACGGAAAAATTGATGAAAAAACAGGCTATATTGTTTTAGCACATTTCAGCAGAAAAGCTTCAGCCGAAGTTAAAGATGCTCTTGAGAAATTAAAAGCAGACGGAGCCAAACAGATTGTTTTGGATTTAAGAGGAAATCCTGGAGGATTATTGAATGAAGCAATTGATATCTGTAATTTATTTGTTCCGAAAAATGAGGTAATCGTAACTACAAAATCTAGAATTGAAAAACACAACAATACTTATAAAACGCAGAAAGAACCTGTTGACACCGAAATTCCGTTGGCAATTTTAGTGAACGGAAGAAGTGCTTCGGCTTCTGAAATTGTTTCAGGTGCTTTGCAAGATTTAGATCGTGCGGTTATACTCGGAAGCAGAAGTTTTGGAAAAGGTCTAGTGCAACGTTCTGTTGATTTAACTTATGGAACGCAATTGAAAGTTACTATTTCTAGATATTATACGCCTTCTGGCAGATGTATTCAGGCTTTGGATTATGCGCATAAAGATAAAAATGGTGTGGCTCAGAAAACTGATGCTAAAAACTTCAATGCTTTTAAAACCAGAAAAGGAAGAACAGTTTAGGATGGTGGAGGAGTTTTACCAGATATTGAATTGGAAGAAACTAAAACAAGTGCTATTGCAACTGCTTTAATTAAAAACGATGGTGTTTTTGACTATGCAACAACGTATTATTACAAAAATCCAAATTTAGGAGATAAGATTCCGACTTTGACAGATGCAGATTATACCGCTTTCAAACAATATCTGAAAACGAACAAAATCACTTTTGATACTGAAACAGAAGTGGCTTTGAAAAATACTTTAGCTGCAGCTAAAAAAGAAAAAATAGACGAGACCATTACTGCCGAATATCAACAATTGTTGAATGCTTTAGAAAAAAGCGAAACTACTTTACTGGATAAAAACCAAAAAGAAATTAAAAACATGATCTTGGAAGAATTGATTAAAAGATATCAATATCAGGAAGGTTTGTACCAGTATTATTTAAAAAACAATTCAGAAATTAAAAGAGCAGTTAGCGTATTAAATAACCCAACAGAATATAAAACGATTTTAAAAATGTAGTGAATGAAGATAACTCTAGCCCTGACTCTTTTTTCATTTTATACAATAACAGCACAGCAAAAATCTGTTGAAACTATCTATTTTGAGTTTGACAGGTATGATCTGACAGAAAAGCAAATCAATGTTGTTTCAAACTTTGTAAAAAGCATAGACACTACTAAGGTAGAGTCTATACAGATTTATGGCTATTGTGATGATCGCGGAAACGATGAGTATAACTTTAGATTGTCTAATAATCGGGCAAATACGATTCAGAATCTATTGATTAATAAAGGATTCAAACAAAGCAAAATTGTAATTCTTGAAGGAAAAGGACGTGTTGTCGTAAAAACAGATACGGTAGAGAATCTGTATGAGACACGTCTGCGAAATCGGCGGGTTGATTTAATCGTTGTTAAGAAAAATAGTTTCGGAAAAGGAGTTTATACTTCCTTCAAAGACAATTTAAAAGTAGGCGACAAAGTATACCTCGAGTCTATTTTATTTGATATTGGAAGCGCTAAACTTACTAGCAATTCTAAAAAAGAACTGGATAAAATTGCAGTCATACTCCAAAAACACAGAAGTCTGAATTTTGAAATTAGAGGACATGTCTGCTGCACTCCCGAAATTTACAGCGACGGAATTGATAGAGATACTAAAGAAAGAAGACTCTCTTGGAATCGCGCGAAAACTGTTTTTCATTATTTAATATCCAAAAAAGTCTCCAAAAGCCGCATGACGTATGTTGGATGCGGCAATCGATATCCTTTAGGCAGAGGTGATAATTATGATCGGCGGGTGGAGTTTGTAATTACTAAAATTTAGTTTTTTCTAAGCTTCTAAGATGCTGAGTTGATAAGGTTCTAAGTTTTTTGTTATTGCAGCTTTACTGAATTTTTAATTATTCTCTCACCATTTCGATATGCTCAATATCATCTTCTAAGTACATTTCGCTGGTTTGGACAAAACCGTGGCTTTCGTAAAACTTTTTTAAATACAATTGTGCGCCAATTGTAATTTTATCTTTTCCAAAATTAGATTTAATGCCAGCAATTGCTTCACGCATTAATTCATGACCCCATTTTCTATCTCTATAATTGGCGTCTACAGTAACTCTTCCTATTGAAGCATTGTCAAAACTAATTCCGGCATCAAATAAGCGTGAATAAGCAACGATTTTATCTTCAAACTCACCAAGTAGATGTAAAGCTTTCTTGTCTTTGCCATCAAGATCTAAATAGACACAGTTTTGCTCTACGACAAAGATTTCACTTCTCAGTTTGAGCAAATCATATAACTCATGAACAGTTAATGCCTCAAAAGGCTTTATTTTCCATTTTAAATCCATTCTTACTTATTTTTTGCCACAAAGGCACGACGACGCTAAGTTATATTATTTTTTTAGCTTCGCTAAAGTTTTTATATAAATCGCAAAGGCACAAAGTTTATCTTTCTAGCAGATATAACTTTGTGCCTTTGCACCTTTGTATCTTTGAACCTATAATAGGAAATTACTTTTTGGTCATTATAATTTCCATGCTCTTATATTCAGTTCCGTTTTTTGTGTCGAACATTTCCATTTTTCGAGTTTTAGCGTCCACAATAGTGTAGACTTCTCTATACTTGGTATTTTTTGCGGTTACTGGATCAGCCATTTCTCCATTAAAATCTATACTTTTGGTGCTTTCATTATACTTACCTTTACTAATCATCATTCCAGTTCCCATATTATCAATAAATGTGGAGATGTATTCTTTGCTAGCATTATTATAACCTACAGTGGCTTTACCTTCAAAAGGCTGCCCCATCATAGTACCTTTATAAGTTGCCTCTTGAAAGCGTCCGCCTAAAATCATTTTGATTTCGGCTACAGACGTTTCTTTTTCAGGTTTTGCATTTGCATCAGACCAAAATGTCATATCGCAATTCCACGTCCCCACTTCATCGGCCAGTATTTTATGAGGATTTCCAGGCGCTGCATATTCCTGCCAAGCTTTCATCTGTGCTGCAGAATCTACTGGTGCTTCTGTAACAGGCTCTTCAGTTTTAACAGAATCTGTTGCCGCTGGGGTTGCTACTTCTTCTTTCACTTCTTTTTTACAAGAAATAAAACACAAGGTTATTATTGCTAAGGTTGCGGTTAATTTTTTCATAACTATTTGTTTTTATGTTTGTTATAAATAAAAGTACGAAAAAATTTGTTTGTTTTATTTTGTTTCAGGTTTCATGTTTCAAATTGATGTACTTTGGCAATTTAATTGCAAAGTTCGCAAAGGACGCTAAGTTATATTGAGAAGGTGAAGTTCTCTAAGAAATGCGCACATTTAATCGTCAGATTTTGAAACTTGAAACTTGAAACTTGAAACTTGAAACAAAAACCCCTTATCGTTTGTCAATTCTCACTGTTTTTATGATTGCTTCGAGTTCTAGCATCAAATCGCGTTCTTGATGTGAAGGGGAATAAGAGAATCCTTCAATAACCAAAACACGGTTAAAAGTTTCATCAATAATTGCATAATTAATAAAAGGTCCAGTCATGAAATCATTCTTCAATTCCCAGGTTCCTTTTGTTTCGAAGGCGTTTTTATTATCTAATGTCACTTTTGAAAAATAAGGTGCGTATGCTTCACTGGTAATCATTTGTGTGTTGGGTTCACGTCCTTGAATGTATTTGCCAATTGAGTCGCGCATTTTGACAATAGCATTTACTACGTCTTTTTTCTTCTTGAAATTATAAAGCGGAATCTGGTAAATTAATAAACTCGTATTACCGCTTATGATTTCTTTTTTAAGCCAGATGAATTTCTTTTTATGCAACATGTATTCATATCCTGTCGGTATCTGAATGTTGATGTGAAATTTGTTCTTTAAGATTGCTTTATTTAACAGCGATGTACTATTGTCCTCTTGAATTTTTTGAATTTCAGCATCGTGAATAATTTTTATTATTTGTGGAGCATTCAACTCAAGACTACAAATAATATCGTCTACTGATTTTCCGTAAATACGAAAAGTATTGTGAGGTAATGTTTTGCTTCGAATGATTTCGAATTTATCTGCAGGTGCTTTTTTGACCACAATAATGCTTCGGCTGTCTGTAACAAAGCCTTCTAGCAATCTGGCAGGATATTGATTTATGGTAAAAAGTGGTTCTTCTTGGGTAAGTCCAAGAACTGGTGAGGCAAATTTATTTCTGATACTATCGCCCACTTCTCCATACCACAACTGATCATCGATAATGACCGAAATGGTATTGGTTTTTCCCGATACTGTTTCTTGTTTTTCACTTTTAAAACAAGAAGTCAGGAAAAATGGAACTAATAGCAATAAAAAATGGGTTTTATTCATTTTTTTAATTTATGAAATAAAACCCAAATTTAATAAGATTTTTCTATTATCCGTTTATTTTAAGTTTCATT